>Ga0182027_10001977_pt1 | contig 33443 bp, 32 predicted proteins | sample 712E1DmetaG_FD_121300 | JGI IMG/M metagenome (GOLD analysis project Ga0182027, IMG submission 121300) | Permafrost microbial communities from Stordalen Mire, Sweden - 712E1D metaG (Illumina Assembly) | ecosystem: Environmental > Terrestrial > Soil > Wetlands > Permafrost | place: Sweden...
AACCATATCAGCTCACAAGAAAAAGAGATAATCTTTTTAGAGAATTCTTACCACATTATCACTGCGGATCAGGAAAGGGATAAGGTTGCCGAAAAAACCGTGGAATTCTTTGAAAAACATAAAACTTAGAAAAATATTTTAAGCAGCCGCTTAATTAAACCCCGAAGTAAACTTTAGCTAAATCTTCTCTCTCTAACTCATAGCAGATAATTTTATTGAAAAAACAGGATGGACCAAGCCGGTAAAATAAAAATCCCTTGCCGGATACTGGCAAGGGATTTTAGATTATTGGATAACGCTGTTACCAAAATACGAATAACCTTATTCAGCAAGCAGAAAATTTAGCTCCTTACTTTTTACAGCAATCAAGAACATTATGATTTCTTGAGGGCTTTATTTAACGCTTCTTCAAAAAGGTCTATCCCTAAATCAATCTCTTTTTCGGTAATATAAAATGACGGAGCGATAGTAAAGACATTTTTATAATACCCGCCGACATCAAGAATTAACCCACGCTTCTTGCCTCCGGCGCTTAGAGACCCGCTTAAACCCAGATTTACAATTTTATCGGTTAACTCTTTATCCGGAGTATATCCATCTTTACCGCACATCTCTATCCTTAAGGCCAGACCGAGCCCATCCACATCCCCTATCTGTGGATATTTCTTCTGTAATTTCTTAAGCCGCGAGATAAAATATTGCCCCTTTTTATGCACAGAGGTAGAAAAATCCGATTCTTCTATCAATTTCATTACCTCAAGCCCTACTGCCGTACCTAAAGGATTGCTTGAAAATGTCGCGTGGGTTGATCCCGGAGGGAAAACATCCGGCGAAATAAGTTTTTCCTTGGCCCAAACCCCTGAAATAGGATTTAATCCATTGGTTAAAGCTTTACCGAATACAATAATATCGGGAGTAATATTAAAATGCTCAATCGCCCAAAACTTTCCCGTACGGAAAAAACCCATTTGTATTTCATCATCAATAAAAAGGATGCCATAGCGGTCAAGTATCTCTTTTAACCCTGAGAAATAATCCTGGGGAGGAATTACATAACCACCCGTGCCCTGGATTGCTTCCGCGTAAAAAGCAACGAATTCACACTTGTTGTTCTTTTTGTTGACTACTGAATGGTATTCGGTTTCGAAAAGCTTCTCAAACTGCTTAAGACAGTATAAATCGCAAAAATCCTTCTTTTTATCATATGGACACCTGAAACAATACGGGAAAGGAATAAACATTGCCCTATCCCCAAAGTGGCCAAACTTTTCTCTATACCTAAAACTTGAGGTGATAGCTGATGCCCCTAAAGTCCGACCGTGGTATCCACCCATAAAAGCAAATACCAGGCTTCTGCCGGAATGGTTGCGCACTAATTTCAGCGAATCTTCCAGAGCGCTTGAGCCTCCCACATTAAAATGTATCCTGCCTTTTTCCTCAAATGTGCGTTCATTCTTTTGCGCTAATTTCGCGGCAAGCTGAATCTTTTCCTCATGTAAATACTGACAGGCAAGCTGCGGTAGGGTATCAATTTGCTTTTTTAATGCGGCGTTTAAACGCTTATTCTTATATCCAAAATTAGCTGCTGAATACCACATCTGTAAATCTAGAAACTCCACACCTTCCCGATCATAAAGATAGCTGCCTTCAGAGCTCTTAAATACATTTAGTTTTTCGGCATAATGCACCGTGTCCCCCCATGAACAGTATTTTGCTTCCAAGTCCAACAACTGGTCATGAGTAAATGTTTTTTCTTCCTTAACTGCCTTAGTCAATTGTTTTTGGCTCATGCTAATTTCCTTTTTAAATTGTTAAACACTTCTTTTAAGTTATGAAAGACTACGTGGTCCAGTTTATTATCTTTAAAATATTTGAGTAAATTGTCCTTCGCAAAAACCAGCTGGGCATATTTAGCCGGGCAGACATCTGAAGAACCATCCCCCACATAAATTATTATAGAGCCTTTTGGCGATTTTGCCAAAAGATTTTTTGTTTTGCAATGCGCACAAACCTGGCAATCCTTATTCTTAAAAGGATAATCCGTAATAACTTTATCCCGGGGAAAACTTAATTTATTAGCCAAAACTTTAAGCTTCTTTATCCCGTTTATCTTTAATATACGATTAAGTATATAATCAAAGTTGTCACTTAAAACTACGGTTTTTACTTTCTTAGCCTGCAGGAACTTATAAAGCGTCTTAAAATATGGATCAAGTTTTATCTTAGGCAAATAGGCGTCCAGGGATCTTTTATCCAAATCCATGCCTCTAAACTGACCCTCCATGCAGGTTTTGGAACCAATCCTGCCGCTTTTCCACCTTTTTTCTAGCTCTACCCAACGGTCATCCTTTGAAAAAAGCAAAAGCATATTGTCGAAAACATCACAAGTGGCAATAGTATTATCAAAATCAAAAAATACAATACACTTTTTAGGATTAAATTGACCGTTTTTATCCAACATATAATTAGGTAAAATATTACCCCTATTGCCTTCTAGGGGTAATATTATTAAGGTGAGCTAATTTCATTTGTTTATCTATTTTACCTCTAAGCTCCTTAACTGTCAATACTCATTTTTAGGGTTAAAAACCCCGGCTAAATCGGCCTGACAGAAGATGCACTTGTTTTTCGCTACCTGTAATTTGCTTACTCTAAACCCCACCCTTTTAATAAGCACTTTCTTGCATGCAGGACACAGGGTATCCTGCCCCCAAGAGCCGACATTACCGGCATAGATATAGTGTAACCCTGCGGCATTTCCTAAATCGCAAGCCAATTTGAGGGTACGTTCAGGAGTATCTTGATAAGCATCAAATTTATAATCCGCGTGAAATCGGGAGACATGCCAGGGGATATCCTTATCTACTCCCGCAATAAAGTTGGCAATACCGGAAAGCTCACCCAAAGAATCATTCTCACCGGGGATCACCAAAGTAGTAATCTCAACCCAGACTCCGGCATCCTTTAGCCGCATAATCGAATCAAGTACTGGCTTAAGATGGGCAGAACAAATCTTTTGGTAAGAGCTGTCTTTAAAGAACTTTAAATCTATATTTGCCGCATCCAAATAAGGTTTAAGCAAACTAATTGCCTCGCTGGACATGTAACCATTGCTTACAAATATATTATATAAACCCGCTTCCTTAGCCAACTTGGCTGTTTCCAAAGCAAATTCAAGATAAATTGTCGGCTCGGTGTAAGTATAAGCTATACTCTTACAGTTATTCTGCTTGGCTAAGCCGACAACTTGTTCCGCGCTAAAATCCTCTCCCAGTTGCTGATTAATAGAATCAAACTCCTTTAATTCTTTATCCGCAGTAGTCCCTGTGAGTGTAAGCGAACGGGGATTAAACTGGGATATCTGCCAATTTTGACAAAAACCGCAGCGGAAATTGCATCCCACACTAGCAATAGAAAAAGCGAAGGTCCCGGGAAGAAAATGATATAGAGGTTTTTTCTCAACCGGATCCACATTAGCAGCAACCAGTTTAGCATAGTTATGAGTGTATAAAACTCCTTTGATGTTCTGCCTGACTCCGCAAAAACCGAATTCTCCTTCTTTAATTATACAGCCGTGAGCGCAAAGCTGGCAATGCACCTTTGCGGCGTCTAAATTGGTATAAAGCAGAGCTTTTTTCATATAAGTAGATGCGCAAACCTGCTTTTTGGCATACAAGCAATCTTATGCACATTATCTTTAGTTTCGGGGATATGCCGATAAAAGACTTCCATATCCTTTAAACCGATGGTATCGGAATACGCAGAGGTTATTTCGGAAGATAGAAAAATAAGTTCCTGAGTCATTGAACCTCTGGCCAAAGCAGTAGGCCCGGCTAAATCCTTTTGCGGAGAAAACAGGTAATCTCCCGGCTTGGCCAACTGTATAAGTAATCTGTTTTCCCCCTCATCCCTGCCCACCACTAACCTAGAGTTCTCCTCTATGCGAAAATGCCTGCCCGTTTTTAAAAGTGCGAGGTTATCCAGGTTTAATTCTTCATGGCGGAGCAATTCTTCTAATCTCTTAGAAAAACAAGGATCGGTCAATAAACAACCTCCTGCGGGATTAGCATATTTATTGATACCTAATTTCTTTGCCAGTTGCATCTGAGGAGTACGTATGCGGCCGTTAAAATTAAGCAGCCTATCCCGCTTAACCCAACCCTCCCGTTCCGCTAAACTAGGGCTAAAAAACTGCGCGGACAAAGGCCGCAGCAATAAATCATCAAGCCCGCTTCTTTGTTTAATCAACCCTAAAGCCTGTTTATTTTGAGACATTGGTCGCTGGCCTAACACCTCTCCGGTAACAATGAAATCTGCCTTTAATTCCGTCAACATTTCTTTGGCTTTGGTAAACATGAGGATCTTGCAGTCAATACATGGATTCATATTAGAACCAAACCCATAGCGAGGATTGCTTATAAGAGATAAAAAATCAGCCCCCAAATCAAACTCAAGTAGTTTTATCCCTATGTCGGGAAAGCTTTTTCTGATATCAAGCTTACAAAAAGGTATCTTAAAATGTACCCCGATAACCTCGATACCTTGATCCTTTATAAGCTTAGCAGCCAATAAACTATCCAGGCCTCCGGAAACTAAAGCCAATGCTTTTATCTTCATAGAATTTAATTTACGAGTTGGTCTGGTGCTTAGTTACCCTCTAAGAACTTTTTGGCGGCGGCCATGAAGACAATGCCCAGCAAACAAGCAATAAAAGCTAAGGTAGCCCGTTTTTGATTACTCTCTTTATGCACTTCTGGGATGAGGTCGGACATGGCAATATAGATAAATCCCCCTGCGGTTAGAGGCATGATAAAATTAGAAAAACCCTGCGCAAAATCAGAAATAAAATATCCAGTAAGCGCTCCAATGATAGCCATGAGCGCGGAAATAAAGTTATAAAGTAAAGCTTTCTTGCGGCTAAACCCACCGTAAATAAGTACCCCAAAGTTTCCCAATTCTTTGGGAATCTCGTGTGAAATAATCGCCAACGTTGTAGTAATGCCTAATTTAATAGAAATTACAAAACTTGCAGCAATGGCCAAGCCATCGATAAAATTGTGGAAAGCTTCGCCGAAAAGGTTTAAATAGGTAAAAGAGTGGATATGGCAATCTTTATCATGACAATGCCTCCAATGGAGATACCTCTCCATCAGGAAGAAAAGAATTATTCCTAAAATCAGATAATAAAAAACATTTGTACTATTTGACTTTTGGAGTGCTTCCGGAAGGATATGTAAAAAAGCACTACCGATAAGAGCCCCGGCAGAAAATCCAATCAGGCAAAAAAGAATCTTATGCAGCAAATTATCCTTCATCGCCAGGGTGAAAATGCCTACCAAGGAAATGAGACTAACTAAAAATGTGCTGGCTAGAATCCAAAATAAAACCATATATAGGTAATTATCCTAAACAGGGTTTTCTGCCTTTATTGGCTTTTTTAGAACGCCAGTTAAGTTTTCCTCTGCGTTTTCTTTTTCCCATGTCTAATCCTTGTAATAAGATAACGGTACATTTAGAGCGACATAGCGCGCTGCTTCAAGCAGACATTCATAAATAACCTTACCCATGGGCGTACCGGCATATTCGCTTAAGCCTGCCTTAAAAATCTTATCATGGGGAGTATTTACTTTATTTCCGGGATTTTCCACTGCCTGGCTTTGAATATCCCTGCTGCTTATGACATTTGAAGTGGCGTGATCCACAATACGCAGACTCAATTGCATAGTTGCTTTGTTCAAAGGGGTACCTAATAAACCACCCATAAAACTGCTGGCGGCGCTTCCGCCGCCGGCTATCCCGGATTTACCTCCTGAATTCTCCGGGACAAATTCAATAATCTCTGTACTAATAATTAAACCCGTATCCGACGGAGCAACGATTACAAAACGTTTGGTATTATTTAAAATACTGATAAGATACTCTTTTAAAACCTGGCCGACATCCGCGTTAAGTCCGGAGGTTTTTAATTCAAAATCGCTGATTGCTATTTTAGCCTTAGGCCCGGAGTATCCCTCCAGGGGATCCCCTTCCAGGTATTTACCACCCACAGACTGCATTTTTGTAGAGAAACATCCCGCGATAAGCAGCGACATAACCACACAGCAAAATAACTGAAAGCTTTTTTTCATGCTTGTTTTTTAATATATTACCAATTAACCCCACTGTCAAGGGAAACCTAACTATTGCATCAATCGACTATTTTCTCCAGCTGCCTGACTCCGGAGATAATCTTGAATGGATGCTCCCTTTTAATTTCGGCTATACCGCTTGAGCCGCTGGTTACGATTATCGTCTTAACTTTTGCGCGCCTTCCGGCTTGCGCGTCAATAACCATATCCCCCACATATAAAACCTGTGATTTCTTAAGGGAGAATTTTTTGATAATCTTATTTAATATCGCGGGGTCAGGTTTACCGCGTTTTAATTTATCGGCGCAAAGCACATAATCAAAGAGGCCAATTATGCGCAGGTGTTTTAATAAAATTAAAGAAAACCTGCTTGGCCGGTTGCTGGCTACCGCTAACTTGAAACCCCGGATTTTGAGCTTGCACAAAAGCGGTTTGACATACGGGTAAAGCCGCGATTGTCTAAGCAAACTAAGCTTATGGTGGTTACGGTATAGGCGTAAAGCCCGGCCTAAATCATGCTCAGAAACATACGGCTTAAGTAAATTCGCGTCTCCCCAGCCTACGGAGCGGCGGATAAGTTCCGGGCTTTTGGATTTTAAATCCAGCTTACGCATTACGTAATTAAAACTGCTGTATATAGCAGCATAGGCATCTATCAAGGTGCCATCTAAATCAAAAATAACCAGCTTAATCTTGCGCATAATGAAAATATAGGCAGGGTCTTATGAGCCCTGCCTATATAAAGTAATAATTAACGTTTAAAATAGCTGCTTGCGCTACTTTTGAGCAGCTGGTTCTGATGTTGAACTTGACGCAGCGCCTGTTTCAGTCACTGCCCCTGGATTAACTGCCGGCTGTTGTTTAGGAGCAGCCTGAGTATCCGCCTGTTTAGTAGTGTCTTCAACGGTCTGTGAAACAGCAGAAGAAGAATCCGGGCTCTCCAGGCCAATATTCTTGGCGGTATTCTTACCATCAGCCCCAACCATATAATCTATACTTAAGGTGTCTTTAACCTTTATCTCATCAAAGATCTTTATATTCTCAAAAGTAGTTTTCTCGTCTACAGATATAATAATATTTTTTTCCTGATCTGTTTCATAATCAAGGTATTTTAAGGTGATCGTTTTGGCTGCAGCGTCTGAACTAACCACCTCTCCCCAGGCCCACTGCGTATCATTTTCATTCTGCACAGGAACCTGCGGCGCCTGTGGGGCAGAAATGGCTGCTGTGGAATCTGCAGGACTGACAACAGGATTCTCAGCGCTAACCTTAGCTTCTTCAGCAGCAAAGGCGATAAGCGTAGTTACGCCAATTAAGGCCACAAATATTAAAATAGATATAACTTTCTTTAAATCCATCTTGTCCCTCCTTTATTAGGGATTAAAATAACATAGTTCCTTTAATTTGTCAAGTTATCTATGGGATGGTAAATCAGCGTTATCATTAGCACAAATTGGTAACCTAATCCGCGCTTAAACCTGCTAAAACCATTAAAGAGACGCCTTAATGCGTAAATGTATTTTATTAAAAACAGCTGTTGCCAATATAACCTTTAAAATATCCCCTGCCACAAAAGGCAAAAAACCAAGTAAAAATGCTTGGCTGAATGTACAGGAGAGGGTGATCTTAATCCAAAACATCCCGCTAAACAGGATTATAAAATCTGCGCATAAAAACTTTAAGAAAGTATCTTGCCAACTGTGTTTAGCTTCTAAAAATAAGTTCCCGGTAAAAAAAGAAGCTAAAACAAAACCCACGATATATCCTCCGGTAGGGCCTAAAATATAGAGGGCCCCGCTGCCAAAACCAGTAAAAACCTGAAAACCGGTCAAACCTAAAAACAGGTATCCGGTTTGCGCAAACACACCCAATCTTCTGCCTAATAACGCTCCCGAGAGTAAAACAAAGAATGTCTGCAGTGTAAGCGGAACAGGGGTGAAAGGCAATGGTATACGTACAAAAGCGGATAAAGTAGTTAAAGTTACAAAAACTGTTATGGCTATCAACCGGCAAATTCTCTTATTGGTAATAATTTCCCTGCTTAGAATCGACTCCATGTATTCTCCTATTGGAATAATTAGGGTCGGATCTATTTTTTAAAAGTTTAAAGAAATAGTAAAAAATGGATCCGACTCCAACTATTCTATTTATTCTTTAGCTATGGCTAAAGTAATCACGCCGGCCAAAATCAAGAACAGGCCGATACAGCCCTTAAAGATTAAAAGAAGCGCTTTCCACCATTTCAAAATTGCCAGGCCCCCTAATACCAAAAACGCAAGACCTAAAACAACCTTAAAAAGCGTAGCCAGCGTCTTTTTAGAATCACAACACTTCTTCTCTTCTCCTGCCATTTGAACACCTCCTTTAACTAGGTTTACTCTTCCATCTGCGGTGAATCCAACCCCACTCCGCAGGATATTTACGTATATATGCCTCAATTATATCCGTAAGCCTTTGGATATTTATTAACACGGTATCCTGGGTATCCTTCCCCTCTTTTAACTCCAGCTCTGGCTCAAAAACTATCTTATGCCTATCCCTGGGCTGCCTGAGGATAAAACAAGGAATAAGTGCCGCCTTGGTACGTTGCGCCAAAATCACCGGACCGGTAGCAGTTGCCGCTTGTTTGCCAAAGAAATTTACAAATATTCCTCCGGTTCCAAAATTCTGATCAATAGGTATAAAAACCAGTTCATTATTACGCAAGGCAGCAATAGTATTATTTACGCATTCATTGCGCGGCTGGCTGTAAATAGTCCTTACCCCATACTTCTCCCGTTTCTCAAAAAATATCTTTTCCACCCTGGCATCGTGCATCGGACGCATGATCCCGCATGTTTTGTATCCTTCTACCGCAAGGCGGCCTAAAAGAAGCGGGAAATTGCCAAAATGCGCGCTTACTAAAATCACCCCCTGGCCGCGGGCTAATGCAGCATCCAAATTTTGCCGGCCCTGGATATCTACCTTTGTTTTAAGAATATACGGCTTATCAAAAAAGAACATCAATTCAACCGCGCCTTTAGCCATATATATAAAACAATCTTTAGCTATGCGTTCAATTTCTTGACGGGATTTTTCCTGACCGAAGGCAATACTAAGACTGTCCAAAGCAATCTTTCTCTGTTTAGTCGCAAATACATAAGCCAAAGAAGCAATATTCCTGGCAAAGACATACAGATAGCTTGGGGGAATTACCCTGACTATCAAAGAGCATACATTTAATCCGAACCAAGCCAAAAAATGGCTTAACCCTTTACGTAATTTTTTAGAATCCATCTTATTTTAAGTTAAACAATTATAACAAACTGCCCCTAAATTGCAAATATAAATTTAAAGCTTGTAGCCAATCTTGCGTAATAATTCCTTACGCCAAGCAATATCCCCGGCATCTTCTATGCCCTTGGGGCTAAGGCCATCAATTACCCCTAATATACCCCTGCCATTTTGGTTTTGAGCGATGATCACTTCCGTGGGGTTAGCCGTAGCGCAAAATATATTACAGACTTCAGGAATATTCTTTATGGCGTTTAAGACGTTAATAGGGTATGCGTTCTTGAGGAAGATAATAAAACTATGCCCACAGGCAAGCTCAAGCGCATTCTTGCAAGCCAGCTCTTTAAGCCCTGGATCATTACCTTCACAACGTACCTTGCAGGCACCGGATGACTCGCTGAAAGCCAGCCCGAATTTTGCCCCCGGGACATTGACCAAAGATTCATAAATATCTTCCACTGTCTTAATAAAATGACTCTGCCCTAAAATAAAATTCAGATCATCGGGTTTATCTATTTTTACTGCCTTTAACTCTAGCATATACCCTCCTTATTCAACAAAACAAGAGATCTCTAGCCTCACCTAAGTTTAATCTTACGAAAACCTACAGCATTGATAGGCAAATTTCCATGAAAAGCCTTAAGCGCCGTAAGCACATAATTAGGCTCTCCCAAAAGCTTAAGCGGGATTTTTAAAATCAAATAATCCTTGCTGAGCTTCAACAGAACCCCGGAGTCAACTACTGTTTTTCGGGCATTAAATACCCTAAGTTTATTCGCCGCAGTAATAATACGTATCTTGGGCATTGCGGCAAAATCAGTATTCTTGCCGTATCCAAACGCATAAAGTAATACACCAAATCTATTGCCGATCTTCCCAGGCTTATCTACACGTACAATAAAATAATTATTCTCTTCCGCATAGCTAATCTGCCCGCTATCTTCTACCGGCTCACCCTCGTTGAATAATTCCATTTCAGGCGCAACTTTAAACATCTTTGAGGCGCCGAAATAAGAAATTACCCTGTCTTTTAATGTCGGTTGAGGAACCAGTTCTAAAACCGGGTAATCCCCGAATAATTCATTTTCTCTTGCGAAAGAAAATAGATAAAAAGCGCTGGATTGCGTCTGGCTCTTATAAAAAAGTATGGTCTGGTATTTCTTATCCAGTTCCTCGAAACTTAAATCTAAACGCGCCCAATTAACCTCTGAATTAATAAATTTATTCGGCGGATACAACTCTAACTCAGGATGATAATGCCGAGGCTTAGGCCAGTCAACACAATGCACAAGATAAGGATAAACTTTAGGCGCGGGTATCCGTCCTTCCAGGTCACTCAAGGCCACCTGAAGAAACAGGTAAAATGATTTATGGTCTACATTGGTATCCGCCGGATGCGAAACAAATATTTTATCCGGCTTATAATCTAAAATCTGCTTGCTCAGATCGTTTAGAATGCTTTCACCGCAATACTCAGCTCCATAAGAAGGATCATCTTTGTAAGGGACGCTGGATATGCGGGTAAGCCGATCACGAAATGGCTTGCAGTTCTGCCAATACTGGCTGAATATATCAAAGGTACCGTAATCCGGATAGCCTAAAAATACCAGGTCATCTTCAGATAACCCCAGGAATTTCATCGCTTTAACCGCCTCCTGCTGGCGCACTTTGCCCATATGCACAAACTCGCCCTGGCGTATAGTTATCCTTTTTTCATAAACAATGAAAGCCAGCTCATTGTGGTCGCCATTGGTTAAATAAACTATTCTTATCTTTGCGCCTGCCTTAAGCGCCTGCTGGATAACTCCTGAGCAGGCAATTGCCTCATCATCAGGATGCGGGGCTAAAATTAATACACGCTCCCCCTTTTTAAAAGGTTCTAAAGCAGGCATTTCTGACAGATATTCCGTATCAGGCTTTTTTATGTTGGTGCAACCGGCAAATAGTAAAAATAATAAAATGATTGATAATTTGCGTTTAAACATAGTCATATTCTATCATTTAGCTAATTTTTAGTCAAGAAAATCGCCTGGCGAGATCGAATTTTTAATGGTATCTGCCTTCTCAACAGGTATCGACAAAAGCAATCTTAATAAGAAAATGGTTTGTAAAAAATTATGCTTATTATACAATATCATCATGACGGCGGACATCCAAAAACACTACCGGAAGATAAGAAAGATACTGCTTATTGTACTTATCTTAAACTGGCTGGTAGCCCTGGTAAAAATAATTTACGGTTTAAGCAGCCGCTGTTCCAGTATGGCCGCAGATGGTTTCCATTCGCTATCAGACGGTACTTCTAATGTTATCGGTTTACTGGGAATCCATTTCGCCTGCCAACCAGTAGATAAAGACCACCCCTATGGACACAAGAAATACGAAACATTATTTTCCCTGGGAATTTCCGCTATGCTCTTTTTGGTATCATTTAATTTGATTAAACAGGGCTGGGCTCGCCTGCACCATCCTGAGCTGCCCCAAGTTGACATAAACAGCTTCATAATCATGATTATTACCTTAGCGATTAATATCTGGGTAATGCGCTATGAGAATCACAGGGGTAAAGAGTTGAAAAGCGATATCCTGATCTCCGATTCTATGCATACACAGGCAGATATCATTACCTCCTTTTCAGTAATTGCTTCTCTTATAGTAATAAAATTAGGGTTTCCTTTAATCGACCCGATTATCACCATCCTTATAGCGTTTTTTATAGGCTTTGCTGCTTTTGAAATAGCTAAACAGAGCTCTGATGTCCTCTGTGATACAGCTGTTTTCCTGGATGACCGCAAAATTATGGATATTGTCTTAAAAACAAAAGGTGTACGCGCCTGCCATAAGATACGCAGCCGCGGAAGGATTGACGATATTTATGTCGACTTACATGTCCAAGTTAATCCCAACATGCACGTAGATGATGCCCACAAAATAAGCGACCACATCGAAGAAGCAATCAAATCTGCGCTACCCGGGATAACGGATGTAGTGGTACATATGGAACCCCGGGAAGATTAGATATATTCAAGAGAGTCCTGGGGAACACCATCTTTTCATCTTCTTCTTAAAGCAAATATTATAACACAAGTGCCAAATAGCAGACAGAAAGCTACAAACATATCTCCATAACGGTTATAAATTGTACGCCTGATTGGCGCTAAACAAATATTTTGGCTGCTATAACCCTTAACAAAGCTGATTTTTCCCTCGGCATCCTGCACGATTGATGAAAGCCTGCCAAACGGATCGATAAAACCAGAAATCCCGGTGTTGGCCGCCCGGACTAAATAAACACGATTCTCAACCGCCCTAAAAACCGAAGCGGCAAAATGCTGATAAGGCGCGCTGCCTTGTTTATACCAGGCATCGTTAGTAATATTTACCAGAAATCTTGCGCCTTTTTTTATAAATTCCCGGGATAATTCCGGGAAAAGATCCTCGAAACAGATAAGTACAGAGAATTTAACCGGCTGGCTAAATATAGTATACTCTCTTCCCGGCTCTATATCTCCAATAGGAGCGATAGTCTGCAAGAAAGGAAAGGTGTTCTTAAACGGCACATACTCTCCAAACGGAACCAGATGCAGCTTGTTATATATCCTCTCCGGCTGCCCCAGGTTATTAATAAATAAAGCGCTATTAAAATAAGCTTCCCCTGAGCGCGAAACCGCGCCTACCAGTAAGTTAGCCTTGAGTTGCCGGGCTAAAGAAAAAACCTGCGCAAATTGCGCATAAGCGCTATCCTCCCCCCAAAGAGCCGGCACAGATGCCTCTGGCCAAATAATTAAACTCGGTTCATCCTTGGCGGCTGCACTGGTCAATTCTATATAATTATTCAATATACTATCCGCTGCCTGCTTATCCCATTTTAAATCTTGGGGGATATTACCCTGGACTACAGAAATTTTAAGCAAATTTTTATCACAACGCAAATCAGGATTATAATTTAATCTGTAGAAACCGTATGCTAAAGAAAAAAACAATAGTGAAGCGGAAACTAAAAAACTTATTGCCTTCAGACGCTTACGCAAAGTTAAATAGAGCCCAACATTGACTAATACCACAAGGAATGAGACACCCCAGGCACCGGTTAAATCAGCAATCTGAATAACCGGTAAATTCTTGTATTGCGAAAATCCGATTAACGCCCAGGGCAAACCTGTGAATAAATAACTGCGCAGATATTCCAAGATTACCCATAAACACGGTATAAAAAACAGGAAGGCACCTGCCGGAAGAGAGCGGAATAAATAAACCGCGCAACCAAAAACCCCAAAATAAACAGCCAGATATAAAATTAAAACTATCTGACCAAGGAGGGTAACATGGATAAGCCAATACATGGTCAGGCTCCAGAAGAATATCCCGCAAAGATAACCGGTAATAAACGATTGGAGAAAAGATTTTTTCTCAAGCGAAATAAACAAGGGGACAAAACCTATCCAGGCGAACAACCAAAGATTAAAACTGGAGAAGGAAAGTGATAGTAAAACGGCGGCTAAAATAGAGAGGATTACCTGGATCATTTTGCGCAGCACTTCTTATATTTTTTTCCTGAACCACAAGGACAAGGGTCATTACGGCCTACCTTGGGCTGATGGGATTGTAAGGGCTTAGCTGCAGCTACTTGCTTATCCGGGATAACTTCCGCTTCCGAAACATCTCCCTCGCCAGCAGGAGCCTGGAATTTCGCTGACTCAGGGTGAGAAAGCTCCGTGGGCAAGGAACTAAAAACTCCCCGGAACCTATCCGGCTTGGCAGGCTGCAATTTAAAAATAGTTTCTACGGCTTCTTCTTCGATAGCCCTGATCATCTGACTGAACATTTCAAAAGCCTCACGTTTATACTCGATCAAAGGATCCCGCTGCCCGTAGGCGCGCAGGCCGATGCCTTCGCGCAGGCTGTCCATGGCATAAAGATGATCCTTCCATTTGCTATCTATAATCTGCAAAAAAACCATGCCTTCTAAATTACGCATTAGCTCAGGAGTAATTGATTTTTCTTTCGCTTCATAAGCATCAAGCATCTGGGTGGATAATTTATCTTTGATCTCCTGATCACCTTGGCCAACAAATCCTTGCGGGTTAATCTCCAAACCAAACTTTAAAGCCATGGAGCTGATTAAACCTGTGATATCAACTTCGGAGGAATCCGGTTGATTATAAATTCGCGCATACTCTTCAACAAGTTTATTGATAATTTCTATAATATTCTCTTTTAAAGAAAAACCCTCCAGAATCTGCTTGCGCTGGCCATAGATAATCTCTCTTTGCTTATTCATTACATTATCATACTCTAAAAGCTGCTTTCTGATCTCAAAGTTATGCTGTTCAACCCGGCGCTGAGCGATCTCGATGGAGCCGGTAACCCAGGGATGTTCAATAACCTGCCCTTCTTCCAAACCTAATTTATCCATTAACCCGATAATCCTATCTGAGCCAAACAAACGCATGAGATCATCTTTCAGCGAGACATAAAAACGCGAAGAACCAGGGTCACCCTGGCGGCCACTTCTTCCGCGCAGCTGATTGTCAATACGCCTGGCCTCATGGCGCTCTGTGCCTAAAACATGCAAACCTCCCAATCCCACCACCTTATCATGTTCTAACGCCACCTCTGACTTATACCGCTCAAAGATAGCTTTATATTCACTAAGATAATTGGGATCCTCGGGGTCTAATTTTTGCTTGGCTACATTTCTAGCAATAAACTCAGGGTTTCCTCCCAAAAGAATATCCGTACCGCGGCCTGCCATGTTCGTGGCAATAGTTACTCCTTTGTACCTGCCGGCTTGGGCGATAATCTGAGCCTCAAGTTCATGATATTTTGCATTCAGCACCTGATGCGGGATACCCCGGCGTTTAAGCATTTCGGAAAGATTTTCGGATTTATCAATGGTAATTGTACCAACTAATACCGGCTTACCTAAGTTATACAGCTCGGCAATCTCTTCGACTACCGCAGCAAACTTTTCTTTTTCGGTTTTATAAATACGGTCGGGATAATTCTTACGTACAAGAGGCTGGTTAGTCGGCAAAACAACCACATCCAGTTGATAGATATTCTTGAATTCATTGGCTTCAGTAAAAGCGGTTCCGGTCATACCCGCTAACTTTTCATACATGCGGAAATAATTCTGAAAAGTAATCGTGGCCAATGTCTGGTTTTCGCGTTCAATTTTTAATCCCTCTTTAGATTCGACAGCCTGATGCAGGCCGTCTGACCAGCGCCTGCCCGGCATTAGACGTCCGGTAAACTCATCCACGATAATTACCTGCCCATCCTTAATTACATAATCCACATCGCGCTGAAAGAATTCTTTTGCCCGCAAAGCCTGGATAGTATGATGACGGTATTCAATCGTTTCTAATGTATGCAGACTATCAATACCCCAAAGTTTAGAGGCCTTAAGTTCCCCTGCTTCGGTAAGGGCTACTGTCTGCGCTTTTTCATCCGCTACATAATCAAATCCCTCCCCCAAATCCACTCCTTTATATTTAGCATCGATCTCATCTCTTTCCGTAACCCGGCGGCCGTTTAAGCTTTCAACTATTTTCTTGGCGGTGTAGTATTTATCAGTAGACTCCTCCGCGGGGCCTGAGATAATTAAAGGGGTACGTGCCTCATCAACCAATATTGAATCAACCTCATCCACAATCGCGTAATAAAAAGGCCTCTGCACCAACTCGCCAATAGAATATTTCATATTATCGCGCAGGTAATCAAAGCCAAACTCGTTGTTTGTGCCATACGTTATATCACAGGAATAAGCAATCTTTCTTTCCTCATCTGACATATCATGCTGGATAGTACCTACGGATAATCCCAGAAATTCATAAATCGGCCCCATCCATTCACGGTCGCGCCGGGCAAGATAGTCGTTGACCGTGATAATATGCACGCCTTTGCCTAACAAAGCATTCAGATAGGCCGCTAATGTGGCGACTAAGGTCTTTCCTTCTCCGGTAGACATCTCGGCGATCCTGCCCTCATGCAGAATAATACCGCCGGCAATCTGTACATCAAAATGTCTTAAACCTATTGAGCGTTTAGATGCCTCTCTGACCACAGCAAAAGCCTCGGGTAATATATCCGCGAATATCCTATTCCGGCTGAACTTAAGCTTTTCTTTTAATTTCTCTTTTTCCTCAGGCATAGCCACTGAAAGCATGGCTTGCTGCAATTCTTCTAAATCTTGCGCGAATTGCTCAGATTTATTTTTTAAATGCACCCTGAATCCATCTGTCTTAGCGCTAAGTTCGGCATCGCTAAGCTGGCTTATCCTGGCTTCAAATGAATTTACCAGATTAACCAGGTGGCTCAATTCAACCATTTTATTCATTGAAGGACTGGGCATCTCGGAGTGCAAAACAATCTTTACCCCGGGGAATTTCTTCCTGATGGCGTCCTGCTTATTCTTAAGAATAAGCTTTTTAATCAACCCAAGCATATTTATCTTTGTCCTTGTTTATTAGCACTTAGCCTAAGAAAGGCCTCGATGAATTCATCCAAGCCGCCGTCTAAGACCTTTCCGCTGTCTCCAGTTTCAAAATCCGTGCGATGATCCTTAACTAAATTATAGGGATGCAAAACATAGGAGCGTATTTGGCTGCCCCATTCAATTTTCTTTTTATCTGAATCCTGCTGCTTTAATTCCGCTTCTTTCTTTTCCTGCTGCGACTCATAAATACGCGCCTTTAGTATCTTTAAAGCGGTTTGCTTGTTCTGATGCTGCGAACGCTCATTCTGACACTGCGCGACAATTCCAGTGGGAATATGAGTAATTCTTACCGCTGAATCCGTGGTGTTAACGCTTTGACCGCCGGCGCCCTTAGCACGATAAACATCCACGCGCAAATCCTTTTCATCAAGTTTTATATCCAGGTCTTCCTCTATTTCGGGAATTACATCTACCGAGGCAAAAGATGTATGCCTGCGCTTATTGGCGTCAAAAGGAGAAATACGCACCAACCGATGCACTCCGCGCTCTGCTTTTAAATAACCGTAAGCATAAGCACCTTCGATTAAAACGGTGATATTTTTAATCCCCGCCTCTTCACCAACCAAGAGATCGGTTGTTGTTACGCTGTAGCCGTGACCTTCTGCGAAACGGCTGTACATCCTGAAGAGCATCCCCGCCCAATCACATGATTCTGTGCCGCCTGCTCCGGAATTAATACTAAGGATAGCGCTATTCTTATCCAGCGGCCCGCCCAGGAGCACCTGGAATTCCAACTTATCTATTACCGTCAAGAGACTATCGGTATTGCGCGCTAAATCCGCCAACAGGTCTTTATCATCTTCTTTAAGTAATGGTATAAGCTCTTTAAGCTCCTGGTATTTCCTGTCAGCCAAATCCCAGGGTTCCACTATTGCCTTAAGAATCTTTAATTCTTTAACTATCTTTCTGGGGCGATCCGTATTATCCCAAAAATCTGCTGCGGACATTTGGCCGGATAGAACCTCTATTTTCTGCTTTTTATTTACAACGTCAAAGATAACCTCTTAAATTTTCAATCCTTAAACCAAGGTCAACTAATTTAATTTTGATTTCTTCAAGCATATATATCTCCTTATTTATCCTGACCAAACTCTAAATGGCGCTAAGTTTATTACTTTTTTATTCCTCTATAAGCCAACATAAATTCATCCCGGCTGTCCGCAGCTTGAATAGCGTCCTCTTCGGTAATTTTGCCTTCTTGGACCAACTTAACCAAAGACTGGTTAAATGACTGCATACCAAATATCGCCCCGTCATCAATAAACTGGGGAATCTCCCAAACCTTTCCTTCGCGGATCAGACGGCTGATGGTAGGAGTCAAAAGCATAACTTCATATGCGGGAATGCGGCCTGAGCCATCCTTTGCAGGCACCAGGCGTAAAGAAATTACCCCTTTCAACAGTGTAGCTAATTGGTTCCTTGCCTCTTGATGCTGATGCGGAGGGAAAAAATTAATTAACCTTTCCACACTCTGGGAAGCATTAATAGTATGCAAAGTACTTAAAACCAACACCCCGGTTTCTGCGGCGGTCATGGCGCTGGAAACAGTCTCATAATCGCGGATATTACCGATAAACATCACATCCGGACTCTGTAAAGTAAAAGCGCGCAGAGCCACCGCGTAAGAAGCAACATCAATACCTAGTTCACGCTGGTTAATAATTGATTGCTTGTCTTCAAATGTAAACTCAATCGGCTCTTCAGCAGTCAAGATATGCTTTTTGGAGCTGCTATTTATATACTCCATCATACTGGCAATAGTTGTGGATTTACCGCTGCCCATGCTCCCGGTTAAAAGCACCAGACCTCGTGTTTCAAAGCATAATTTCTTCAATATTTCAACAGGAAGATTAAGTTCCTCAAAGGTAGATATATGGTTACGTACATTTCTAATAACAATAGACGGCCAGTTCCTTTGCATAAATATGCTTACCCGGAAACGGCGGCCAAACTCCTCCAGGTATACGGCAAAATCCACATCCATATTATTCCTGAAAATATCAAGTTGTTTGAAATTAGCCAACTGCTGGGTAGCGAGCATAACATCATCCACGCTTAAAATATGATCGCCCATAGGGATAACCTTGCCGTCGATACGCAGGCGCGGCGTACCCCCGGCCCGATAAAATAAATCCGAGCCGCCCCTAGTTACCATCTCCTGCATTAATTTCTTGATATCCATTTTTCCTCCAAGAATAAATCTTAGGTATTATTCCCGCACGCCTTCAACTATAACATGCAGGACTGCGCAAATGTCTGCCTTTAGGCAGACATTTGTTTGATTATAACACTTTATTCCCTTTTAATGTAGGATTAAATTCCATATACCTGGCGCACATAAGCCGGCTTTGAGCATCTAACGCCGGAGAAGAACCAAGAATTAATATTATAAACGGCACAAAAACCCATTCCAAAATTAAAAGCACATTTTTAAACCAACTGATCCCCTTAGGCCGAGGAGGCAGGATTGTCCAGCTTAAGAATATCCAGGTCAAGCTGGTGAATAAGGTAAACTGAAACAGCAAGCCGGTAATCTTCGGCAGGTTATACGCAATAGCCATCTGGCTAAAAAATCTGCCTCCAAAGAATATAGGCAGGGGCCCTATAAGTACCAAGATAACCGCCCAGACCGCCCAGGTAACATGGCTTTCTAAAAGATGAAACAATCTTCTTAGCTTTTTAAATAAAGAAATGTTCTTGTTTTTCATAAACCCGATTGCCACGAAAGGAAAATTCTCTACACCCCAAGCCCACCTTCTTTTCTGCTTATACTGCACAACCATAGTCCTCCAAATATTGCTGGAGTAGGCTACATCCATAGAAACTGTAATATACAAAGGAACCACGCGATAATTGCCGTTATAATGCAAAAAACCCTTCCAATAAATTACCGAATCATCTGAAATCATATTTCTCGGCCAATAATCTACCTCGACAAGTGTCTTAAAACTCATACTGTGGCTGGAGAATGTAACAAACTTCTCAAGGCGCATACTCTCAATCATTTGGCAGAATGAACCGCTGATTTCAACCAGCCTGGCAAAAGAGGGCGCCTGCCAAATATTGTTATTATAAACCGGCATCGGCTGATAACTTGCCTGATGCGGTTTATCTGAAGTCAAAAAATGGTAGCTCAAACAACCAAAATATTCCGGCTCAACACAAGTATCCGCATCAAAACAGGAGACTACCACATGTTCAGGAGCAATCCCCCGACTATCTATAAACTTTTTCGCAGCTTCAGCTGCCCAGGTAGCATTGGCACCTTTAGTACGGCTCTCACCCGGCAAGCCATCAGGATGGAATACAGACAAATACGCGCCAAACTCCTTGCCAAATTCCTTCTCCAAGGTTAAGGCATTACTATGCGCGTGAGGATTTCTTTCCTCAAAAGCCATAACCACAATAACTTTTTCTTTGGGATAATGGATCGCGTTTAAAGCTAGCAATGAAGGCCGCAAAACCTCCAGGCCTTCATTGTATACCGGGAATATAACTAACTGATATAAATCCGGCCAGCCCTTTTCTTCACCCAGACTTAAACAACGCTTTAACCAATCCTCTCCTTTTTGACAAGAGATTTGATGATGCGCCATAATCAAAAGCGTAGTCAGATAAGCTGTGCGGATTATCCAATAAAAATCAAAAGTAATAATAATAATGGCGCTGACTACCGGATGCCTGACCGACAATATAATAAGCGAAATGATTATTCCCCAAGACACACCTCCGGGGATAATTTCAAAAACTCTTTTTAGAATCTTGGCTTTATTCATCTGTTTTTTTCTTCATTAACCTTTCCAATAAATAAAGCTCCGGACTCAATTCCAGCTTATATAGATTATTGTAGTAATTACCATCAGAACCTTTTTGATTATCGCTAAAATAAAGTACCTGGTGTTTATTATCGTAAAACGCCTCAGCGGCTTCTTTGTTTAATTCCACCAGATTAACCGCTCTGGCCTGCGGCCTGGACTCAATTACCGCGACATGCTTGTTAGTCAGCGCTATCAAATGATAGCTATCCGAATGCCAAAATACTTTGATTATTTTCTCCTGGGGGTAATCCAGGAATACAAAAGAATCTGAATACGCGTAATCATCCCGGCTATCAAGAAAAATCACGCTAATTTGATGCGGCCCAAAAATAAACATTTTACTTTTGTCTGGAGAAACCTCCCAACCATTAATCTGATCGAATTTTTCAGGAAGACTGGCGATATCGTCAAGGTTGCTTCCGTCCAGATCGGACTTATACACAATCCTGTTCTCTTGGTCTAAATAATAAATCGCTCCTCTTTCGATATCTACGCGGAAAGAAGAAAACTTACCCTGATTTAACTGCTGCAGGTCAGGCCTTAAAGGAAAAAGAATAATCTTATCAATACGGCTGACCTTTCCTGCCTCTACGTCTACTTCGGATCTCCAGGGGTAATATTTCGCCAATGCTAAAGTAATCCTATAAATACCGGGCAGAAGCTCCTGTATGGTTGCCGGACTTTTTTCAGGGTTAAGCTTGCCATTCAGGTATATATTTGCCCCTTCGGGCTGTGTCTTTATATAAATTAAACCTGTCTTAACAAATTTCAAGGTATGCGCATTGAATTTGTAACCTAAAGCAAAGGACAGAATAAAAGGCAACCCGACAAAAAATAAAAGCAGGCTTAAATAAAACAAGAGCCCCCTAACCCTTTGAAAGGCGGAATCCGTAAAAGAACAAATCCCCCTGATGCTGTAATTTTTCTTTAACCAGCTAAACATTTTGCTATCTCTTTCTCAAACCGCAATAAAAGTTTCTTTCGGTTTAGTCCAAACGCATATCCGCCTATTTTATTATCACTCCTTATAACGCGATGACAAGGAATAATTAACGGATATGGGTTGCGTTTTAAAACCTGCCCCACTGCCCGCGCCGCGGCCGCAGAACCTGCTTTTTGCGCCACCCATTTATAGCTGCGCACCTGCCCCAGAGGAATACTTAAAACTGCTTTATAAACCTTAGCTGCGAATAAAGTCATTTTCCGATCATTTCTTTGCGGCGTAGCAATAAATGATAGCTCACCGCGAACCTATGCGCTTCATCACGCACCCGGCGGATTAAATTTAAAGCCGGGGTATCCTTAGGAAAACTTAACGTCCGGGGTCTTTGACTGCTATAGATGCGCTCCTCTTTCTTAGCAATACTGACTACAGGAAGATTAAGACCCAATTCCTTAAGCTGCTTGGAAGCGGTTAAAAGATGCCCCTTGCCTCCGTCAATAAGTAATAAATCCGGGAAAACCTTTTTCTCCTTAATAAGCCGGATATAACGCCGGCGGATTACTTCAGCCAGCATCCTGTAATCATCAATCCCCTGAAAATCTTTGATGCGGAAACGACGATAGTTATTTTTATCCGGGCTGCCACAGTAAAAACTTACCATTGAACCCACCGCCTGCTTACCGGAGATATTAGAAATATCAAACCCCTCAATCCTTTCAGGGAGCTTCTTTAAATTTAATTTATTCTTTAAATCTTCTAATTCGCTCTTACGATTAACTCCACTTAAACCTGAAGATAATTCAGCTAAGGTAGAAACCTGATCGCGCAGAGCTGCCGCTGCCTCAAAATCCCTAGCCCTGGATTTATCTTGCATCAGTTGGCTTAATCTATAAATCAAGAGGTCGGCTTTACCATCTAAAATTAAAATAATATTATCAATATCCTGTCTGTATTCTTTACAACTGATCTTACCTACACAAGGCGCAGGGCAAAGATTAATCCTGCCATACATACAACTTTTAACGGGTAGATGCCTGCATGAGCGATACGCAAAGCTGCGCCGGATGATTTTCAAGGCATTTTTCAAAAGCTTGGCGTTAGTATAAGGCCCAAGATACCAGCCAAGCGGGTCATCTTTCTTACGCGTGATACTTATTGACGGAAATTCTTCCCCGGATATCTTAACTAATGGGAAACTTTTGTCATCCCGTAAAGAGACATTATATCTGGGTTTAAACTTATGGATAAGACTGGCTTCCAGCAATAAAGCCATTGTCTCATTAGGAACCAACCTGAACTCAACATCAGCTACCTTATTCATTAAAGCAAAGGTTTTACTATCCAACCCCCCTGCTAAATAACTGGAGAGCCTTTTTCTTAATGAATTAGCCTTCCCCACATAGAGGACCTTCCCCTGGTTATCGCGCATCAAATAAACACCCGGAGAATCCGGCGCGGAAATAATCTTTTCTTTTAATTTCTGCGGTTGTTCCATAAAGATTGCTTGAGATTTTTAAGGGCCAGCCAATGTATAAGCTCTTTAAGTTCAGCTACCCTGAAAATAAAACAAAAAATAATATAGGATAATGCTCCGCAAAACAAAGCCCAACCAAGATTTAACGCCCGCTCCACCAAAAAACAGACAGCCGCCATACAAAAAGAAGCAGCCAAAATGCGCAGAAAAGAAAAGAATATTCTACGCTCTCCAAACCCACCTAAGCGCTTACTTAAACTAGAAAATAACATAAGAAAGGTAACTATGCCTGAAATGGATGTAGCCAAGGCCAAACCGCCTATTTTTAGCGGGAACATCAAAATCGCATTAAACACAATATTCATCACTAAAGCTAAAAATGCAAGCTTTGTGGGAGTAACCGTATCTTTGAGGGCAAAAAAACAAGATTGCAATATTTTTGTCCCTCCATAAGCGCTTAAACCAATACTATAAAAAAACAGGGCATTACTGGTCAATAGACCTGAATTAGAATCGAACTTGCCGCCACCAAAAAGCGTAGACACCAAAGGATGCGCCAAGACCATAAAAATAGCACTTGTCGGAAGCATCACAAATAATACCGCGCGCAAGCCCCAGGAAAGCGTAACCTTGAGATTGTCATGGTTCTCCTCTAACGCTTGTGTAGAAAAAGTAGGCAGGATCGCCTGCGCCAAGGCGTTGCTGAAAATTCCTATGGGAAATTGGATAAGCCGGTAAGAAAAATAAAGTACCGCCACACCCCCATCTCCGACAATCGCGATTAAAGAACCAAAAATAGAATCAACGAAATTGTTCAGCTGGTAGATACTGGAGCTCGCCAGCCGGGGCAACATTAATCTTCCAATCTCCACCAACCCAGGATGCTTAAAATTAAAAATCAGCCTGGGATGAAATCCTTTTTTATATAAAACAGGTACTTGCACTGCCAGTTGCAACAGGCCGCCCAATAAAACTCCGGTTGCCAAACCCTTGACGCCTTCTCCAAAGGACAAAGCACAGATAATTATAGCGATATTTAAAAGGCAGGGCGCGAATGCCGAAACAGCAAAGTTCTTAAGCGAGTTCAAAACTGCCATAGCATAAGCAGCCAGGCCGATAAGTAGTATATAGGGAAAAATAATCCGGTTCAACCGAATGGTCGCTTCCAATTTTTCCGGAAAAGCAATAAATCCGGGGGCGATCATACGTACTATCAGAGGAGAAAAAATAACCCCCAGGATAGTTATAACGCTTAATATAACCATTAATATGTTCAGCAGAATATTAGCCAACTCCCAGAACTCTTCCTTGGAGCGCCTAAGGTTATATTCGCTTAAAACCGGAACAATCGCGGCGTTAGAAGCACCTTCGCCAACAATATCACGAAAGAGATTGGGTATGCGGAAGGCGATAACAAATGCCTGAGCATGGAGGTAAACCCCGAACAACCTGGCAATAACTACGTCCCTTATAAAACCCAGGATGCGCGAAGCAAGGGTAGCCAGGCTAATAACAGTTGCCGAACGCGCAACTGCATGGTTATGACTGCCTAAGGAAGATTTGTTTATTGACATGAGTAATTAATTATGCTATTAATATAAAAATAGTAAAGTTAACTAACACCCCGCGCTTATAAGCAATTGTGCGGTATGCCCTTCTGGGCAAGGAGAATAAATGCCAAGGCGTAGAACATCATTAAAAAGCAACCGCGTGAACAAAAGAAAACATACCCGTAATCTCAAAGTAAAGCTTCAGCTTAAAAAAGCAATAAAAAAATTCCAGGAATTACTTGTCAAAAAGAATTCCGCGGAAGCCAAAACATTCATTACTAAAGTTTTTTCTCAGCTGGATAAAGCAGCGAAGAAAAATATCATTCACCCAGGAACGGCTAACCGCAGGAAATCGCGCTTAATGCGCCGCTTGAGTAAATCCGCATAAACCAACAACTAATTTTTCCAAAGCAAAGGCAGGCTTTAGCCTGCCTGTTTTTATTTCCACATCGCAGCCAAGCAAGAGCCTGAGTTTCCGCTTGGCTTCTAAATTTTGCATCCCCTGTTTTTCCCAGGCATAACGTAAGCCACCCAGAATACGCTCAGGGGCCTCCCCGTTCTTTAAGAGTTGACTTAAGAGACGCAGAGCATAATCCGCCTTCCTCAACTCAATCTGCCGGTTTAAAGCAAAGGTGTCCGGGTTAACTGTTTCCCTAAAACGCATGACCTTGGCAATCCGGGAGATACTTTTGGTAAAACCATCCTGATAATCATAATGCTCCAACACCAATACCAAAATTAATTGTTTATTCGGATTCTTGGCATAGCTCAAAAGAAAATCCCGACATGCCTCATCCAGGCAATCTCCGTCTTTAATTATGATGATTCTTTTGGCGCTTTTTAAGGGGAGAGCCAGGAATCTCTCCTGGATGTCTTTTAAGCTTGCTTCTTTAGCGTATAATGTATCTAGATTAAAATCCTGGAGCTCTTTTGGAAGGAATTCCTGTTTTATTTTCCTAAGCTGCTCTTCTCTGGCTTGGATATCCTGGCCGATAAGTAAATAAACCATATTACCATTGTTCAACTGTGCGCTCGACAATTCGGCGAGCTAAATCTTCCACCGCGCTGTTAACGGCTGCATCTTCAGAGACCACAACAACATTTCCAGAAGCAAAGGAGGTAAAGTAAGAATAGTTGCCGTTGAAATTATTTTCTTGCCAAAGCAGCTTATTCTCTTTTTTGTCCCAGACACTTAAGTTTACATATATATTAATGCGGTACTCGGTAACATCTTCGTTATTGGAGGTATAACTTAAAGGGTCTTTACGATACTCAATTAATTCTCCTTTAAGCACTAAATCCGCCTGGTCATTTTTTGCCGGCTTAAGATTGCCGTCAAAAAGATAGCGGTTAATCACATTTTTAGTAATATCCGTTTCAAGCATCGGCCGGTAAATATGATACTTATTGCCAGAGTATCCTTCCTGGGTTATATCCACTTTATTTAAAAACGGGGTTACGTAAATTGTGCTATATTTTCCATAAAGCATGGAACGGGTAGTATAACCGCAACCGGCTAAGGCGATGGCTAACAACAAAGAGGCGGCAGATAGACGCAAAAAAAGATTAATTCTATTTTTCATTTTTATTTTTACCCTCCATTACCTGCAGCTTAACCGCAGCTTGGCTGGCCCATGTACTATTCGGGTAATTATTGATTATATCATTGTAATAGATCTTGGCTGAATCAAATGCCTTTTGCTTTTCATAGAATACCGCGATGTTATAGTTTGCCTCAGCCTCTTTCTCTCTGATATTGCTAATATTCTTTTCAGCATCAAGAGAAAGCACGGCATCAGGATGCTCTTTTACAAACTCTTCGAAACGTTCTTTTGCCTCCTGGGCCGCACCCTGATCATAGGCCGAACCCTTGGATAAGCTCGAGCGGCAAGAAGCAATCTGGAACTTCGCCGCAGATGCCCATTCGCTATCCGGATAGCGTGAGACTACTTTATTAAACTCCTCTTCGGCTTCGTAATAACGCAAGAGCCCTTTTAAAACCAGGCCTAATTTATACTGTGCCTGCGGTGCTAACGGGCCATATGTAGAATTTTCTACTACCTTACCAAATATCTCGATCGCCGGGTTCTCTACGGGCAAGGTTACACCCAGGGCCTTTCGCTTTTCTCCGGACATAAACTTCTCGGCAATTTTATACTCCCGCTCAATAACCTCCTGGATGCGTTCACTAAAGGGATACTTATCAATTACCTTCTGATAAGCCTGATAAGCTTCGTATAATTTATCCTGGGCCTCCTCTGTTAACCCAAGATAATACTGACTTTCCGCAGCCTCGGCAGATTTGGGATAGGCCTTAAGCAGTTTACGAAATTCACGTTTGGCTTCTTCATATTTATTGATGTCAAAAAAAGATTTAGCATAAGCAAACTGCTCCTGAGGATTATCTTTGGGCAGGTTCTTGGGATTAACCCACTTGCCGCTTTTAGGAGTCCAAATCCAAAAGGAGTATGCAGGTTGAATAGACAGAAGGGAAATAACTAATAAGCCTAAAATTATACGTCGCATAATATTCTAAGTTATCATAGCCGGATGCCTTTGTCAAAGGTAAAATCAAGCTCCTTATAGCCCTTATCTAACGCAGTCCTTGCTCGAACAATAGCGAGAGCAAGGAACAAGCTCCTTATAGCCTTTATCTAGAAATAAAAATACGCACCCGGAATCTTGATTGCTACGGAGTTTACATTTAAAAGCAGAGTAATCAACATAGCAGTGGTTGTGCTAAGAAAACCAGCCAGGAAAGGACAAAATAATCCGCATAAAACCAGAGTAAAGCCGCATAAGGTAATTAGGGTGGCTAAGGGAACAATCAAAATATTCGCCAAAACAGTTATTGGAGCGATAATGCGAAAGTTATAAGCGATAATCCCTATAGTTCCCAGCCAGGCGCAAAAAGAGACTAGGCAGCCTTCAGCGATAAATCTCAATATTTTGATTTTACAACTATCGATACGTAAAATGCGTTCCAGTTTTGGGTAAAGATAAACAATCGCCAAAACGCTAGAAAAGGATAACTGGAAACCAACATCAAAAAGCTGCCGGGGATTAATTATCAAGATAAATAAAGCAGCGCCAGCCAGTGAATTATACATATCCGGATTTCTTTTTAAAATATAGGCCAACAGAAAAATTAACCCCATAACCGTAGCGCGTATAACCGGATTAGTTGCGCCTGTGGCTAAACAATAAATAAGCAAGCAAATTGCTACAAGAATAATACGCGCCTTGCGCCGGATGCGTATAATTTTCAATAAAAGATTTACAATAAAGGCAACGATGCCGACATTAAATCCACTGACTACCAAAATATGCACAGTACCGGATTTAACCATAGAATTATTCACCAGCCAGGGAATGGCTTTTCTCTGGCCTAAAACCATAGCAGAGAGTATGCCCGCCGGGAGATCCGGCAGGTATTTACTAATTACCTCATCCATTTTACTACGTAACCAAAACGAAAAAATAATTAGTCTGGAGCCGCCCTTATGCAATTGCGGAATGATCTGCAAGCTATTTTTTATATGCATTACCAGATAAATACCCTGGCGGGATAAATAATCCCGATAAGAGCAACTAGCGGAAGAAAAAACATAAGGCCGGCGTAAGGCGCCCTGTAGTATCAAACTATCCGCGTAGTTTAAACTTTGCGGAAAATCTAGCCTTACCAATACGTTGCCGCAACAAGACCACCTTAACTTATCAACCTGAACCTCTTGCACACGGAAAACAAAAAAAGTATGTTTACCCTTTATCTCCGGTTCGCTGTCAACAAACCCGCTTAAATTATAAACAACATCATTGTAAGAAACAAAATTGCTGATTTGACACTTATGCCGCGTATAGGAGTTTTTCAGACTAAGCGCCCCAAGGATCAAGGCTAAGAAAAATACCGAGATCATAAATATAAATTTATTTCTGAAACTTAAACAGGCTGCGGCAAAAGTAATTATCCCTAAACCAAAAATCAACCAGAAATTAATCTTAGCGCAACTAACCAAAATAATTCCCAGACAATAGAATAGGGTTGAGGCCGCGAATAATCTTTTCATTCTACAAAGAAAAGCTCCTTTAGCTTATCATAACGCTGCTCTCCTATGCCCTTAACCTCCTTTAACCCCTCTAAGCTGCTAAAGTTACCATGCTGCAGGCGGTATGCAATAATGCGCTGAGAGGTCTTTAACGAAAGACACCTGGTCTTTATCAGTTCCTCCAAAGATATATTATTTAGATCAAGCTTGGCTAAACTTACCTGCGGACAGAATAATTTCTTTATATGGCAATTTAATTTGGCCAAATTATTTAAAATTATCCCGCAAAACGCGATAATCAATAGGAACAAGATCACCTTTTTCTCTTCCGGGGTAAAATTAAACATTTTTAGCCTTTCCGCTACAATAGACGCGAAAATACTAAAAACCTAACCAAAAAACCGTTTTCTGCCGTGATTTAGGTGTTTTTCAGGCATAAAGTACGGTTGTATTCCTTGTTTTTATAGTGTATACTTTGTTTATGGGCGCGAAAATACTGATTATTGATGATGATTATAATATCGTCAAGAAAAGTAAGGAGGAACTGCTTAAAGCGGGTTATATTGTAGTGGTTGCTTTCAGCGCTAAAGAAGGGATTGATAAGCTAAAAAAGGAAAAACCGGATTGTGTACTTTTGGACCTGGTCTTGCCTGATGAAAGCGGTTTTAAGGTTGCTCAAGATATTAAATCGCTGCCGGAGTTCGCAAACATTCCTATTATTGCCACCTCCCTAAAACATGAAGAGGTGGACAAGCATATCGCCGCCAAAAGCGGGTTTACCGTTTATGTTGAAAAACCCATAGATTACAAACGCCTGCTTTTTGATATTAAAGATGTTTTGGGAGGATGAGTTTTCTAGCCTTAGACTACGATATTAACAAGCTTCTGAGGGACGACGATAAATTTCTTCAGCTGTTTAGCTTCCAACCAGACAGCTAATTTCTCATCTTTGAGCACTAATTCTTTAAGCTTATCCTCGGAGATACTGCGGGGAACCTGAATTTTACTACGCACCTTACCATTAACCTGAATCACTAACTCTACATCTTCTTCAATTAATAATTTGGGGTCGTATTTTGGCCAGGCGGCTTTAAAGATACTTTCCTTATTACCTAAAATCTGCCAAAGCTCTTCGGCAAAATGCGGAGCAATCGGGCTGAGCATAATAACCAGTTTAGAAAAAACCTCTCTGTCCGCGCCCATCTGATAAATCGCGTTAGTCATCTCCATAAGGCTGGCAATAGCAGTGTTAAATTTGAATTCGTTAAAATCTTCACCGACCTTCTTTATAGTTTTATGCGTGATTCTTACTAAAGCATCATCAGCCTTATCTTTAAGGTTCTCTTGAATGCGCCAAACGCGATTTAAAAACTTAAAAGCCCCTTCCAGCCCGCGCTGATCCCACTCCAACTCTGTTTCAGGAGGGGCGGCAAAAAGAATAAATAAACGCAGGGAATCCGCACCGTATTCTTTGATCATCGAATCCGGGTCAACGATATTGCCTCTGGATTTTGACATAACTTCACCGTCTTTTAAGACCATCCCCTGCGTAAGCAATTTTTCAAACGGCTCGCCAAAATCCACCATCTTTAAATCCTGGAAAAACTTGGTAAAGAAGCGCGAATACAACAAATGCAGAATGGCATGTTCAATGCCGCCGATATATTGATCCACGCGCATCCAATATTTTGCCTCCTGCACATCAAAGGCAGCAGAATCATGCTTAGGCGAGCAGAATCTTAAAAAATACCATGATGAATCAAAAAATGTCGCCATGGTATCAGTTTCCCGTTTGGCCAAAGCGGAGCATTTGGGGCATTTTACCTGAACAAATTCTTTTACCTTACCTAATGGGTTACCGCCTTCGCCTGTAAAAGGCGCCTCAATGGGCAACTTAACCGGTAAATCTTTGTAGGATACCGGAACAATACCACACTTGGGACAATAAATTATCGGGATCGGTGTACCCCAATAACGCTGCCGGGAGATTAACCAGTCACGCAAACGCCAATGGGTTTGTATTTTACCAATTACTTTTTTCTCCATCCAGGCAGCTATCTTCTCCTTTGCTTCCAGGTTACTGAGACCATTAAATTCACCGGAATTTACCTGGACTCCTTCTCCTTCATAAGCCTGGGTTAGTTCTTCTATTTCTATACCACCTTCTTTTGATGTAATAACCAGGCGCATAGGCAATTTATGCTCCTTGGCAAAAAGAAAATCCCTCTGGTCATGTGTCGGCACAGCCATAATCGCGCCTGTGCCATACTCCATTAATACATAATCCGCAACCCAGATCGGCACCTCTTCATTGTTTACAGGGTTGACGGCAAAGCTCCCAGTAAAAACCCCTTCTTTCTTCACATCAGAAGATGCGCGCACAAGCTTACTTTCCTTAGAAACCTTATCAATAAAATGCAAAACATCTATTTCTTCCGGCTTACCCTTGATTAATTCTTTTACCAGGGGATGCTCCGGAGCCAAAACAATGTATGTTACGCCAAATATAGTATCTACTCGGGTAGTGAACACAGGTATAATTTTATCGCTGTTTTTAAGACGGAAATAAATATCAACTCCTGAGCTTTTACCGATCCAGTTATTTTGCATGGCTAAAACCCGCTCCGGCCATTGTTTTAACTGTCCCAGATCTTCCAACAACCTTTCCTTATATTCAGTAATCTTTAAATACCACTGCTCTAAATCTTTTTGCTCGACTTTTGTATGGCACCTCCAGCAGCCTCCGTCTACCACCTCTTCATTGGCTAAGGTAGTCTGACAACTGGAGCACCAGTTAACCCCGGATGCCTTTTTATATGCCAGTCCACGCTCAAACATCTTTAAAAATATCCATTGGTTCCACTTATAATAATCGCTATCACAAGTAGAAACTTCTCTTTCCCAATCGTAGGAAAAACCCATTTTCTTTAATTCTGTTTCCATCTCTTTAATACATTTATGCGTCCAGGTATCCGGCTTGGTCTTATTTTTGATCGCGGCATTCTCCGCCGGCTGGCCAAAGGCGTCAAAACCCATCGGGTGCATTACGTTATAGCCTTCCAAAAGTTTAAAACGGCTGGCAACGTCGCCGATAGTATAATTACGCACATGACCCATGTGGATTTTCCCGGATGGATAGGGGAACATTTCAAGAAGATAATATTTTTTACGCGTAGGCTCAGCCTGAGCGCGGAAAGCATGGCTATCCTGCCAAATCTTCTGCCATTTTTCTTCTATTTCTTTAAAGTTATAAATCATCTTATTTACGGCTCAGCTTTCTTACCAAAGCCAGATTTTCCTTATCGCTGTTTTCAGTGCTTTTGGGTGTTTCTAAGATCATAGGGATATTTTTTAATTTAGGATGGTTTATAATTCTTTTCATCCCGGCAAGACCGATATGCCCCTTGCCGATATGGTCATGCCGGTCATGATGGCAGCCCAATTCTCCTGCCGCATCATTAAGATGGATTAGCTTGATTAACTTTAGACCTACCATCTCATCAATTTCATCAAGCATCCCCGCTAAGCCCTGTTTAGTCGCTAAATCGTATCCGGCTAAATAAGCATGCGCAGTATCTAAACATAAGCCAACGCGGGTTTTTTCCTTTAATCCTTTTAATATTTTATGTTGATGATAAAATCTATAGCCTAACCAAGAACCGCTGCCTGAAGTATTTTCTAATAGTATACCAACCTTGGAACCCTTTGTTTCTTCCAAGATCTTGTCTAAAGCGCCAACGAGCCTTTTGATCCCCGCATCCTCAGAAGTCTCTTTATGGCTGCCCATATGCGTAACAATGTAATCGGCGCCCAACTCATCGGCTTCCTGGATATCTTCTATATAAGCCTGGATAGAGCCATTATACAGCCGCGGATCGGGTGAGGCTAAGTTTATCAGATAAGAAATATGGATAAAAACCGGATTGATCTTGGTTTTTTTATGCCTAGCTTTAAACTCCGCAATGTCTTCAGGGTCGAGATGAACCCCATTACGCCAAGACTGCGGAGAACGGCTGAATATCTGCATGGTATCGCAACCCAAGGCCTTAGCAGTATCAAATGCCTGGTAAATTTTGCCTGAGCCAGAAACATGCACGCCTAGTATCATAATCTTTAAATTATACTCCTGCTCTAAATCAGCGTCAATAACTTATAAAATGGAGCCCCCATAGTAAAATCAAGGCGGAATACTTAAGAGGCCATTACCTATACTTGTATTTGTTTTTAGTAATAAATATACTGGCCGCGAAAGTACAAAGGACGGATATTATCCGCCCTTTGTAAACAATGACTAGGCACTTCGTTCGCTACGGCACTTGTCGTGCCGCTTAACGCTCGCGTAGTGCCACTTAAATTTTCCTTGTCGGAAAATTTAAGTGGAGCTGAGGAGGATCGAACTCCTGACCCCTTGCATGCCATGCAAGTGCTCTCCCAGCTGAGCTACAGCCCCTTAAAATTTATCTGTTGACCTTTGCTATTTTAGAATATAAAATGCTTAGCGTCAACTTAAAAATCTCTGCCGAAGTGGTGGAATGGCATACACGTCGGTCTCAAAAACCGATGAGGGCAACCTCGTAAGGGTTCAACTCCCTTCTTCGGCATAATAAATTGGGGTCAGATCTATTTTCCTAAATTAAATAGATCTGACCCCAATTTATTAATAATTAATGCATAACAAAATTAAGCAGGGTTCCGGTAGCTAAAGCAACA
>Ga0182027_10001978_pt1 | contig 33436 bp, 61 predicted proteins | sample 712E1DmetaG_FD_121300 | JGI IMG/M metagenome (GOLD analysis project Ga0182027, IMG submission 121300) | Permafrost microbial communities from Stordalen Mire, Sweden - 712E1D metaG (Illumina Assembly) | ecosystem: Environmental > Terrestrial > Soil > Wetlands > Permafrost | place: Sweden...
AATTTCTTCTTTTAATTTAAAATTAACTGAAAGTGTTTCTTTATAATGGTCATATATTTTTTTAGCCAAGGACGCTTCAACAATTTTAGATGACTCCCTAAATTTTTCGTCTTTTTCTTTGTTATCTTTAATTTGCTTCAAAAAAGCATTAACGGTTATTTCATGATTTTTCCGCTCTACTACTGCTGTTTTTGCCAGTTCCAATTTTTCCAACTTTAATTTTTCATTTTCAAGAGAGGTATTATTATTTTTATCAATCAACCCACCAATTTGATCAGATAATTTATTATTTTGGTGTGTTAAACTAGAATTACTACCAATAAGCTCTTTATTAGCCATTTGCAAATTATCAATTTTCACTTTATAATCAGAATTTAAATATTCCAAATGTTTAATTTTTTCGGCGTCAGCCATCATTTTGGCTATATCAATCTTGTTATTTTTCTCCAAATTTCTTTGGGCACGATTTAATTTTGGATCGATATTTGGGTCATCCAAATATTTATAAATATAATCGTTTAATGGAATATTCATTATTTCATTAGTAATTGGATTGTTAATATTTAAAAAATATTCATCAGCTAAATGCGCCTTAACTAATTTATAAGTAAAAGCATTATTAGGATGAATTGTTCGTACATTAATTGTTTTTTTAATTAAACCCCAATACATTAAATAATCAGCAAAATTTCTAACATCAATAGTTTTTATTATATTTAATTCTAAATTATTTATAAACAAATAAACGCCATTTAATGAAAATACTGGGGTAACCATTGTTACCTTTTCTTCTTCAATAATACCTTCAGCCTTTTCTATTATTTTATCATCTAAAACTTTAAATGCGTGTTTATCTTCTTCCTCTTGAATATCCTTCATTGCCTGATCAAAAAAATTCATTTTAACACCTGGCGCTTTCTAAAACGAAACTTTCTTCAATCATTTCATCATTTTCCTCTATATTTTCATTTTCAGTTTCCGCGATCCTAACTTTTTCTTTTTCATTTGCTTCAGAAAGAATTGGAACAATTGAGGATGTTATCAATCCAAACAGCGTTTCAAATGCGGAATTGCCTGCTAATGTCATTCCATGCACGCGCAACTCCTGTGCAAATTTAGAAGCCACTTCGTTTTCTTCCACAAAATGTTCAATTGAATATCCACACATACAAGAAAGCATCGCTATACCAATATCTGAATTTAAAATTTCAGTCATCGCTTGTATTGTATTATTATCTCTTCCTTGAGAAGAAAGAAGACTAACTATTGCCGCCCTTAATGCTTTAATCATTTGTGTTGCGCCCACTCTATAAGCAGCTTGTGTTAAATCTCTTTTTGTCATATTGCCAAATGAATTGTGTTTAATTTCGGCAATTTCATTCCTCAAATAGGAATTATCCTGCTCTTTACCAAAGATATTTATACCAAGCCGTCCATTTTGTTTTTCTAAAAATAAATTTCTTTCTTTCAATTTAAAAATTTCAGTTTTTTGAATATGAACAGCGTCCATATATTTTTGGAAATTATTTTCTAGGGTTTTTAATCTTGATTCTCTTTCTTTTATATCCTGGGCATATTGCAAATGAATAGCGTTAATTTGCTTATTTTTCTTTGTTAATTCCTCGCCAGCTTTATTTATAACAACAGTTGCCGCGCCAAATTTTGGTTTTATTTCTTCCAATTTCACTTGTGTTTCAAATAATTCCTTTGAAAGTTCCATGCGCTTTGATAACGATTCATTATAATCAGCTCTAAGATCTGATTTTTTTATGTTTTCTTCTATTAAAGAATTATCAGCAATTCGAATTTTATCGCTTACTACGTTAAATGGATTTATCATTTTATTATTAATAAAATATTTAATATCAAAAGAAGCATAAGGATGCCCCGTTCTAGTATCAAGAAGCTGAAATTGAAGATTTTCATTCGTCATTTTATTTTGAAGCGAATAACTTTTATTTTCCAAAAGTGTTTTATAAAAATTATAAAATTTAGAATCATAAAGCTCCAAAAAAGTATTAATGGAGAAAATAGCAGTTTGTTTCCCGTTTGAAACGATTATTTCGTTTTTGTCATTTGGATTTATTGAATATTTCCACTCCTGATCCGCTTTTACTTTATCATCTGTTGCTTTATCATCTGTTGCTTTTTTAAAATTCGCCTTATCAATTTTTCCATTAAATAATTTTTTTAAATTATCTTTTCGATTATTTGATATCAAACTATAAGAGCTTTCTAAATTATTTTTATAATTTTCTATTAAAAAATTCTCGCCAAAAGCCATTGATTTTGGGATTCTTATTTCATAATCATAATCATTCGTAACACTACCCCAACTCATAATAAATTCCTTATGAGTTACCGTAATTGCTATGCCTGTATTTTTATCAGCAATTATAATTAATGGAAGCCCATACTGATCAGTTTCAAGCTTTGATAACGAAAAACTTAAAATTTGCTCATCTTCTTTTTCAACAGGTTTAGCCATAGGGGTTGCATCAATTTTTTCAAATGGATTTATACATTCCGGGATTATTTTTTCAATAAAAAACTCAGCTGCCAGATACTGTGGTGTATTTTTTCTTACAAAAGCAATTGATAACCCAGTAAAATCTACTGATTGATTAATTTTTGTTAAAATTATCTCCCCGTTTTTATAATTTTCCGCATATTTTACGAGTGGACTGGCAGGATATTTAAAATGAACATAATCATCATACATTTTCAAAAATGTGTGAATAGAAATTGTCCTTACAGACCAGCCATCAGAAATAATTAAATTTTCCTTGCCTTCAGATTTAAATGTCCATTTTTTGGGTAAATCTTTGTATGGCATATAATTATTTTCATTCCTCCAGTTATCCGGAAGATCCTTATTAGCAATTTCTGTTAACGGCTTATTATTTATCATAAACATTTTCTTTCAATTATTTTAAATTTTTCTTCGCGGGATAATTGTTTTATTTTAAATTCCAATTTCAGCGCCTCGCTTTTACTTCCAACTTCAATCGAAAATAATAAAATCACAGGCGTGCGCCCGCGCGTATATTTCGCGCCTTTCTTATTGTTGTGTTTGGATATCCTCTTGTCAAGGGAATTTGTAATGCCTGTGTAGAGAGTGTTATCAGAACATTGAAGAATGTAAACAAACCAAGACATTAATTTCTTTCAAAAAGAATCGCCCAACAAAATTGCAAAGATTTTTTTAGCAATGTAATCCTTGCGGCATTTGGGCAAAATTAACGCCCGACAAAAATCTTATAGATATCAGTTGAATGTAATCCATAAGGCATTCGGGCAAATTTTTAAATTTTCACGCTTTCATCTATCTGTTTAACCCAAGCATCATTATCTTTCTCATTTGAATTTATAAAATTAGCCATCACATCAAATACTTGTCCGTTAAACCCCCCAATATTCAAAATATCTTTTCCTTTTGCCTGTGTGGTTATATTAGGTTGAATATCGTTGCATATTAACTTGGCATCTTTATTCCTATTTTTGAAAATATTCCACTGCTCCATCGTTTGTGTTGCTTTTTGCGCGCGACGCTCATAAGAATTACTATCAGTATCTATAAATGATTCATTATCACTAATATATATAATTGTGGACCCTTCAGCTTTCATATCATTAATATATTTTAATGGCAATGAGCAATTAGTTCCCCCAGATGGCAATGAATATAAAATTTTTGCATTTTCCACAATCGATCCGCCGCGATTAAGTTTAACATTATATAATTTATCAGAGAATGGAATCACCTCCGCGCCCAAATTTCTACGGAAGAAAGCTGAAGCCACAAGCGCCGCAATATGCACACAAGTCATCTTGGACGTTGCAGTGCCCCTGCTGCCAGTTATGGACGAACGCATTGAACCAGAGACATCTGCAAAAATAAACGTCTTACCTTTAATCTCCGGAATGTTTTCAACAGAAATTTCCATTGCATTATGTAATGCCAAAACAATTTCATCCGGAATATTTTCGGCATTTATAAACGCGGAAAGTAATTGATAAGGAAATGTTTTCGCCGACAAAATCTCTTCACGATCCGCAATTTTCCTTGCAAGGAACGAAACTACATTTTCGTTTTTATAAACGTTATGCCGTTGAAATGTATTTAAATTTTTTACAATTTGCGTCCATGATGCCTTTGAAGCAATCTCTAGCCAGTTATTGTCAGTTAATTGTAAAGCCGTCAACATTTCAAATGGAATTTTTGGAACGTTTCTTGAAAGATCCTTTTTGAAATTTTCAAACTCCACAACCAACTCAGGAAGAGCCTCACCGCTATATTTTTTCCCGATAAAATATGCGTAAAGAGCGTTGCGACCTTCGGTCGATGGACGCGGATGAACCATTTTAATAACATCCGCAAACGAAGGCGAATTTCCTATTGATTGCCTAAATAATGATTCGTCGGTTTGTTTGTCAAGCCAAGCATTAATCATTTGCTTCGGCTTGGTTCCAAAAGATTTCCTCCCAAAAACTCCTGACCGAATAATTTGCATAAAATTTCTAACCATCTTCATGTTATCGCAAACATTAAAAAATGTTTTACGAAAAAGCGATTTATCCTTATCAGAAAATGAATTTTGATTTGAACACAAATATGCAAGCAAAACTGCTGGCATATCTTTCATGTATGAGTTTTTGCGGGAGTAAACTGCAACCTTCGCAACAAATTCCGGCTCAACTTGCTGGACCAATTCCATAACTTTATTTAATTGGTCGTCAGCGTTAGTATAAAATGTATTACCAAAACAACCAGTGCAGGCATAATTAGCTAATGCCTGTTTTGCATTCATACTATAGGCATTACCACCAGCTTCGTTTTTTGAATCAGAAGCGAATTTCGGCATACTTGCAAATAAATTTTTATTAGCCATTATTTTTTCTCCAATAATACGGATTGTATCACAAAGCTTCAGCTTGTCAATCTATTACAAAAGAGGAAAATATTTTAGGATCACCATAAGTAGCTTCGGCAACATAAACGTGCAAATTATCTATATGCAAAGTTGCAGCTGTATGGGAGTGCCCTGCAAGACAAATTATTTTCTTTTCGGAGTAAATTTCCTTTAAATCCAAAAGGGCTTCGCCAGCGGCTTTACAAGCAAAAAATGGCAGCGAATAATATGGGCTGGGTCCATTGTTGAACAAGGAAACTTCCGCAAACGGCGGGGCGTGCATCATAAAAATAATATTTTTATAATTTTTAACTTTGGGGACTAATTCCCTTATATATATTGCGCAGTCATCTCCTAATTTATTTAAAAGAATATAAAGCTGTTCTCTGTCCCGGCATTCCTTTAATTCAGTTATCCTATCACTATCATTCAAAAGAAAATTGGAAGAAAAGAAACTTCCACATCGCCCGTCATAAAACCCATCATTTCCGCATAAAATTGTATTTTCGGACAAAGCAACCGGACCTACCCCCTGGATCCATTTGCATGTTTGATTTTCCCTTAAAGAAAATTCCATTGCGCAAGAATTCGCTTGTTTTATCGAGGAATTCCAAAAATCATGATTTCCTTTTACGAAATAGATGGGATTTTTAAAGATTTCCGCAATCAATGGCAAAACCAAAAAAATTGATGATGCAGTTGCAATATCCCCAGTGATCAGCGCGATATCATAATCACCATCAACAAGGGATTTTGCCAATTTTTCAATTCCATTTTTTGGAACGAAATCAAGATGCAGATCCGACAAAAAAGCAATTTTCATTTTTTCACACCGAAAAAACCAATTCATCATTGGTGCAACAATCCAGCTTGAGTGTGTGAAACAGCATTCCTCGCTCAACAGCTTTTGTAACCCAGCTTGGCGCTTTTGTTGATTTTTGAATAGCAAGTTTAATTATTTCCTTGAAGGAATTGAACTCGCTTTCAACGTCAACCGTCCATTGCGGGGAGTTAAGACGATTTACCGACTTTTCTATTGCTTCCTTTTTTGAAAACTTTTTCCTGTCAGTTGGATGACAAAATGATGCTGCAACCTCATATCTTGTTGTTCCTTTAACGTGTTTAATAGCAAAACAACCATAGCCCTTTCCTGTGTTTGTTGCAAAAATCGCATAAGTCACACGCGTTTCTCTATCAAGCTTCTTATCCATTTTATTTTCCTCCAATTCAAAATAGTTGAGCAATCAACATAACACAGGTTTCAAAAACATCAAGTGAAAAGAGTTATTTAATTTCACAATTTAATTGCTTAGCCCTGGCAAGGGCGTCTTCCATTAAAAGAAATTGTCCATATGAATTATCAGCGCGCCACTCCCTATGTCCCGCAACTTTGTAATAAGGAAACCCATTAGGGGGAACAAAGTGCTCAACATAACAATATTGGACTTTTCCATCAGCATGAATAGATTTATAAACCAAATATGGAGCCATAACTGCCGCGCATATTGCCGCCAGCGCGAAAATTAAAAAAACAATGGTTAAAACTATATCAAAAATATCTTTATCATCTTTATGAGATGTCATTTTTCACCTTCCATATCCATTAGATGCCCAGCAGCCACCCATTAAAATAAATCCTGGTTTCCCAGAAATTAATCGTTTAGCAGTTTCCTTTTTACAGTTGGGACAAAATTTTTCCGCGTCTTCTTTAATTGTTTGCTGCATTTCCCATTGATGCTTGCATTCATCACATTCATATTCATATGTCATATTTTATTCCCCAAATTTTCTAAACCAATCCGGTTTTGGCGTCGCCTTTGGCTCAACCATATAATGAGTTGCTTTTTCCCAAAGCTCATGATTAATATATATCTGGCAAGGCTCACAAATTATATATGGAAGAAACTCATTTAAAAAATATTTATAATCAAATCCCCGCCATTTAAATTCTTTATCAAGAAGCCATTTGTTATTGGATATATTCGGCGGAATAAGAAATTCAATAGTGAACTACTTCTGGCTAAAGCCAGAAGCTTCCACAATCGTTGTTGATTGTGTACATCGTTTTGCAACAATGGCTTGTCCCAAGCAAAGAACGTTTTTAGCAGCATTTTCATCTCGATCATAAGTCTTGCCACAACTACAACTAATAGTTCGATCTGATAGCTTTAGGTCGTGTATTTTGCCGCAGTTATTGCACATCTTGCTGGTATAGGCAGGATTGACTAATACCAAATGATTAACTTTATAACAAAGAAAACTAACGAATTGTGCTAATTTGGCATTTCTAATTGCCTTGTTTAATCTCGTCCAATTGCCTTCTGACATTGATTTGACAGAAAGGTCTTCGGCAAAGATTGTATCATATTGACGAGATAGGCTTTTAGAAACCTTATGCTGAAAGTCATTGAGCTTTCTGACTTTAGCCTCATACAATCTTTGTTTGACTTGGTTTAAATAGTTATATTTATTTGAACCTTTCTTTTTCTTATCTTTTCTGCTTTGAATTGTGGATATCTGCTTATCAAAATATTTGGCGTGCGTACAGTTTTTAATTTTCAAGCCATTTGTTGCTACAACTAAATCTTTTAATCCAATATCAATTCCAATTTCTACATTTGATTTTGTATTAATTTCAATATAATCTGTGACGATGTTAATAAACCATTTATTGTTCTTATTAGATATCGAAACTTGCTTTATATTACCTTGTAAATTTCGATGTTGGATGAAAGATATGCCGCCATATATTTTGGTTTTGAATATATTATTTTGGATAGAATATCCAGATTGAGGATAACAAATTCCAAAGAAATCTCGGCAGCTCCTAAATTTTGGGAAACCTGATACTTGTTTCAATTTCACGCGACGAAAAAACGATTGATAGCTCCTATCTAATCTTAATGGAACTTGTTGTAAAACTTGCGAATGCATTTCCTTCAATATAATATCTTTTTCTTTCAAGCTAACTAATTCTGCCTGTTGTTCTTTTTGCCCTATTTTTATTCCATTTTTATAATTTTCAATGCGTTGATTAAGGAAATAATTATATAACCAATTTAATTTATTAGCGTGTTCCCACAATTTTACTTGTTGTTCTTTCGTTGGGTATAATCTGTATTGAAAAGTTCTCATAATTATTCTTGAAGTTTTCGTTGCTCTGAAATATATTTTTCTAAAATATCAACTGTAACATTTCCAGTTGTTGCTAAAAAATATGAAGGAGACCAAAAACTATCTCCCCACAATTTATCTTTAAGAAAATCTTTATATTTGTATCTTAACATTCTACTTGAACGACCTTTCAATATATTAATAAATTTTGTCATATCTAATGTTGGCTTTGACCTAAACAAAATATGAAGATGGTCATCTCCACATTCTTGTTCAACAAGATCAACATCAAATTCAGCGGCTATAATGTCCATTATAGTTTTAAGATCAGAAATTATGACATCATTTGTAAAAACTTTTTGTCTATATTTTACAACGGTAATGAAATGGTAGCACAGTGAAAATACTGCATTATTAGTTTTGTCTATTCTATACATTTTTCTCCTACCATTATATATATCGAACTATTAGTATTTTTAATAAAAAATCAATACGGCATTCATCCCGCCGCCTAAAGGCGGGGGACTTCTGCCAAAAAAGGTTAAATTTTTCCAAAAACTTTTCGATAAATTTATATTGATAAAATAAATTTGAAACAAATTTTAAATCGCTCGTATTTGTTAATTCAATTAACAGTTCCCTGCCCAATTTATTTAATTGGGCGGAAAACTTTAAACACATATCATGCCCCATAATTTATTACCATTTACCCAAAATGCAACTAATATAATTAGCGCCTTGCACACCTTGTTCTGTGTAATTTAATTTATTCCAATCCGGATATTTATCCCCACTATAATTAGTAATCAATTCATTTTTTAAGGCTTGTAAAAATTCATAATCAGTATAAATAAGCCCATCTTCATTAATATTCCAAGTTTTTTTTGTAAAATATATTTTTACTAATTGATCTCGCCCTTTTTTAAAATCATCCCATTCAATTTTTGAAATTTTAACATCTTTAATATTTTTACTCCAATAACCTTTTCCTGATGTTTTTATAAATTTATTTAGTTTTATCATTTCAGCTCCTTATCTATCTATTTCTTCTTACACCGTCAATAATATTTTGTTTAGCAGATAATGGGCGCAAATTTTCCAAAGCCCAACATTTTTTAAAATTTTCATCTTCCATTGAGGAATAAAGAAGTTTATATTTTGGAATTATATGATCCAATTGCCATACCCATGTAGACGGGTCATTATCGTCCCAGTTATCTAAAACATAATTTCCATGATTTTTCCACGTCATCCACGGCTCAAATTGCTTTTCAAGATATATTTTTAATTCTTCAATAGTATATGGCAAATAATCCATAATACTTTTTCCAAATTTGGAAGATTTAGCATTTTTAAGCGCCATAGTTATTGTTCTAGAAATTGAAATCCTTAATTTAAAACAAGGATCCATTTTCCTTTTTTTATTAACATAATCATTTCTTTTTCTTTTAAACTCTTCTAAATTATTTCTTTTTCGTTTTCTCGCGTTTTCTGCAATTTTAGTTCTGCCGCGCTCAGATTGCCTATAAATTTTATCACGCAAATATTTTTTATTTTTGTTTTTTATCCTTTGAGCTTTATTTTTTTCTTTATTTTTTATTCTTAATTGTTTGTCATATTTACGCAAACTTTCTGCGTTCTTTCTATAATAAGAATTTTGATATACCCTATGATAAATTCTATTACAATCTTTGCATATATTTCTATAATAGATTTTTCCGTTTGTTTTTCCAGATATAAATCTATCTATAGATTTTTCCAGCTCACATTTAATACAAATTTTATTTATTATCTGATTATCTTTTAAAATCACCATATATTATATATCTTAATAAAGAGAAGCCTTCTTATAAGAATTTAATCAATCAAATCAAAAAATTCCTGCTCGGAAATAATTTTAACCCCATATTTTTTCGCTTTTGCATATTTTGTTGTGCTTTCATCCTCACAAACCAAATATGAAAGGGTTTTACCAACGGAGCTTTTTACAGACCCGCCATTATTAACAACAAGCTCCGTTAACTCATCCCTCGAATGTGTGGCGGTGCCTGTAAAAACGAATGTCATCCCATTTAATTTACCCATGGTTTTCTCCTTTATCTTAATTCCAACAGCAAAAAGCTCTTTAATAATTTCTTTGTTCGCAATTAATCCATCATATAAAAGTTTTGCCTTAACCGAACCAATCCCTGATATATTTTCAAAATTCGAAATTGACATTGCCATAATCTTGTCAACCGAATTGTATCCAGCTTCGGCAATCAAACCAATAATTGTTTTTCCAATCATTGGGATTGAAAGTCCGCCCAAAAATCTTTCCAAAGAGATTTCTTTGTTGGCGTGTAATATATCATAAGCTCTGGTCGCTGAACGAGTTCCCATCCTTGGTAATTTTTCCAGGTCCTCAATGGTTAATTTATAAAGATCAGGAACCGTTTTCACCCCACCAAATTCAACCGCGTTATTTACAATTGCTACGCCCCACTCAAGAAGGTTCAAAGTATTACACCAATTTTGTATGCGCCCACAGCGCTGGGCGGGGCATAGCAAAAGATTTGGACATGTGAGATATTCTCCAGACATTTCTACTGCTGCGCCACAAGCTGGGCAGGTTTTTGGAATTATAATTTCTTGATCGGTTTTTGATAAAGCAGCCTCCACATAAGGAATTATTTCGTTCCTCTTTACTATAGCAACCTTTGCCCCAACTGTAAGCCCGAGTCTTTCAATGTTCGCGCAATTATGCAGGCTTGCCCGCTGCACTGTAGAGCCAGCAATAGAAACCGGCTTAAGAATTGCTACAGGAGTTATACGGCTTGAATTTCCGTTTTGCCATTCTACATCAAGTAGAATGGTTTCTTTTACTTCTGGAATAAATTTAAATGCCGTGGCGCCGAATTCATGGTGACTATTTCCACCAAGGGAAACTTGATATTCAATATTATTGTAAGCACAAACCAAGCCATCTATCTCATAAGATAGCTCTTCTCTCAATTTCTCTTGATAATCATTCCAATAACTAATAACATCCGCATCAGCAGGCGCTGTAAATAATTCAAAGTAAGGAATTTGTAAGCCAAGCGTATCTTTTATAAAGAGAAGCATATCAACCATTGTTTCAAATTCGGTATCATCAGATACAACTTTATAAAAGTATACAGAAAGATACTCGCTACCTTCTCCATCATATCTTCTTGAAACGCCAGAAGCTGCATTCCTTGGGTTTGAATAGTCAGCAAAATACTTTTTATGATTGTTTTTTGTTAAAAGAATTTCCCCGCGCAGAAACCCTGTAAAACTATTTGGCAGGTTGCTTTTAACTCCCTGCATCCTAATAACATTAGATGAAATATTTTCTCCGATAGCCTCGTGTCCACCACGAGTTAGTGCTCTTACAAACTTTCCAGCTTTATATTCGCAACAAATCGACAATCCATCAAGCTTGTCCATCACAATAATGGCTTGATTTGTATCATATTTATTAAACCAAGTTTTGAACTGTTCTGGATTTTGTACTTTGTCCAATGAAAGCATGGGGGTTGGAAGCTTCTCTTTAATCCATTCTGAAACCGGCTCTGCTCCAACCTGCATAACGATTAAATTCTCAGGATCAATCTTTTTAAGCTCATCAACCCACAAATCATACACGTCATCAGAAACTAAACCAGCCCCGGAGTTATAATATTCATTACGAGCGTCAATAATTTTCTGTTCAAGAAATAAAACTCTATCATTCTTATGCATGGTTTTCCTTATATATAAGGGGTTATATTTTCTAACGCATCATCACAGCAAGTTTGCAAAGCTTCCGACTTTGTTCTTTTCTTTAAAGAAATTAACTTTTCAGAAATTTCTTGTAAAACTTCTGTTGGAAATTTCGCCCAAGAAACAAGATTACTAATACCACAAATTGCACCTTCGACTACAGCCTTATCCTTGTTCTCCAACAAGTCAAACAGAATGCGCAATGATTTCTTTGGTTTAATTTTCCAAAGATGTTCGGCGGCATACGTTAAAGAATTAGCCTCAACAACATTATTTTTTATCATTGATATGAATTTCTTCGGCTCCTCCGCAATCATATTAATGATTTTGTCTTCGGAAGATAAGGAAAACTTCAAATCTGACAAAAGCTTTTCAATAAATTTCCTGGTATTTGGATGTAATTTAATATTTTCCTTATTTTTATAATACCAAAAGTGAACATCATTCTTGCCATTAATAGCTAAACCCGCCCCGATCCAGTCGGCAAGCATTTCTCTAGCGTATTTTTCTGGCATCTCAAGTGGGATCAAGTCACCCTTATCTTGAAGGAGGACATAATACTGCCAGTGATGGGGATTCCTTTTTTGATGCGAATTCCAGGCGGCAGAAAATGCTTCGGTTTCTTCGTGAGGTTTTTTTGACCCGTCCTTATTATAAAAATTATCCACATAAGCGCACCATTCAGACGGCAAAAATTTTGTCCAATCGTGGAAAAGACTTGGAAGCAATGGCGCATCAACCAAAAATGATGCGCGCATTACATAAAATTTATGTCGCAAAATATAAGCAAGATAAGCTATATGATTATCAATCACGTTAATTTCCCCTTATTTGTTTTTCTTTACCTTTTTTGGCGCAGCCGGCGGGGGGTCTTCTTTAACGATACCAACCTGCTCATCGGTTAGTCCCTCATCCTTTTTGCCAATAAGTTTTTTGGAAATGTTAGAAATGTCCGTCATAGTTTTCTTATACTTCCCAAAATTCTCAAGCCCGCGCATTACTACTTTAACCACATCCAGAATTGACGTTTTTTTAGCCATGATAATTCTCCTTTGTTTTATATCTTCTACCAGATGATTGTATCACCGAGTATTTCTCTTGTCAAGTGATTTTGAAATCGCAACTAATCCAAGATGCTGGAAAAGGCGAAACATAAACATTTGTTTTATAAAAATTTTCAGACCATCTACGCAGAAATAACTGATCTTTAATTTTTTGCTTGCTTGGCTCGGTAAAAATTGGACTTTTTTTGAGATAATTAATAACAAATCTTCTTAAAATCTCCCCAGTTTCCTCACACTCAATCGATTCAATTTCTTTTAATTCATTATCCAAAACGGGAGCGCCATTATAATAAAAATTAAACATTTTCATACCCAAATGTTATATTACTTAAATTGGGAAAAATTTCTTTCATAGTTTTTACTTCAATAAGATTAATACTATAAAAATCCTGATTATTCATAATCATATTTTGAAATTTAGTAATTAATTCCTCTCGTGTCACAAAACAACCAAGGCATCCGTCTTCATAAGTTTTAAATATATAATATTCCTTATCAGAATCTTTATTAAGGGAAAAATCCTTTATAAATTGCTTTGTTATTTTCCCGCCACCACAATATTCTGTTTGAATCCAATCGGCAATCTTTTTTGCATTATCAGTTAACTTTAAACTTTCCTGTTCTTTTTTGTCTTCCTCAACTTTAATTTTATCCATTAAGGAATTATATTCCTCAAGGGAGTCAAAGAAAATAACTGTTTCTTTTTCAAAATTGTTCCAAACATATCTTTGAGCTGCATCTCTTGTTTCAAATATAATTTTAATTGGCTTTGCAAGTTTACCACCGTTTTTTAATTTGGCATAATAAAAATTAAACATTTATACAAAATCCTTCGCATTCATTCCCAATTCCTTTTTCAACTGCAAAAATTGTTTCATCTTTTCCTCACGAATTGAAGCATAAGCGTCGGAAATTGCTTTGTTTGTTAAATTTTTATTAAAAATAAGATCATAAACGGTAACATCTTTAATTACCATAACCCCTGCTGCCCAATAAACCCCAGCTTCATCTTTTTGTAAAATAGAACCGTGTATAGCTCCACTTATTAATTTGGCAACAAATTCGGCTACTTTACAATCATTATTTATGATGAGAGCTTTTTCTATCCACTTATCACTTTCTAAATAATAATCTTTATAATAAACAACTTTCATTATTTTCCTCCTTACATTATTTCAGTTTCGGGCAAATCAACATATATAGGCTCTATAATTTTTCTATCCACCAAAATATATCCATTTTCAGATAATTCAATATCTTTATTTTTTGCAGCAACAATGCCTTCTATATCATGTGGATCTTCCCACCACACGCGCCTTTGTCCCGAACTTAATAAAGAAAGAAAATCCAAAATTGCTGTCGCGTATATTTTTTCAATTGGATTAATTTTATTATTTTTAATATATTCTCGCGAAAATTCAATATCGCCATCTCTCATATTGCCATCATCTAACATAACATGTAAACAGCCGCCACATGCACAACTTTCAAAAGAATAAAATTTCACTTTAAGAGCAAAAAGTTCATAACAAATCTGTTCTAATTCGGTCATTTCATAATCCATTTGTACCTCTATTGTTACTGGATAATCCCATAATTTTTGTAAAAAATCAAAACTTTCCCAATTTTTATAAAAATCAGGGAAGCGACCAAAACGGTGATATCTTTGCCTTAAATTTGAAAATGCAGCCATTATTTAATATATCTTTCATATTTCCCCAAATCCATAAGTGCTTTTTTTACAATCGATTTCATCTTATTTGTAAATCCCCACAATTCATCAAAATGGTCGCCAACTTCTTCGGGCAACCAATTGGGAAAGCTTTCGATTTCATTTGCTTTTACAGCAACAGGGTCCATTGGTGCAATTTCGCTTGTCGAATGAATAGCAATACTTTCAATATTGTTTAATATAATATCAAAAGTTTCTTTAACCATATCATATCGTTTCTTGTCCATAATATTATCTGCGGTATTACTCATTTCTTTAATTGTTTTTAATTGTTGAAAATTTTTGTGTTTTTTCATTGGCATTACCATCTAATAGGTCTTAAAGTTAATCTATTCCACATTTTAGCATTTCGATTAAAATAAAAATTACCGCAATCATTTTCTACCCATATCTCCCGTTTATCTTGGGATAATTCAACAATTTTATAATCTTTTCCTTTATATTTAAAAAATTCCTCAATGCCTGGCAGTTTTTTTGCGTTTATCGTTTTTGTTTCATTTGGGAAATGCGTTATTATATTCATTTTTTTTAGCTTTCTACAACCATTCGTCTTATTAACTCTCTTCCACCCATACTTTTTGTAATATAATTTGAAAGTGATTTGTCCAAATCGGAATCCGAAATAACAGAATTGTTTCGCAAATCATCCATCGAAATTAAAAATCGTTTTGAAATTTCAATATCATTTTCAATAAAAAAAACAACCCACCCTATTTGTAATTTTGTGGGATCATCGGCTTGAACAACACCCCTTTCAATTATTCCTGGATTTTTACTTAATTTATAAAAATCAAGCATCCCAGCAAATAATGATTCCAAATTATCGTGAATAACTTCTTCCATTTATATTTTTACCTTTTAATTATTCTAATTTTTTCCATAAAATGGGCATATTCAGTTCGATATTGTTCCATAATCAAATTTGAGATTTCGGGGCAAGCAAAAGCCACACCATTATCTACAACGGCAAACTCCCTCCCCTTTTCAATCAATGCTTTTGAAGCAAGCGCGACAATCACGGCATAATCAATAACCAAACCTTCAATGCCGGCATATTCATTTAAATTTTCAAACGAATAATTATGAGAAAATAACGCGGAAACTTCTAAAAGAGCAAGTTTCATAAATGAAGCGACTTCATTTTCTGAAAATATCTTTTTGCAACATCCAGAGTCACCAAGTCTTGCCATAACTAAATTTATTAATTCCTTATTTATATTTTCCATATCTTCTCCTTTTTAAAGCCAATCTGGTCGTTTATCTTCAAACAATTCATAAGTTTTATTAAAATGTTTGATCGCACGGTTTTTATAATTAAAATCACTTTCTTTTGTGAAAAGCCACCAGGGACCAAACCCTTTTCTTTTTAGCCCAAAATTATCAAATATTAATTTATCCAATTTTTTATTCCTGGCTTTTTGTAAAAGCACGGATTTTTCCTTGTCATCATATCTGTTTGATATGGATGAAAAGAAAATCAACAAAACTGCCCAAATTATAATAAAAAATATTATTGTATACATTTAATTTTAGTTCTTTTTAAGAAAACACCTTTCAATTTCTAATCCAAAGAATATTTCTTGGCGAATGATAATCGCGCCAAGTAATTTTTACCACCCAAATTTCTTTTTTAGAATAAGAAATTTCAACAATTTGATATGGTATTAAATTTAATAGAAAAACCTCATTAAGATCGGGCAAATAGCTTACATTTGTAATTAATATATAATCAACAAAATGAATTTTAATTAAATTAAGCATATTATTCCCACACGCACAAAACAATCATATCAGAAAAATCAGACTTGTCAATCATTTATTTGGGCGCAAATAAGCATCAACACATTTTATTAAAACTTTAGCAATTAAAAATCCTAAACAATATGTTATAAGCGTATAAACAAAAACGGAAACAGTAAAACTTATCAGATCTTACTCCTTTAAATAATAGTTATTTTATCCACCCAATTGCATACGAATCTCCAGCTGGGGATTTCCAATTTGCAGCAGAATTAAATAAAACCAATGGCGAAGTGTTATGGCAACATTCTTTATTAGAGCATAAATACCACATAGTTCCATCTCTTATCATATATCCCCAACAAAACTCACCCCACCATTTGTTATCCTTTTCAACATGAATTAATTTTCCACCACATCTAATGCAAAACCAACCCATCCCGCTCAAAGAATTATTTTCATATGGAGAATAATCTTCATCGTATTCCTCGGATATCTTTTTAAAATTATCCATATCATTTTCCGCATGACCAAAATCGTTTTTATTAAAAATAATATTTTTATTTGCTGGGCTTAAAGATAAACCTAACCAACAAGCAACATCTAATAAATCTAGCCATCTCTCTTTAAAAAATCCCATTATTTCACCCAACTAATCGAATAAGAATTTTCCGCAGGCGAAGCTGGACCCAGCGTTGGATGATGCAAAATTAATGGAACAGTTCTGTGTTGGCAATATTGATTTGAACATATGAACCATTGAGTTTCGTCTTTGATCATTGCTTCCCAAGCTTCTTTTCCACAATGTTTATTTTTGCGACTTACTCGATCCAGTTTGGCGCCGCAGACAATGCAGTGCCAATCAGAATTAGGATGAGTGCCGTCTGTATAAGGATTATATGTCACGATATATTTTTGTGTTTAATTTTTATTAATTGGCAATTCGCAATCATCCATATTTAAATTTATATAACTTTTTCCTTGCTTATCCATTTCATATTCGCCATTAACCCATTCAAAAGAAGTTTTTGGGTAAAAGCAATGTAATAATTCCTCTTGGCATTCTTTAATCGTCAACTTCCATTTATGCTCAATAACAAAGCCCAACACTGCACAAAAGTTTTGAATCCTTTCAAGGTCATCACCTTTATTATCATTAAGAATGTCTTGTGGAACCTCAATCCACATAACCATATGGTCATCTGATAATTTTTTATAAGCGCCTATTTTTAGTTTTTCAATCATTTTACTTTCCTTTATTCTTCCAAAAAATAATTTGGTTCACACTGCCTTATTTTGTCTTTATATTTTCTCATTTCAGCATCAACATCTTCCTTTTGAATTTTCCAGTTCCCTAACCGAATAAATTAAATTATCAACATTTTCTTCTAAATCTTTTATTCGATCACTCTTTTCTTTAATTGCTTTGAATATTGGACCTTCCATTAATTTTTTATATTCAGCAATTTCACTTTCCAATTTATTTATTAAAGAAAAAGATTCCGCCATTATAGTTGATGCGCGGGTTAAAATGAAACGCATATTGTTTTCGTTATAATGGAAATAAATAATTCTTTTCTCTTGTGAGACTAGGATATTTGTATTATATTTAATTAATGATAAATATAAATCGTAAATTTCCTTTTTTGATAAATTATTTAAATCTGGAGTTGCTGTTAATTTGTATTTTGTTTTCATATCGATGATATGATCATCTGATTTTTCACTTGTCTAATAATAACAATATTATAAATTATTCCTTTGCTTTATCAACAACATCAGCCAGCATATCCACACAACTTATAAAACCATCTTTAAATGATACTTCATCAGCCTCTGGAAAACGAGCTGAATAATGTGCCCAAACAACCTGTAGCAATTTAAGCTCAGTTTCAGAAACTCGTCGCTGAAAAACACTTTGTGGTTCTTGAGAATTTTTATTCATTCGATATATCCTAATTTTCTTTGTCTATAATAGTATGGCGATCCAACCAAACCTTCCCATTTATAATTACAATCTCTACATTTCAATTTTGCTTTTGTATTCATATCTGTTGTTTCTAAATTATAAACTTCCAATGTTTCAATCTTATATGATTTACATTTAGGACATTGATTTAATGTTTCCATATTTATACTCCGCCAAAAATCCAATCATCCATATTCCAGGTCATAATCAAACGATTTATTTCATAATAATAATCATCTGTATCTTTTTGATAAACGCCTCGGCTTTCTACTACTTGACAAGCTTTATCCCAATATCGATCACCTCTTAATATTACACGAGCAGCTTTGCGCCGTTGTTCTGTTTCCTCTTCTGGCGTTAATGGCTTTTCGAGTAATTCAAAACTTGGGATAATTAGTCTACTCATTAAATACCTCTTTTATTTTTAAAATTACCAATTGTTGTATGAAATTTATGTCTACCATCAGGCGATCTGGTAATTTCACTTGTTTTTGGCAATCCAAGTTCAAATCGAATATTTTCCAATTCTTCTGAAAAAACATTTAACCATAAATAATTATCGCTAATATAAATATAATTATCGTATTCAAATTCAAAAGCATTTGAATCATATTTATTCCATAAATCTAAATTTGGTATAATTTCCTTGCGAATAACAGATATATGTGGCGCATACATCTGCTTATTAACATAAATATATTTAGGAACCAAAGACCTATAATAATCAGAAATACCAGGATCTATCTCCACAATTAACTTATATGGATTAACGTGATATTTTAATATGCCAATAGATTTAAACATTTGAATATCTTATTCTACTACAACAATATCTACCTCATGTGAATTACTCGGGAACAAATTTTAACGATTGTAAGTTTTTTAGGTTTCATATTTATGATAAATGAAATGAAAAATTTGCAGTTGTCGAATGATTTGATTATCCGTGCGTTTCAAATAATTTTAAATGTCTATTCGCAATATTTTTCCAGCTATTCTCTATAAGATATTGCTCTTGCTTTAACAATTGTTCATTTATTAATGCGGGATTAGAAAATAATTTGATTAATTCAACAGCAATTTGCTCTACTGTATCAGCTTTTATAGTAGGCAAATCACTAAAATGCGGAACACTTGTAGTAATAAGTGGGATATTTGCCGACATTGCCGTTCTTGCGGCGCCACTTGCTCCAAACACTTCGTGTCCTTGCTGTGAGATATAAGGAAACACCGCAACTTTGTTTGTTCTTAAATAGCTATCCAAGGTTGCATCCGATTGAAAACCGCGAATTATCGCCACATTTTCTTGAAGCCCGAGCTGCTCAATTAGTTGCATCAATTCGTTATAATATATTTGATGCTCAACTTTGTTGAATGGAGACTCTGAATATAAAATAGTTAAGAATACATCGGGAAATTGTTTTTTTATAATACCCGCCGCTTTAATGGAATTTTCAAATCCTTTATATTTAAATCCAAATCCTGATTGCAAAAAGGTTTTATCTGTTTTATAAAAATTCCACAATTTCTCTTTATTGGTACAGGGAAAACAGCCGTGAGGAATAACATAAACTTTACCAGGAATTTGCTTTTCTTTTTTAAGAACGTCATAACCACTTTGAAGATGTGTTATAATTTCTGGAATGGATGCTTCTACAATTGTTTTATCTCTATGATGAAATATAGAATGCATCGTAACTATAATTCTATAATCTGATAATTGGTTCATCAACGAAAGCCAATAACAAGCATTAGGAAATAAGCCGTATTCATGCTGTAAAAAAACTATATCCGGTTCATACTTTTTTATTTCAGCAGTTAAATGTTGAAGAGACTCCCCTCTTTTCCAGCAAACAATAACATCTTCTGCTGGAATTGTTTTTCCGCCAATTTCATTTAATACGCCGGTTGGCTGATCATTTTCTTCAATAAATAATTTAAAATGTGTTAAAGATTTGCTTATTTCGCCCCATAAATTTTCTGAATAAGTTGAAATTCCACATCGCATTTTCCAATTACCGACAAAAGCAATCTTTAATTCATTAATGGGTTTTTCTGTAAATTTTGAAATAAACTTATCGTCTTTGAACCTATAATTTGTTATCAGATCCGCTACTGGAACATTTAATAGATACGCTGGCAATTCAATAACTTGAATTCCCTCGCATTTAAAAGCTTTATCCGAAGCAATATTAATCCTATTATTTTTTATTCCAAGAAATTTTGCCATATTATTCTTCTTCAATTAATTTTGAAATACTATTTTGTAATTTATTAAAAATCTTTAAATCAATTTTCTGTTCAAACTTAATTTTCTTTGTCTGTTCAAATCCACGCATTAATGTTTCTTTATTAATACCATAAAATGAAAGAAAAATCCCATTGCTTGGCGAATGATATTTTAATTTATCATGATGACAAATTGCCAAATATGGTGTCTTAGTCATTTCTGATAAAACTATACCATGGAATCTTTGTGTTATTATAGTTTCATATTTGGACATAATAGAAGATAAAGTGGTTATATCTCTTACCATAAATTTAAAAAAATTATCTTTTCTTTTATTCATTTGATTCATTATTTCTGTGCCAGCCCAATAATCATTATCTTTGCTATTTTGACACATTGCAAATGTTTCAATAGAATACCCAGCATCAACAAGGCTATCTAAAAATTGTGAAAATTCCGATTTAAAGTAATTCCAAGCCGCAAATTTCCATTGTGGATCATTATTTTGCGGAACAACGTGTATATTTGGCAAGAATAATATTGTTTTATTATTTGGTATTTTTTTTTGAATATGTGGTTGTAAATAATAAACTAAATCGGGCATTACAATAACATTATTATTTAATGTTTTTATATAATCAATATTTACAGACGATCTAATTGCAACTAATTTGGCAATAGATAATAATCCTATATGTATTGGATGAATTTTAGTTTCTGGACCAACGCCTATATAAAAAATTTTCTTTTGTTTTAATATATCAATTGCATCAGCATCTATAATCAAATTAGAATATAAAAAAGAACCGCCGCCAATAAAAACCGAATCAACTTGCTGTAAATTTTTTATTGTAAAACGATCAATAAATATCAATTCATAATTAAATAATTGTTTAAAAGCATCAACAAATAATTCATCTCCAATAGATCCTTTATTATAAAATCCATAAACAAGAATTTTTCGCATAATTTAAAAAACTGACCATTTAATTATTCTTACGCCACTTACCTTCCATAATATAACTAAAATGTATGAATTTTTATCATGATCATGTTTAATCTCCCAATCCAATTCATCATAATGACTTGGAGAACAAGGAACAATAACACAATGATCTTTAAATTTGACAATAACTCTCTTTGGTTTATTGTTATGCAACAGGGGAATCTCAACTTTATCTTCCCCAGTCACTACAAGTTCACCCGCCTGTTTTGGCACTTTAACAAAAAATGACAATATGCCTAAAAATACACGTTTCACCATATGAATAAATTTATCCATTATACTACCCCCATAATAATATGTGAATAGGGCTAGTATTTTAGAATTTGATTTTAATAGTTTCATAATCATATTCTTTCTTTTTTCAGTTCTTCAAAACATAAATCCATAGCCTCTTTGCGAGACAAATTATATTTATTTAGAAAATATATTAATAACATATAATCCGTAATATGTTCATCCCTACAAATACAACAAGACGTATCTTCCCCGTCTTTTTCAATTAATTCTGCACATGTTTTACAACAAAAAATATTTTCACAACCAGTGCAACACTCACAAACCGAACTTGATCCAGAAAAAATTTCATTACATTTTGCACAATTATAATAATCCATTATATGCTATATTATCTTTCTTCAATTTTTGCGCTTAATAATGCACGTTTAATATTTTTCAAATTTTTAATTGCAATTTTACGAATTTTAAGCATTTCATCATCGTAAATAAAACCACCCCAACCAGTTGACGACATTTCGCCAATTCTAATGTTTAAAGCTTTAACCATATTATCACGCCACCTTTTCTCTGTTCCAGAAGTAAATGAGTCATAACAATCAGATATGGCATCTAAATTACTTCGTGTTGCTACAAATTCAGAATATGTTGAATAATCCATAATTGTCTCCTTTTAACCTATATATGCGTAAGCCTCTTCGTCTTCTTTCGCCAACCTGTCAATACAATTCTTACAATTTACTTTCTTCTTGTCAAACGAATAGTATTCATCATTATCTAATAAATGCACACCAATACGCAATATTTTTTCCATTGGCATAATTTTATTCCAAGCTGGTGTGCTATATGTTTGAGTGCAATAAATTCTCACACTTGGTTGCTGCGACCAATCACTAAAATGTATTTCATTCATAACCATCTACCTTCACATCTATCACATTAATTTTTCTATCTTTGGGAATATATCCGTCCAAACTAAATTTAATTCCATATTCAATTTCCATTATTTTTTGCCAAATAATCAATTCCTTTTTTGACATGCGAGCAATTCCTTGATATGGCAAACTTTTCATTTGTCGAAGCAATAGAAAAAAACATTCATTTTGTTGCAACCAATGCGGATTTAAACTTAATGCAGACTTAAATGCAAGTAGAAATATTTGTATGAAAGCATTAGATAGCTATAAGCTATATAATGGGGCTGTTGTCAATCAGCCTATTGCGGAGATTGAAAAATCCTCTGCAAGCTCCTGCCTTTAGGCAAGGGTTATTGACTGTTATTACCTCCATGCCTAATTACAAAAAACTTGAGATTTCCACTTGTCAAACCAATCATTATTTAATCATAAATAATAAGGGGTAAAATGCTTTTTGCTATAAATTTTGATTATAAGGGGATTCTTGAATTCAGCATGATAGTAATTGCTGATAGTTTAGATGACGCGAAGGATTTATTAAATAACTTATTAGCAAGTGATGAGGTTTTTCTTTTTACGCCAACATCTTTAATTAGAGTTGTCGCCGTTAGAACTAAAAACATAAAGGATAATTTTAAAATAACAGATACGTTAGAAAGTGGAACTTTCAAATGGAAAGATATAAAAAGCACTTATTCAATTATTAATAAGGGTTCCATTGAAGAGGAAATTATTATTTTAACCGAAGACGATATCCCCACCAAGCCTGATAACCCAGCTTATGTTGGCAATAAAAAGCCTGCAAAAAAGAAATAATTATTCAAAGACAGCAAGAATTTCGCTTTCACGCAAAAACAAATGCTCAACTCCATCAAGTTTAATTTCGCTGCCACCCCATTTTGCAATAATAACTTTATCGCCAACCTTAACTGAAGGTTCCACAACCTGCCCAGTTTCTAAAACTTTGCCGGGACCTGTCGCAACCACCTCCGCTTGAATTGACTTTTCCTGCGCCGTTGTTGGAATGAAAATCCCGCCTTTGCTAATTTCCTCAGCCTGTGCGCGTTTAACAACTACATAATCACCGATTGGTTTAATCATTGTCATTTTTTCCTTTATCCTTTCTTGGAGCGAATTGCTCATCCACCATCTTAATCAGAGAATGATACTTTGTCAAGTCTTTTTCATATTGCTTTAATTTCTTTTTATAATTTTCAATTTCTTTGTCATAATTTTCATTAGGAATAGTTTTATTATAATACAACTTCCCCATATCAGTAATAAAAATGTCCGCATAATCACTTTTATCAAAATCTAAATTAGAAATTTGAGAAAGATCAAACAAAACATCTTGTAAACATCTAGAATCAGCCCACGTTTCAAAAAATAAGTTTTTTGTTTTGCTTGGCTCTTTCGGTTTATTTGGTGGCGTAGTAAAAGGTTTATACGTCATAGTTTTTCCTTACGTTATTAAAATTGAATTTATATCCAAGCCATCAATGTCCAATCCAGAATTTTGAAAAATGCTTGGTGCGCAATCTATTGCATTGTTAGAATAATGCCCGCAATTTAATTTATGCGCCGGATATACAATGGTTTCAAGATCCCTATCACCAATTTCATTTTTATGAGATATAAGCAAAACAATTTCCCAATTATCATCACAATTTTGCAATGCCTTTTTTAACTCTTTAACTTTCATTTGGACCATCCTCTTGATTAATCCCGCATTCCTTGCACTGATCCCAAAGCAAACCGAAACCTTGATTGTCCCAATCGCCTTGTTTTAAATAATGGCAATATCCATTCTGCATTTTTTCCTGGCTTTTATCGCAATCCCAAAACGGGCACAAAGATATTGCCTGTTTGAAAAATTTAAATTTAGTTTTCACAAATTCATAACAATATGGTCCATTGGGTATGGAAGCTTTCGCGTTTTTCAATAATTCTGGCGAAATTGTTTTCAATTTTTTATCCTTCCAAGCGCAAATATGCGCGCGCATATATACATTTATTGAAAATCAATAATTTTTTCCCCGTCGGCTGAAACTATTAAATATTTATATGCAACTTGCTTCTTGCCATCACCATTAATAAAAATAATATCATTTCCATCATTTAATGACAATTCAACATCCCCCGGCATAAATATATTTGCCAAATGCAAATTCGTTTTACAAAAATTTGTATCAAATATTATTCCAGTTTCATTTGGAGTCAAAAATATAAAATCATCTTCCTTATATTTTATAGCAAAAGTTTTATCATTTAATTTTGAAATTATTATAAGCGGGAATTTTCCATATTGCCCAGTGCGAAATAAAACCTTTTCTTCCAAATCTCCCAAATGGGAAACGCAATCATTATATGATAATTTTTCTATCTTTGCCATTTAAACCTCGCTATCTCTTTATAGCAAAATCAAAATGACTTGTCATTTTATTTCTTGCAATAAAAATATATCAATTCATGAATAAGTTATTAAAAGCAATAAATACTTTTTATAAAATTGCCATATCAAAAAAGGAGTTTTATAAATTAATAAAAGGAAAAGAGCAATTTGCCATAATTTCAACGGAAAATTCATATGAAAGAAGTTTTGCCGACGAAAAAGCTTACCGCTTAGCGCCAATAATAACAAACGAAAATGAAAATAGGGGATTAATTCCCGTTGAAAAAGAAAGGAATAAAAATTTAAGAAAACATAAAAATGTCAGAGATGATTTGTTAAAGGATTATTCCTTATACGAAGTTGATGCTCATTGGGCTGAAGATGTTAAGTCCCTTGCTAACAAAAAAGAATCGGAAATGAAAAAGGAAAGATCGCTTTTCCTTAAAAATATAAGTTTTCATAATGCATATTCACTTGCCCAAAAATATGGGCAGGATTCATTTATATTCAAACCAGCTTTTGGTCCCCCACAATTAATTTCAACCAACACATCGAAACCAATTTGGATCGCAAAAAAATATGCTTATAGTTCAAGCAACAATTTATTTTCAACTTTTCTTCATGACAATTCTAGCATATGGTTTGGTTTCTTTTATGATGGGGCAATTGAGCTTCCAAATTATGGAACACCATATTTATGGAGCGATCCCGCAATAAAAGATTTGCTTTTGGAAGAAATCTCGGAGGAGGAAGCTGAAAAGACAATTGACAAACCAAAAGAAAAAGCTAAACTTTCAGATGAAATGAAGTGGGTAGCCGAAAATCAAATTAAACAAACTGAAAAAGATGCAAACCTTTCAAAACTTTTAGAAGAGCCGGAAAAATGGAAAGGAAGAAATTATTGATCAATCGCAATTGTAATATTTTTGGTTTTTAATGGACAATCCTTTGGGATTCTAAGCGAATGATATGATTTTGTTCGGCTTTCCTTTGCTCCACAGAATAAAATGGACATTCCAAGCAGCCCCGCACAAATCTAATTTCCGTTTCCATTTAAACCTCCGATTCTTCTAACATTATTTCTAACTTATATAACGGAAGTGAAATTTGCATTCCATTAACATTAAGATTCACATGAGGCATAGGCGTAATAACATCTATTGATGGATGTCCGTGCTCGCCAAAAGCGGAGACTTGATTAACCATTTTAATAATGGCAGTTTCTATTTGCCCCGTTGGAAATCTAACTTTTACCTTTTGCCCCTCAATAAATTTTAGTTGATGTTCCTTTGTGATATATCCATTTGAATCCAAAAGTTTTCCTTCGGTACAAATAAATATTTCGCCATACCAATTACCAAGCTCAAGGAAGATCCATTTGGGATTTTCCCGCCGTTTTATATTTCCGGCGGGAACTTTTTTCCTATCTCTCGGCATTTATTGGGCTTTTGCCATATTCTGGCGGCGGATTTCAACCGGGAAATCATTAAATGATGCGGGCACAAGATTTTCTGGAGCGTCAAGTGTTACGCGCACACTTATATAAAAACCAGATGATAATCCCGCGCCAACTCCAACCCCAAGTAGCCACTCAGGATTTCCCAATTTTTTGGAAAGCAGTCCTGCGGCAGTATCTGCTTCTACAAACAGTTTTTTTTGTGCGTCCATGTGTGTCTATCTCCTTTTCTTTAGAGAATAATCTCCGCGCCAAATTCCTTAAGAATCGCTTCAATTGGAGAAATGATTGTATGAGTATCACTTCCTGCAAAAAGAAGACCAACGGGTTGATTGTCCCCGCTAACTACAAAAGAACCTGAGTCTCCACCAGCACTAAAACCGCTGCCATCTTCCATCACCACTTCAATTTGATTATCAAATGAACAAACTGTCCCATGATGATAACTAACTTTAACTCCACGCAAATTAATCGCGCTTACCTTACCAATCTTAAGACCCGTGGTTCGCCCAACCTTCTTTACCTTCTCACCAAGGATATCTACCGGCTGAACATTTCCCTTTTTGATTTTGCCGATTCCAGGAAGGGTAAAATCTGTTGGCATAAATTTCTTATCAATAGAAGCAATTGCTGCGTCCATAACATTTCCAGTTTCTACAATCTTTTTGAAAGCGACAAGATTACCAACAGAGTCGTTAGCCAAAACACCGCCATCATATGCACCTGGCTGAAGAATTGCGTCACCAAGCTTTGCCATATTTGATTTTGCAAGAACGTGATTATTGCTAAGAATCATAATCCCCTTCTTAGTTTTTACAAAAGTTCCAAGCGTCCCAGCCGTAATCTCATGATGACCAATTGAATAACCAGCACGAAGCGGACGCATCCTTTCCTTCATCTCGGTAAGCGCTGCGTTTTGCGCGGTATTCTTGATACGACGTGGCGCGCGAATTGTTCCGGTTACACGAATGTCGCACTCACCCTTCGCTCTTTTCTCAGCTTTTGCAACAACATCCATGCCAGCCCACACTGGGAAATTACTTCTAATAGCCAATCTATAAGAATTAGGTGTGGCTCCTGGCGCAACGCCATATGAAATAGCAGGGGCTTTTGCTGCGCCAACGGCTTCATAAATTGAAAGCCAGTTAATACTGCCAAGATCCAAAAAGCTTTCTTCTACCAAATTGATTACGCTTTCAAGTTTCATGTTCTTTCTCCTTTTTATTCAACCAATCTATGTTCACACTATAACACAACCGGAACCAAACGCAAGATGTTTTTTACACCTCTACTGTATAATATATATCCGCTGCTAAATCCTTTCTTTTTTATCTATAAATTCAAAAACAAAAAATTGTCTAAAACACAAATTACATTTCCATCCTGGCTGCCCAAGAGTTTTTATAAGATTTTCGTCACAATACCCATCACAACACATTGGGCACTTTTTTATTTTATTTTCATTTAAAGCTTTTGCTTGAATTAAAATATTTTTTTCACTATTTTTTATAATTTGTTTTGTCAAATCATCATCCGGATCTAAAAGCAATGAATATATTTTTAGCATTTTTATTTCTTAAATGAATTAATAACTACACAATCATCACAATTTTTGCATTCCTTAAAATTAGGAGTGTTTTCAACTGGACATTTTTTATCATTCATTTTGGTTTTTTGGTTTTTCAACAAAATTTCAAATCGTATATATTCCAAAATGAAAAACAAAATTCCAAAAAGCAATAATAATAAAATTATAATCATAAGTTATTCTTATCAAATTTGTGGCTTTCCTCTATTTTATTTTCAATGATTTTTTTCGCTTCTTCTTTAATGAATTCAAAATCATCAAAATTCAATTCAATTAAAAGCTTTGAAGCGTGATAAGCGATAACCCCCTCATACACGCGATCAAAAACAATATTATTTTTTGGTAATTCCTTAATAACCAAATTTAAAATTTGTGAAAAATCATCATCAGAAATTATTCTCATTTACTTTTCCATTTCTTTCAAATTATCTAATAAAAACTTTCTTGATTTAATCAAGTCCTGCAATTCAAGAAGCATATATCTATTTATTTCTAAAGCTATTGGATAGATATATTTTTCAGTTTCCCTAATATATCTTTCAACAAAATGCAAATCATTAACTAGTCCCAATGAAACTACATTAGAAATTCTATCGGCGCATTTTAATGTTTTTGCATTAAAAGTTCCTTCATTTTTTATCCTTGTTAAAAATGTAGCTTTTTGTTCGCCTTTTATCCTGCTAACTTCTAAAACCAAAGAAAGAACAGCTGGACCATCCTCATCAATTCCGCTGATAATATTTTGATCAAAATCCGGGCAATCCTCAACTAAATCGTGAACAACTGAGGCTTTTAATAAAACGGAATCACAATAACCATAATCAAGAAGAATTCCAAAAGTATCAAGCTGATGTCTAAACATATTAGACCCAGCCTGCCTTGGCTTATCAATAAGTGAAATTGAAAGTTGCAAATACGGCGCCAAAGATAAATTTTTTATCTTCAACATATCCTCGCGAGACATATGATGATTATTTTTTGCCATGATGCCACCAAATATTAAACGAAAATGGACAGAAAATTCCGCCCATTTATTAAATAATTTTATTTTTATAGTTTTTCATTCGATTAAAATTTGTTTTCGTTTATCAGTTTTCAAATTTTCAACTTCTTTAAACATAACCCGTAATATTCCCAACTGCAATGTAACATGACACGAAGTCATGTCAAGCGTTTTTGGAATGGAAACGGATTTCTCATATTTAAATTCCCGGTTTCCTTTTCGTTCCGCCGAAATATATAAAATATTATTTTCAATTTCTATCTTTAAATCTTCCTTTTTAATTCCCGGCAAATCAATTTTAAAATAATACTCATTTGTTTCTTTATCTTTTGTGAACTACCCTCGCCTAAAGGCGTGGGCTTCTGAAACGGGCGGCGAAGCCGCCATCGTCACAAAGCTCGTTCCGAGCTTTTTAATGTTTAATGCCGCATTTTGATCTCGATCCATCTCGAAATTGCAAAATTCGCATTTGAAAATCCTATCTTTTAAATCCAATTTTATTTTTCTTAGTTTTCCACATTGCGAACACGTCTGCGACGTGTTCGCTGGGTTAACTTCCTTAATTAAAACACCAGCATTTTCGGCTTTGTATTTTAATATATTAATGAAATTTCCCCACGAAACTTCCGAAATATTAATTTTGCTTACAGCAAAATTAATATTTTCTAACATCTTTTTTATATTTAATTTTTCAATCGTTATTACATCATAATTTTTTATTAAAAAGTTAACAGTTTTATGCTGAAACTCATTTCTTATATTTACTATTTTTTCAAATTGATTAGCAATTCTTATTCTCATTCTATGAGAATTATTCGATCCGCGCTGCTTCGCAGCGCGCCGTTGTAAATATTTTAATTTTTCCTTTGCGGTTTTATATGGTTTGGGATGATGGATTTTCAATCCATCATCCGTTGTTATAAAATTTGAAATTCCCAAATCGATAGCAACTGTTTTTCCAGTTAATTCCCTTGTTTCAATATTTGGAACGTCATCACAAAATAAAATTATAAAATATTTATCATTATTTTTAACAATGCGAACCTGTTTGCAGCGCCCCTGGAAGGGGCGGTGCCAAACGGCTTTAATTTCACCAGGAACTCCTTTGATTTTTAATTTGGAATTGGGCAGGCGCTTCGCGCCGCCCGAATTCAAATCGCATTGTGGGAAAAGTATTCCTCTAAACCTATCGGTATTTTTAAATCTTGGAAAACCAGGAGCTATTTTTTTATTCTTAATTCTACGAAAAAAATTTTTGAAAGAAGTGTCCAATTGTTTTAAAACTTGTTGTAAAGTTTGGGAATGGATATTTTCGGTTTCACAACCGAAAATATTTTTAATTTCCTTTAAAGATTTTTCCTGATCATAATAATTTAATGATTTTTTAAATTTTTTATAAAAGGAAATTCTTTCTTCCAACGCTGAATTATAAAGAAATCGACAAAATCCGAATATTTTTGCCAACGCTTCGCGTTGGGAAAAATTTGGATAAATTCGATATTTATATGCGCGTTTCATTCATTTTGATATTAAAAAAATGTTATGTCTTGTCATTTAAATTTAGCAATTCATCCGCCGCCTAAAGGCGGCGGTCTTCTTGCTGAAAAAGGATAATTTCATTGCAAAAAATTCAAATGAATTATAAATAAAAAGCAAAATATTAACAAAGAATGTATAAATTATTGTTTTTTTATAAACAATATATTTATTTTGTTTTGTTCTTGTAACCCTGAAAATAATATCTTCTCCTTTATTTTTCCATTTCAAATCTACAAACCTGCCAAATTTATCATCAAATTTTATAACCCGACTATTAAATAATGATTTTTTTAAAGATTTGCGATCAAATCGGTTAAATAATATTTTACCATATAGCAAAGAAACTTTTCTCGCATCGTAATGGCAAAAATTTATAAGAGCGTAATTGGTTTTAAACTTTGATTTATTTGACATGCCGCTCCTTAAATAAATGTTTAAAGAGAGGCTGTATAATTGGTAATGTTTAAAACTTAAAGACCGACCAATGATTTATCGATAACCGATTTGAGATTATTTCCATCTTTTTCATATGCAAATTTATCAATTTCAATTTTATATCCGGGGTTTGTTCCCGCCGCTTTTGAAATTAATAAATTAATCCAAACATTTACAGTCCCAATCTTATCATAAAAAAGCAAACCCTTTTTCATTGCTTTTACAACAATTTCATCAACATTAAAATCTTTTGGAAGCATTTCTAAGGTTAATTTCTTCGCCCCTTTTATTGGACGCATATTTTCCGGCGCATCATGCTCCATCCATGCGTTTTGGATAAAATTTTTGATAAATATGGGGACTTGCTCGTCTTTGAAACCTTTAATAAAAATTTTGCTTGGAAATGTTAGATCTATATTCATATTTTTTTATTCCTTAATTAATGTTTTTGGTCTTCCTCTTTTCTTTATTAAGAAATCAATTGAATACTCTTGTGGCATTTTATCATTGGGAATAAATTTCCCAAAATGCCCTTTTCCCTGCGACCCGCGATTGAAAATTCCAAAATTATTTTTTTCCAATTCAACAAAACAATCAATAATATCTTGCTTTGCATAATTTCTTGCAAGCATTAAAGCTATTGATAATTCCTTTTGATTAAATGACAAATTTAAATTGAAAATTACTTTCCTTATCAATTCTTCCATAAAATCAGCCTTTCTTTTATAATTTAATGACAGTCGTTATCCCCGCTGGCGGGATACTTGAATTTCGATTTGGTGGATAGCTTGAATTTTTCCACAAATCATTTTCTTTAAGAAATTGAATTATATTATTGCCAATCCTTTCTACCTTTTCTATATCATTTGTTTGTTCTGCCACAATTAATTGCTTTAATGCGGGAAGATTAATCTCCTTCTTTTTGCATATTTCAATAATTTTATTCGTATTAATCATAATCCCACCCCAACCGAAAGCATACACCCTTTATTTGTTAGACGCAACAGATAACGAATTTGTTCAATTTTAAATTTTTATAAGCTTTTTATAAATGAAAAATAAATCTTTCTGCAAAGGGTCCCAATTTTTCATTTGTGGGACTTCCTTATTTTGCATAAAATTTTTCACCGCGTCATTGACTTGCCTTGTCCATAATTCATATAATTTGACTTGTCTAGTTTTATCCTCTTCAATTTCTTTCGTTCTTTTTTCAATTAAAAGAACAATTTCATTGAGTTTTTTTAAAAACTTAGATTTATCCACAAAGATATTCCATATAATTGGCAAATATTTTTTACAAATAAATAGGAATAACTTGCTATTACTTTCAAATAGGTCTTTAAATGAGGAAACATGGTTAAATCACTTTATAACGTTGCAAATATGTTCGCCGCTAATCTTTCAAAAAAAGCTGACTTTTTTGGTAAACTAAGAACTGAAAATGATTACAAGCCTGATGAATTTGAAGAAGATGCGGCTATTGAAAATGATGATGAGGACGAGGATATTGATCTTATGTTAAAAACAGATGATGACGAAGATGAAGTTTTTACCGGCATAAGGAATAGAACACCAACATTTGATGATTTCGCGCCAGATGAAAAACCCGAACATGTAAATGTGAACGATGCTGCTTATGATCGAGAAAAAAGAAACTATGAAAACTACGAAAAAGACTACGAAGATAAAATTTGGAGAGATAACGCTGTTCATAGAGAAGAAAACCCAAAAATTTGGGCATTATTTGATAGATTGCAAAAAGAAAACGAGGAAAATCGCGCAAATAAAAAGAAAGCTTCAATAATAAACGTTGCAAATCTTTATATAAAAGCTGCCCGAGAAGACACCAAAGGTGCTTATTTTGAAGATAACGCTGATGTCCCTGCCGAAGAAGAAAGCCGTCCAATGCGTGAACTATTAAACGAAACCGAGGAATTCCCAACCGAAGAAGAAGATGTTGGTCTTGATATTAATTCGGATGATGATGACGATAATGATGATGACAATTTTGGAGACCCAGGCGAAATAGCTCCACTAACTGAAGAACAAGCTGAAGCTTTGCGCCAAGAACGGTTGGCATTAATAAAAGAAAGACATCAAGCTTGGAAAGCTAATAAAGACGCGCCGCCACCATCTACCGATGAAGATGAATCCTTTTTAGAAACAGAATTGGAAAATTTCGATGCCGAAGAGCTGGAAAGTGAAGAAGAAGATGAAGAAGATGATGATGAGGACTTTGAAGACGAAAATTTAGAACTTCCTGAAGTTTAAATCACTTATAATTCCCCGACAACATTAACCGCAAATCATTTAAAACACCACACATATCATCTCCAGAT
>Ga0182027_10001979_pt1 | contig 33435 bp, 31 predicted proteins | sample 712E1DmetaG_FD_121300 | JGI IMG/M metagenome (GOLD analysis project Ga0182027, IMG submission 121300) | Permafrost microbial communities from Stordalen Mire, Sweden - 712E1D metaG (Illumina Assembly) | ecosystem: Environmental > Terrestrial > Soil > Wetlands > Permafrost | place: Sweden...
CGCACGCGTCTTGAAGCGGCCATTGCCGGGCGCGAGGCAGAACGCCAGCCCATGGCGGAAGACCTCAATAAGATCCATGTGCTGTCGCAGGTCCAGCAGGAGTCCCTCGGGCGCCTGCGCGAAGACCTCCGGATGAGCGACACCGAAGAGAAACTTTTGTCTCGGGAAAAGGATGAAGCACTCCAGGCCATCCGCCAGACGCAGGATGCCCTTCAGCAGGAAGAAATCCTCCTCGCTAAGCTGGAGGAAGAAGAAAAAACCCTGCAGGAGTCTTTCCAGGCTCAGGACGCGGCGCTTCAGGAAAAACGGCAGACGGTTCAAACGCATCTGGCGCAGATCTCGCAGCTCCGGCTCGAAGCGGAAACGATGCGCGAGCGTTTGCTCGGGAAAGAGCGTGAGACGGAAAACGCGCAGAGCCGGCTGGACGCATTCGAAGACCGCTCCAGACAGATTCAGGCCGAAACGCAGGAAACGGTCCAGCGGCTTGAGCAGCTGGCGCAGGTCCAGGTGGAAAAAACTCAGATTTTGGATGACTTGCGCGTGACCAAGGAAGAACAAAACACCAAACTGGCCGATCTTCTGACGCAGCGCCAGGAGCTTCAGGCCCGCCTGCACAGCCAGGACGAGGAGCTGTCGGCCTGCCGGGATTCCTTGACCCGGGCGCAGGCCGAAGCCCAGGAAGCGGAATTTGCGGCGCGCACGCTCGACCAGGAACGGGCCAGGTTCGAACAGTCTCTCCGGGACACTTATCAGCTTTCGATGGAAGAAGCGCACGCCTCGCATGGCGAGGTCGCCCCCGATCCCGAAGAGCTCGCGCGCGTGAAGCGCCGGCTGGAAGGCATGGGCGCGGTCAACCTGGCCGCGCCGGAAGAGCATGCTCAGCTCGAGGAGCGCTACCAGTTCCTGCTCACGCAGCAGCAGGACCTCCTGAAGGCCAAAGACGACCTGCATCAGGCCATAGCCAAAATCAACGCCACCACACGCGAGCAGTTTAAGACCACCTTCGATCAGGTCCGCACGAATTTCCGGTCGCTCTTCCAGACGCTTTTCCAGGGCGGCGAATCGGACCTGGTCCTGACGGACGAGCACAACCTGCTCGAAACCGGCATTGAAATATTCGCCCAGCCTCCCGGCAAGAAACTGCAGAACATCGCGCTTCTGTCGGGCGGTGAAAAGGCGCTGACGGCCATTGCCGTGCTTTTTGCCTTTTTCATGGTCAAGCCCAGCCCCTTCTGCCTCCTCGACGAAGTCGACGCGCCGCTGGACGAGGCCAATGTCGGGCGTTTCATCCGGATGGTCCATGAGTTTGCGCAGAAAACGCAATTCATCGTCATCACCCACAACAAGCGGACCATGGAAATGGCCGACGTACTCTACGGCGTCACCATGGCCCAGCTGGGGGTCTCCAGCCTGATTTCGATGAAGCTGGAGTCAACTTCCGAGAGTCCCGAACCCGTTGCCGCCTAGCCTCAGGATCCTCGGCAGCCGCGTCGATCCCGTCACCGCTCAAAGCGCCCTCGAACAAATCCTGACGTTTCTCGACAACGGCGAGCCGCATCACGTGATCACCGGCAATACGCTCATGTTTCTCCTGGCGCAGAAAGACCAGGAACTCCACGCTATTCTTGAAAAAGCGGCCCTCGTCGTTCCGGAGTCTTGGGGTGTCCGCTGGGCCAGCCGCATTCACGGCCAGGCGCTCACGCAGTTTACGCCAGGGATCGACTTCGTGCTGGAGATCTGCCGCGCGGCCGAAGCCGGCGGCCATTCGGTTTTCCTCCTGGGTTCGGCTCCCGGAGTCGCGGAAGAGGCCGGACAAGCGCTGAAGGCTCGATTTCCGGGATTACAAGTTGTTGGGACCGGACATGGTTATTTCAAAGCTCCGGAAGAGCCGAGCGTGATTCGCCGCGTCCGTGAGAGTAAGCCGTCCATTCTCTTTGTGGGCATGGGCATGCCTGCGCAGGAAAAGTGGATTGCCAGGAATCTCCAGGCCCTGAACGTTCCCGTCGTGATGGGCGTCGGCGGGAGTTTTGATGTATTATCGGGCCGGCTCCGCCGCGCGCCGGCCTGGATCCGCCAGCTCGGTGTAGAATGGAGCTACCGGCTCCTGCAGGAGCCCTGGCGCTGGCGCCGGATCCTCCAGTTGCCGGTGTTCGCGTGGAAAGTATGGTGGGAGAAACAGCATGGCAAATGGTAAATGGCAGATGGTAAATGGGAGATGGCGTATGAAACATTTGCCATTTGCCATTTTCCTTTTGCCATTTGCCATGTCGTTCGCCGTTGCTGAGCCGCATTATCCCAAGCCGCAAGGCTACGTCACCGATGCCGCCGGTGTTCTCGACGCTGCGACCCGCCAAGAGCTGGAACGAAAGCTGGCCGCTTTCGAGCAAACATCCTCTATTGAAATTGCCGTCGCCACCATTCCATCGCTCGAAGGCGAAACGATCGAAGGCTACGCCGTCGAACTTTTTAAGCAGTGGGGTGTCGGGAAAAAAGGGGCCATGAACGGGGTCCTGCTTTTGATTGCGCCAAACGACCGCAAAACGCGCATTGAGGTCGGTTATGGCCTGGAGCCGCTTTTGACCGACGGATTTTGCGGCGAGGTCATCCGCGGTCAGATGATCCCTGCTTTTTCAAAAGGAGATTATTCGCGCGGCGTCTCCGACGGTGTTCATTCGATCGAGGCCCGTCTTCAATGCAAAACGTATACTCCGCCATCCTCTTCAAAGGGTCCCGGGGTTCCCTGGGGTGCGCTTTTTCTTCTAGGATTTGTCGGGCTGCGGTTTTTGCCCTTCACCCTCATGGGTCTGGCCGGCATGGTTCTGATTCTATTGGCCGGGAGCTGGCCTGTCGCTTCGAAAGTCGGAAGTTTTCTTTTGCCCATCGCCGGATTCGCGATGGATCGGTTTTTCGGTTTCCCGCGCTTGATCAGCGGCTACGGCGGAAGACGATATTACGGCGGCGGTCTTGGCGGCGGGTTCGGTGGAGGCTTCGGCGGCGGGGGATTCGGTGGATTCGGCGGAGGATCAAGCGGTGGCGGCGGCGCCTCGGGAGGTTGGTAATGTGGCCCTTTAAAAAGAAATCGGCGGATCATGCGCTTAAGGAATTGGTCCAGAGCTTGTCTACGGCGCTGGGCGAGAGGCTCATCAGCGTCCTCATTTTCGGATCGAAGGCCAGCGGCGAATATCGCGAAGGACGTTCGAACGTGAACGTCTTTCTTGTGCTCGAAACGACCTCGGAGGAAACCCTCCTGCGGATGACGGCGCCGGTCCGGGCCTGGGTGAAAGCCGGACACCCGGTGCCGGTTTTTCTGCCGCAGTCCGAGCTGAAGGCCTACGCGGACAATCTGCCGATAGAATTCCTCGACATGCAGGACCATCATAGGGTCCTTTACGGGGCGGCCGATCCCCTTCAGAAACTGGCCGTGGATCGAACACACCTGCGCGCGCAATGCGCCCAGGAGCTTTCGGTCAAACTCCTTAAACTGCGGCAGGCCATAGTGCTCGTGAATGGAGACCCGAAACGGCTGCGCGATTTTATGCTGGATTCTCTTCCGAGCGTTCTGACGCTCTTTCGGGCGGTCCTGCGGCTGGAAGCCGACGTCCCAAAAGGAAATAAGATCGTGGCGGCCAAGGAGCTCGCGATGCGGGCCGGTTTTGACGCCGATGTGCTCGAGCGCCTGTGGGACCTGCACATGCGCCGCGACACGGACAATCTGGGCGATCTGGCCTGGCAGTACCTGGACGGTGTCGAGCGCGTTCTTCGGCACGTGAGCAAACGATAAACAAAGTGTAAAATGAGTCCAAGGAGGACACGATGAAGGGACAAGCGAACGTTGCACTGATTATTGTTTTAGGTCTGATCGCGGTCTTCGTCGCCTACGGAATGACGACCTACAACCGGCTGGTGCGTCTGCACGAGCAGGTCCCGGCGGCCTGGTCGCAGGTCGAGAATGTCCTCCAGCGGCGCAACGACCTGATCCCGAATCTCGTCGAAACCGTTAAAGGGTATGCCAAGCACGAACAGACGGTCTTTGGCGACATCGCCAAGGCCCTGCAATCGTTCAATCGGGCGACGACCATCCAGGACAAGATTGCGGCCAACGACACAATTTCCGGACTGCTTTCGCGGATTCTGGCGGTCTCCATTCAGTATCCGAACCTCAAGGCCAACGAGAACTTCAATCGCCTCCAGGATGAGCTGGCCGGGACGGAAAACCGAATCGCGGTGGAGCGCATGCGGTTTAACGAAACCGTCCAGGCGTACAACAGCCTGGTGAAAACGTTCCCCACCAATCTCGTCGCCCGGCTCGGCGGATTTACTCCGTCGGAAACCTACTTTAAAGCGGATCAGGCGGCACACCAGGCGCCCCAGGTGAAGTTCTAGCGCCTCCTCAAGCAAGACCTCATGAAAGATATCCTGGAATGCTACAAGACGCTGGGAATCGAGCCCGGGGCGGCTCCGGAACTCGTGAGGATCGCCTATATGCAACTATGCCGGTTCTACGATCCTGCCCGCTACGTCGACGGGGACCCGGAACACCTGGCGAAAGCCACACAAAAACGGAAAGAAATCGAAGAAGCCTATCAGGAAATACGTCATTTTCTGCCCGCTCTCCAGCACCCTCAGGATTCTCAAAAGCCGGCCGCGGTCCAGGGCCGCGATTTCAAGGAAATGGTCGACACAGGCCCGAAGGATGTCTCCACGATCCTCGTGATGATCGTTCTGGGAACCGCCGTGGCCCTGATCCTTGGATGGGGTTATTCCGTTTATCGGCGGACGCTCATTCTCCCAGCCACCCCCGCCTCCATCGTTGATCCGGATGCCTCCACTGGCCAAGCCTCGAACGCCATCCTATCGACCGCTCCCGTCTCTGTGCCTGTCGTTGAATAGAAAAATCTTCATTCTCATCGTTGGCGCGATCGTCATCGCCGGTCCCGCCTTCGCCCGCGAGTTCAACAGCCGTCTGAAACTCAAAGTCTTCGTCCGCGAAGCCGGGGATGTCCCCGACCGACTGATCGGATTTACGCCGCATCCAAAGAACAGGCGTATTCTTGTCCCTGATGGGAAGATCTGGTATGTCCGGCCCGTCGGAGCCCTGAGCGGCATTCGGCTGCAGGATCTGGCCCGCGAAATGAAGCAATCGGCGGTTCCCGGCCTGGATCTTTCGGATCATTGGGAACTTTCCGACGAAAGTCTCCGGCATCTGGCGGAGTTGTCCCAGCTGCAGATGCTGGATCTCTCGCGCACGCGCATCTCCGATCAAGGCATGGTTGACGTGAAGCCTTTTCCCCGACTTTCGGTCCTGATTCTGCCCGCCGGGATCACAGACCGGGCGGCGGCGCCGCTGGCGTCCATGCCGAGCCTGCGCGAGCTTGGCCTCGATCACGCGCGCTTGACCGATCGGGGCCTTGCCGAAATTGCTTGCTTGCCGGCCCTGGAAACCCTCGACCTTTCCAACACGCGCGTCACCAATAAGGGGCTGGCCGCGCTGCGGAAGCTGCCAACCCTGCGACGATTGACCCTCGGGGCGCAGATTTCTGACGGCGGCGCGGCTCATCTGGCCAAACTCCACTCGCTCCAGGAGATCGACGTCTCCCAGACGCAGATCGGTGAAAAGGGATTGGCGGCTTTGGCCCTTCTTCCGAATCTTCGGTCGGCCTCCTTGGGCCGTGGAGTGACCGATCGCGGGCTGGCGCAGCTGGCGAGGAGCCCGTCGCTTAAAGTGCTGGATCTTTCCCATACGCCGGTCACCGATGAGGGTGTCAAGTCCGTTTCCCGCATGAAGACGCTCGAAGAGCTCGCTTTAAGCCAGACGGCCATCGGAGATCAAAGCCTGACGGCGCTCGCACAGATGCCGGAACTACGCATCCTCGATTTGAGCGATACGAAAGTGACCACCGCCGGGCTGATGCCTCTGGCGCATCTTCGGAAGCTACAAATCATTTCTTTGTCCTGGCGGAAACTTACGCAGGACGATCTGCAGGGGATGGCCTGGCTCAAACAAGTCAAAACCATCGTGCTCAACGGTGTTCCCCTGCCTGAAGCGACCATGGCCCAACTTCGGCGCCTGACTCCCCGAGAGCCATTCGCCAGCCTCGGAACAGGCTCCCTTCTCGACGCCCGGCCCGCCTCCCCTCTGGGGAAACCGTTAGCGGCTTCCATTCCCGCACTCAGGCCCGGCAGCTTGCCGGAAATTCCAAAAACCTCCGGCGCGCCGATCACAGCGCCTTCCGCACGGGGTAAATTTTCCTCTGAAGAAAAAGCAGCGTCTTCCCAGGCGCTGGTCGGCCGGACTCTGCGCGGCCCAGCGGAAGGATTTGCTCCCCAGCCATTGCCTTTCGACAATGCTCGCGCCGCCGCGGCGCCGACCGAGGTGGCCCCCAAAGGAAAGGACGATAACCTCCTTCAGGTCATTAAGCTCCAGTCCAATCCCTCCCGTGCCGGCCCCTTCGCCGGGTTGTCGGGCATGCGCCAGCTGCAGCGCTCGAAAACGGTGGCATCCCTGAACACTCTGGCGACCGGTGGATCCCAGCCTTCCGTCCCGCTCGAAGAGGACAAACCGGAGAATTCTCTGGGCGAGATCTCCGTCGGCGTCCGGCCGTCCCACTAACGTATAATACACTCATGCATTGCGACGAAAAATGGATGCGGAGGGCGCTTGCGCTCGCCGAACAAGGCCGGGGCCGGGTGCATCCCAATCCCATGGTCGGCGCCGTCCTGGTGCGCGGCGGCCGCGTGATTGGCGAAGGATGCCACCGGAGCTTCGGCCAAGCCCATGCGGAGATCGAAGCGATCAGACGAGCCTGCCTGCCGGCAGGCAGGCGGTCAACGGGAGCCCGAGGCGCAACTCTCTACGTCAACCTGGAGCCCTGCTCGCATTGGGGAAAGACGCCGCCCTGCACTGAGGCGCTCATCCGCGCGGGTGTCGAACGCGTGGTGGCCGCTATGAAGGATCCTAATCCTGCGGTGTCGGGCCGCGGCTTTCAAAAACTCAAAAGAGCGCATGTGTCCGTCACGTCAGGCGTTCTTGAAGATGAAGCGCGCTTTCTTAACCGCGCCTTTGCCACCTGGGTGACGAAGAAGCGTCCCTACATTACGATTAAAGTCGCCAGCTCCCTGGATGGTCGGACCGCGACCCTCACGGGCGATTCCAAATGGATCACCGGCCGGGAAGCACGGCGCGTCGGTCACACGTTCAGGGCCGGCGTGGACGCTGTCGCTGTGGGCCGTTCCACCGTGCAGGCCGACAACCCTTCCCTGACGGCCCACGGCATGGGAAAAAATCCGGTCCGCGTCATCTTCGACAGCCGCCTGCGATCGTCGCTCCGTGCGCAAGTCTTTTCAAAGGCAGCTCCGGTCTGGTGCCTGGCCACTGATCACAGCACGCTTAAGCCTATGGATCTGATGAAACGCCGCGGCGTTCATGTGATTCTCTGCAAGCCGGACGCTGAACATCGCGTGTCGGTGCCGGACGCGATAAAGAAGCTGGCGGCCAGAGGCATCGCGCATCTTCTGGTCGAAGGGGGGCTTACCCTCCAGAAATCCTTTCTCAAGGCGGGAGTGGTCGACGAGGTCGTCTGGTTTGTCGCGCCGATGATCCTGGGCGACGCCCGCCGCCTCAAAAGTGCCTGGCGCTTAAAAAATCTTCAGGTCGGGATGATCGGTCCTGACCTCTGCATACGCGCATGTTTACGGGAATAATTCAGACGATAGGGAAAGTTGTAAAATACGACGGCAAAAAGCTGACGGTGGCCTGTCCGTTTAAAGCGATCTCGCGCGGTGAAAGCGTCGCCGTCGAAGGCGTCTGCCTGACGGTGACGGAACGTTCCCGCGGGCATCTCGTTTTTGATGTCGGCCTTCAGACGCAGCGCGTGACCACTCTCGGCAGGATCCGCACCGGGATGAGCGTGAATCTGGAGCGGGCCCTGCGTTTTGGCGATTCCCTCGGCGGCCATTGGGTGAGCGGCCATGTGGAGCAGACCGGCCGCATCGTCAAGGTGGAAAAAGGACGGAAGAGCTGGTGGTTCACGTTTCAGGTGCCGGAGGCGGTGCGGCGCTGCGTGGTGTCCCGCGGGAGCCTCGCGATCGACGGGATCAGCCTCACGACCGCCCTCGTCAAGGGAAACCGGATTAAAATCATGATCATCCCGCACACGCTCAAGCACACCACGCTGGGGTCCAAGAAAGCGGGAGACGCCGTGAATTTGGAGCCGGACATCATCGCCAAATACGCTTTAGCGCGCCGAAGCCTCGGAGCCGCTTCCAAGGCGCTGCGGCGTTTTCTGCACAAAACTTCCTCCCGGAATTAAGCCATGCCTTTCGCCACCATTCCCGAAGCGCTCCGGCATATTAAAAATGGAAAACTCCTGATTGTCGTCGATGATCCCGACCGCGAAAACGAGGGCGATCTCGTCTGCGCGGCGTCCAAGGTCACCCCGGAGCTCATCAATTTCATGGTCACGCACGGCCGCGGGCTCGTGTGCTTTCCGGCGGTGGGCGAGCAGCTGGATAAGTTGCGGTTGACGCCCATGGTCGAGCAAAGCGAGGAAGTCCGCGGCGCGGCCTACACGGTTTCCGTCGACGCCCGCCGGGGGATCACCACGGGGATTTCCGCCTCGGACCGCGCGCACACGGTCCGCGCCCTGATCCATCCGAAGACCCGGCCCGGAGATCTCGCGCGCCCCGGCCATATTTTCCCGCTGCGCTACCGCGATGGCGGAGTGCTCGTGCGCGCGGGCCATACCGAAGCGGCGGTCGACCTGGCGAAGATGGCCGGGCTTTTCCCTGCCGGCGTCATCTGCGAAATCATGAACGCCGACGGCACGATGGCGCGGATGCCGGAGCTCAAGCGCTTCGCCCTCCAACATCATCTCAAGATGATCACCATCTCCGACTTGATCGAGTACCGCCGTCAGAATGAGCGGCTCGTCAGCCGTTCGGTGAGCGCGCGGCTGCCGACGCGCTTCGGGGAATTCACCCTGCATCTTTACCAGGATACGCTCAACCGGGAAAACCATCTGGCGATCGTGCACGGCGACGTGGCGGGTAAAAAGGACGTTCTCGTGCGCGTGCACTCCGCCTGCTTTACGGGGGATACCCTGGGTTCGATGCGCTGCGACTGCGGAGAACAACTGCAGATGGCCTTGGCCCGTATCGGCCAGGAGGGGCGCGGGGTCGTCCTGTATATGCATCAGGAGGGCCGAGGGATCGGCCTTGAAAACAAATTGAAGGCTTATGCGTTGCAGGACAGAGGCATGGACACGGTGGAAGCCAACGAGGCGCTCGGCTTTAAGCCGGATCTGAGGACCTACGGCATCGGCGCGCAGATCCTGGCGGACCTCGGGCTTTCCACGATCCGCCTGATGACGAACAACCCGCGCAAGATCGTCGGGATCGAAGGCTATGGCCTCCAGGTGACCCGCCGCGTGCCGCTCGAAATCCCGGCCAACAAGACCAACAAAAAATATTTGAAAACGAAAAAAGAGAAGTTAGGGCATTTGCTGGAACAGATGACGATCCGGTAGTCGAAAGGAATGGATATGGTTGCATACAAATCAAATTCTGTTTTGCCGAAAGACGCCGCCGCCGGCAAACGCTTTGCGATCGTCGTTTCGCGCTATCACGAAGAGTTGACGCAGGAACTGTTGAACGGCGCGCAGAACGCGCTCAAAGCCCTCGGCGCCAAAGACGACGACGTCTCGCTTTTCTGGGTCCCCGGCGCTTTTGAAATTCCGGCGGCCGCCCGGGCCGTCAGCCAGCACCGCGAGGTGGATGCGATCATCTGCCTCGGCGTGATCCTCAAGGGGGAGACGCCGCACAACGCTTATATCGCGCGCGAAGTCGCTCGCGGAATCGCGCAGATCCACGCGGCCACGGGAATTCCCGCCGCCTTCGGCGTGCTTACGCCCGATACGCTCGATCAGGCCAAAGCGCGCGCCGGCGGCGCGAAAGGAAACAAAGGCGCCGAAGCGGCCGAAAGCGCCGTCGCGATGATCCATGTGCTCGACGAAATCAAGAAGGGGCCAAAGAAGCCAAAAAGTGTTGGGTTCTAGACGACAAGGCCGCGAGGCCGCGCTGCAGGTTCTTTATTTGAAGGACGTCACTCGGGGCGCGCTGGCCCAGGTGCCGGAGATGGTCTGGTCGTCCGAGCCGCTCACGCCGAAGATCCGGGAATTCGCCGGGCGTCTGGCGGACGGGGTGCTCGAGCGCCAGGACACGATCGACGCCCTTATCAAAAAATACGCGGAAAACTGGGAGATGAACCGGATGGCCGCCCTCGACCGCGGGATCCTCCGGATGGCCGCCTGGGAGATCCTCTACGAGACGGACACTCCCATTAATGTTATTATCAACGAAGCCTTGGAAATCGCCAAGAAATACTCCACCGGCGAGTCCAGCAGGTTCGTGAATGGCATTCTGGACAAAATTAAACTGGAAAGGAAATAAGCCTTGGAACGCAGCGAAGCCAAGAAACTCATCCAGAACCTCCGCGAGCAGATCAATCGGCATGATTTTCTTTATTACGTCCAGGCCCAGCCCGAACTGTCCGACTCCGATTACGACAGGCTCTACCGCCAGCTCGTCGACCTCGAAAAACAATTTCCGGACCTGGTGACCGCGGAGTCCCCGACCCAGCGCGTGGGGGTGGAACTCGTCGGAGGGTTCCAGACGGTTCCGCATCAGGTCCCGATGCTCTCTCTCGACAACACCTACAATGAAAACGAAGTGCTGGAATGGGACGATCGGCTGCAGAAGCTCATCGGCACCATGGAGCACAATTTCATCGTCGAGCCCAAGGTAGACGGAGTGAGCCTTTCGTTGATTTATGAAAGCGGCAAGCTGGTCCGGGGCGTCACGCGCGGGGACGGCGAAACGGGGGAAGACATCACGGCGAACGTCCGCACGATCCGCTCAATCCCTCTGAAGCTGAGCGCTCCGTATCCCAAATTCTTCGACGTGCGCGGCGAAGTCTACATGAACAAAAAAGATTTTGCCAAGCACAACCTCGAAATGGAAAAGCGCGGCCAAGAAACCTTTGCCAACCCGCGAAACGCCGCCGCCGGGTCGCTCCGTCAGAAAGATCCCGCGGTGACGGCGTCCCGTCCTTTGCGCTTTTTGGTGCATTCCTTCGGGGTCTCAGAGGGCCTGACCTGGACGACGCAGTACGATTTTCTGAAAGCCTGCTCGACCATGGGGCTCCCCACCTCTCAGCTGGCCCAGCGCTGCGATAACATCATGGACAGCATGCGCCACTGTCGCCTGCTCGAGCGCGAGCGGGAAAGCCTCCTCTACGACATCGACGGCGCCGTGATCAAATTGAATTCCTTTGAGCTGCGCGCCAAAGCGGGCTTCACGCACAAATCGCCGCGCTGGGCCGTGGCCTATAAATTTGAAGCTCAACAGACGGAAACCGAAGTGACGAACATCATCGCCTCGGTCGGGCGTCTGGGCACCATCACTCCGGTGGCCAAGCTCAGACCCGTTGCGGTTGGCGGAGTCACCGTGTCTAACGCGACGCTCCATAATTTTGACGAGATCAAGCGGCTTGATGTGAAGATCGGCGACCGCGTCATCATCCAGCGCGCCGGGGACGTCATCCCGAAAGTGCTCAAGGTCGTCCTGGAGAAGCGCCCGCGCCACGCCAAAACTTTTGAAGTTCCGACGGAGTGTCCGGCCTGCGGCGGCCCGATCTCCAAAGAAAAAGAAATTGATATCGCTTATCGCTGTACGAATCTCGGCTGTCCGGCACAGCTTGCGCGCGGGATCGTGCACTTTGCCGGCCGCGACGCCATGGACATCGAGGGACTCGGGGAATCGGCGGTGGAGCAGCTCATCGACAAGAAGCTGGTGAAGGATATCGCCGACATCTATGGGTTGGAAAAGAAAGACCTCCTGAAACTGGAACTCTTCGCCGACAAGAAATCCGACAATCTCTTGAAGGGGATTGAGAAGAGCAAAACGCGGCCCTTGTCGCGCGTCCTCTACGGGCTTGGCATCCGGCATGTGGGGGAAAAGGCGGCGCTCGTTCTGGCGGAGAAATATGAGACATTGGAGGCGCTGTCTTTGGCCACCGAAGCCCAGCTCCGTGAGATCCACGAAGTCGGGCCGGTCCTGGCGCAGTCGATTGTGGGCTATTTCAAGTTGGAAACGACGCCGACGATTCTCCGCAAGCTCAAGCGCGCGGGCCTCACGATGAAGGAAGAGCTCGCCAAGACCAAGGGGCCGCAGCTCCTGGCGGGCAAGACCGTCGTTTTCACCGGAGAGTTGTCAGCGTTTTCGCGCTCCGAAGCCGAACGCCGCGTGCGCGACTTGGGCGGCAACGCGACCTCCAGCGTCTCCGCCAAAACCGATTTTGTTGTCGTCGGCAAAGAACCCGGCTCCAAAGCCACCAAGGCTCACAAGCTCGGCGTCAAAATCCTCACCGAGAAAGAATTCCTCTCCAAGTTCGCCAATAAAAACTGACGCCAACTATTTTCGTCATCCCCTACGGTCGCAGGTAGGGGACCCACGAATTGGTTCGATGCGCCGTCTGCGGGGAAATGGGGGAATAAAAGGGGCCCACAAAATTCGGGCTGTAGGTAGTTTTGGGTGTGTTTTAAAGGGTGTTGACATTCAGCGAATGCTCTTTATAGCGACGTACGAGGTTGTCAGCGATTTGGCGGGGAGTACGGGATTTGAGCGGTGACGTAAAATTATTTTGGATAAATGGCCCTGGTAACGCGCGCGAGCGCCTTGGTCACGAAGGCGACATATTCAGCCACATCTTTTTCGCTGAGCAGCGTTCCGCCCTCATATAAGTCCAGATTTCTTTTGGTGCGCATCGCGTTTCCTATAGCGTCGATGTCGGGGTCATTCAGAATTTCGCTCATTTTCGAAAGGATCTGGACGTGATGGCCGGGGACGCTGCGCACGCGAACGCCGCCCTTCTTGGCGATCAGCGCAATGCCCGCCTTGATGAGCGCTTGGTAGGCATAGGCGAAACGAACCTCCAGAAACTCGTCCTGCTCCGCAATGCGGAGATCGCGCTCGGCATTCTGCAGATAGCGATCGAGCTGTTCATCGGCCGGTTTGAACGGACGGAAGAAGGCGGGATCAAACGACGTCATAAAATTCGAATCGTCGGCTTGGCGAAAACGGATCGAAGGAAAGGGTCGGACACGCGGCGGCGTTTAAACTCCGCCTCGGTCATGCTCAAACAATTGATTTCCCTCCCGATTTCTTTCTGCAGCGGCGCCAGGTGTTTCTGCAGGGCGATGCTCACGTGGTCTCCGATCGCCAGGAGGTCGATATCGCTTGTGCTCTCCAGCTGATTGGCCGCATAGGACCCATGAAGGTAAGCCTCGTGAATTCCCTTCACCCCCGAGATTTTCTCACGCAAGGTCGCCTCCAAACCAACCGTCTGTTGGACGATACGCTCATACTCCCCCAAAAGCGGAAATTGAGGGTTCAAGCGAAAATATGTCAGGTTTCCCTTCGTTTCGCTCTGAAGGATTCCCTTTCCAGCAAGCTCGTGAAGCTTCCGGGTCAAGTTGCCGTCGTCCACCTGCAGCTGTCGGGCCAATTCATTGATGTAAAAGGCCTGATCCTTATGCAGGAACATGTAAGAGAGCAACCTCTGGGTTATTTTGGACCGCAGGCTAATCATGGCTTATGTCGGATTATACAGTAATTACTGTAATCATTTACAGTTTCTTGCCAGGCCCACAAAACCCCGTCCAACCAGCCCATCCATTTTTGCCCGATCGGCATATAGGAAATAGCGATAAATCCGCCTAAAATTATGTATTCCGATGCCGAAATTCCTGCCGCGTCTTGTGGCTTTGATTCTGGTTCCCTGCCTGGCCGTGGATCCGATCATGGTCATGGGATCGATTGGCCCCGTAGGGGCGGGGTTCCATCCCCGCCCGCAATCGGAATCCGATTCCATCCCATCGATCCAATTCGCGGGCAGGCGCGGTGACCTGCCCCTACAATTTCCCTTCACCTCGCAGGCCCTGGAACTTCCTATTGAATCGGAGGCGGTCATTAAATGCGAAGTGGCAGAACTCCGCCGCCAAGATGAACTTCCCATTCCCCATCTGCCCGCCGCCCCGGCACAAACATTGCTTCCATTGCTCAGATTCATTATTGACCCAAGTTATTTGAAAAATCTAGTCGACGCGGCAAGGACCGACCCGGAAGCGGCACAGATCAGCCAGCGTCTTTATGAGGAGGCAGCCGCTGGATACGCACCGATTGCGAACGAATTCGAGGCGCTGATCGCAAAGGAATCAGTATCTGCCTCCGAATTCAGAGAGATATACGGAAGACTAGACTCTTTCCAGGAAGAGGTGGCGATCGCTGGAAATGCACTTACTTCAAGAGTTTCTCAACATGCTAGGCACTCTCTTCGTGCGTTTTTGATTAACGAGATTAGAAACGATCTGGCCTCAGCCGGAATCAAGGAAGATTTTCTAGACATCGGAACAGACATCCCCGGCGAGACGCTTGTTGTGTCGCTTCGGAAAATCCACCAACGAATTTTAGCCGCATTGGAGGCGCAACGGCTCGCAGCCAACAGTGTGACAATTGATGACCACACTACCTACTCAACACAGTTTTCGTACCTGCCCGCCGCCTCGGCCGCGCCGGTTGAGGTTAAAGGCCCGATTGCCACTGCGGGGGTCGCCCTTGTGTTCAACCTGCCGCCATCGCGATTTCACGAGGCCTCTTTTCTGCAGCCCGATGGTCTCAAGCTGATGTTCTTCGTTATTTTGATTGCCTCGGTCTCGGCGGTGATCATATATTGGCCTTTGAGTTATCAGCGTGAACGTCTTCGCGAGAGACTCAATGACGCCTACGACCGCGCACTCCCTAATTTCGTACGACGTGCCGCCGCCGCACTGGGGATAAGTGAAGAAGCGGCCTATGCGAAGATTCAGGGCGATGGGATTCGCCGGTGGGACAAGATCGATGCGGTGACCGCGTATCCGGCGATGTTAGGAGCGGTAGGAAGCTTCATCGCCGGGGTAGGAGCTTCTGGACTACTGGCGGCGCTCGTCTTTGGGGGTATTTCGCATATGGGTTTATGGATTACAGGAACGACGGTGAGCGTGGGAATGATTGTGGTGGGGGCGGCTTTCCTTTTGATGCATCGTCGAACCTCCCACGCTTTGGCAGAACTGAAGGGCGCTGCATGAAGCCGAATGCCTGGCAGAGAGCGACAGGACAGGCGGCTGCGACGGGACGTTGCGTCCTTTCTTTCCAAACGCAGCACCGAGTCACGGACGCCGGCGTGGACAGCGAGTTCAGCAGTTAAGCGGCGAGTTTAGTGTGGCTGTGAGATTTGGGCTCGAAGGAAAGCTGGATGCCCGGGGCATCGAGCAGGCGGTTGACGCTGAACCACTCCGGGTTGCCGTCTTTGAGGATTTCTGGTCGTGCCAAGCGGACCCATGTGGAGCGTCTTTCGGCACGGCCAAAAGACGCGCCAGGACGCTCCGTTTGCTCCGGGCAAAAGCCGCCACCTGGAGCTTCCTTGGCTCCGGGAAAATCCAGTCAGGGTGAGCGATAAAAACCAGAATGATACAATCATTAAATGGCGAAGGAACTTTATGTGATCGCAGGGCCCAATGGAGCGGGGAAAACAACATTTGCTCGAGAATTTCTCCCTTATTTCGCCAAATGTGAAGAATTTGTCAATGCGGATTTCATAGCTACTGGCCTTTCTCCGTTTTCACCCCGGGATGCAGCACTGCAAGCGGGACGTCTGATGCTTCAACGCATTCATGATCTGGCCGCCCAACGCAAATCATTTGGGTTCGAGACGACATTGGCTGGGAAATCCTACACGCGCCTCTTCCAATATCTGAAGCTGCACCACTATTCGATCCATTTGATCTTTCTATGGCTGCCCAAGGTTGACCTTGCCATAAAGCGTGTCCAAGACCGTGTCCGACAAGGCGGTCATTCTGTTCCGGAAGCCGATATTCGCCGTCGTTTTAAGCGCGGGATTCATAATCTATTTTCCGTGTATCGACCGTTGATTGACACATGGACATTGCTTGACAACTCCGGCCCGAAACCAAAAAGAGTTGCCTCCGGAACACCGGCAGAGATTCAGATTGCGGATCCATCGATATTCAGCTATATTAAGACAGGACAATGAAATTGAGAAAGCATCTTCCATCCATCGCGGATCTGGCGGAGAAAGCCCTTAAAGTGGCGGTCTCAAAAGTGCTAAAAGACCATCGTCTGAAGGGCCTTCCTATATTTGTCTGGCAAGAAAACAAAGTTGTCCGCATTCCCGCCAACCGCATTCCTTCCTAGGGCATTCGCTCGCCGCCAAAGGCGCGACGGGATAGCACGCTAGCACCGAGCACCGAGGAGAAAGCGCCGAGCAGGGAAGCAATGAGCAATGAGGATAAGGTTGTGCCCCTCCCTCTTGAATATGCAGCCTGCTTCTGATAGACTTCAATAGAATCAGGATGAATCAGGAGGAATTAAAATGAAGACGATCACGCTTCGCCTGGACGATTTGACGTATAAGCTGTTCCTTCAATTTGCGCTCGCGGATGATCGTCCCATCTCCAACATGATTGAGACGTCCGCCCGGAAGCATTTAGAAGAGTGCTTTTTTGTCAGCGACACGGAGATGCGTGACATCCGCGACGATAAAACTCTTCTGGCCAGGCTGAAAAAGGGTTCCCGCGCGGCCAAAGCGCGATCGGGCCGCTTCGTTGAGTAGCTATCGCCTTTTTGAAACCCGCGTCTTTCTGGAAGATCTTGAAAATTTGCCGCATGCTCTCCAGCCCAAGATCAGGGCCAAATTAGCCGGTTACGTATACCCTCAGCTTCGGCGGCAGCCCCACTTTGGCCTCAACATCAAAAAACTCCAGCATTGGAAGCCGGAGACCTGGCGATACCGGATCGGTCCCTGGCGTTTCTTTTACGAAATCGACGAACATCAAAAGATCGTGTTCCTGACGACCCTCTACCATCGAAAAGACGCTTATTGATTACCCGTGTTGAAAGCCGCCCAGCCGCTGCTCCTCGATTTTGAAAACGTCACCGTCCTGCGCGGGGGGCGGACGGCTCTCCAATCGCTGACGCTGAAGATTCCCGTCGGCGAGCACACGGTCCTCTTCGGCCCGAATGGGTCGGGCAAATCCACCTTCATCAAAACGATCACGCGCGAGTGCTACCCGGTCGCGGGGCCGCGGACCGCCTTTCGGATTTTCGGCGAGGAGAACTGGAACGTTTTTGATCTGCGCCAACTCCTCGGCATCGTAACGAACGATCTGGAAGCGGGACTGGACCACGACATGACGGGCCGTGAAGCGGTCCTGACCGGATTTTTCAGCCATCTGCGGCGCTGGCCGGACGAAAGGGTGACGCCCGCGATGCAGCGCAAGGTCCGGGAGGTCCTGGCGATCCTGGAGGTGGCTCACCTGGCGGACCGGCCGCTGGGGGAGATGTCGAGCGGCGAAGTCCGGCGCATGCTCATCGGCCGCGCCCTCGTGCACGATCCGAAGGCCTTGATCCTGGATGAGCCAACCAACAGCCTCGACCTGCGCGCCGCCTTTGAGTTCCGCAGGAGCCTCGCCCGCATCGCCGCCCTCGACAAGACGATTATCATCGTCACCCATCAGGTCGAGGATGTCATCCCGGAAATCCGCCGCGTGGTCCTCCTGCGCCGGGGCCGGCTGTTCAAAGACGGCCCGCCCGCGCGTGTGCTCACCGCGCGAAACTTAAGCGCGCTCTTCGGCATGCGCATTTCCCTGCCGCCATTTTTGTAAAATTCCCTATCCAATCCTTCTCATGGAGCCCCTATGAAGTCAGATAAAAAGCGCGTTCTCATCAGCGTCACCGACAAGGCCGGCATCGTGGAGTTCGCCCACGAGCTGGCGAAGCTCGGGTATGAGATCATTTCGACCGGCGGCACGGCGAAAGCCTTGAAGCAAGGCGAAATCAAGGTCCGCGAAGTCGAGGAGCTCACCGGCTACCCGGAGATCCTCGACGGGCGCGTCAAGACGCTGCACCCAAAAATATTCGGCGCGCTCCTCGCCATTCGAGGAAACGAACGCCATCAGAAGGACTTGCAGACGCACGGCATCGAACCGATCGATCTGGTGGTCGTGAACCTCTATCCTTTCGAACAGGTTGTGACGAAAGAACGTCTTCAAGAGCAGGAGCTGATCGAGTACATCGACATCGGCGGCGTCACGCTCCTGCGCGCGGCGGGGAAAAATTTCCACGACGTCGGCATTGTTTGCGAGCCGGCGGACTACAAGCCGGTGATCGAGGAACTGAAGAGCCTCGGCCAGTTGAGCCTGGACACCAAACGCCGCCTGGCCGGCAAGACCTTCGCGCACACGGCGCGCTACGATGCCGTGATCTCGTCTTATTTTCGCGAGCGCAGCAGCGACAAGGAAATCTTTCCGCCGGAAATGACGATCGGCTTGAAGAAAGTCCAGAACCTCCGCTACGGCGAAAACCCGCATCAGAAAGCCGCGCTCTATCGGGAAACGGGCGCCCGCTCGGTCGACTGGGGGGTCGTTACGGCCAAGCAGCTTCAGGGAAAGGAATTGTCCTTCAATAATTATTTGGACCTTGAATCGTCGTGGAATCTGGTGAGCGAATACCAGCAGACGGCGGTCGCGATCTTAAAACACAACACACCCTGCGGCGCGGCGATCTCCGACAAACTCGTGGACGCCTACAAGGCCGCGCTGGCCTGCGATCCGACGAGCGCTTTCGGCGGCATCGTCGCGCTCAACCGCGAAGTTGACGGCGAAACGGCGGCGGAGATGGTGAAGATCTTCCTCGAATGCGTGATCGCGCCCGGCTACAGCAAGGAGGCGTTGGAGATTTTCAAGAAGAAGGAAAATCTCCGCGTCCTGCATCTGCCATCGCTGATCACCACGGCGGCGAAAGAATTTGACGTGAAGCGCGTCTCGGGCGGGCTTCTCGTGCAGGAAAAAGATTACGCGCGCCCCTCGGAACTGAAGGTGGTGACCAAGCGTGCGCCGACGCCGGAAGAGATGGTGTCCCTCCAGTTCGCCTGGCCGGTCGTCAAGCACGTGAAGTCGAACGCGATCGTTTTGGCGCGCGGCGTGCAGGCCGTGGGCCTGGGCGCGGGCCAGATGTCCCGCATCGATTCTTTGAAGCTGGCCTGGATGAAGCTCAACCAGCAGCAGCCGCTCATCCTCGGCAGCCAGAAGCCGCTCGTGATGGCGTCCGACGCTTTCTTTCCGTTTCGGGATTGCGTCGATGAAGCCTCCAAGATGGGGATCTCGGCGATTATCCAACCGGGCGGTTCCATTCGCGATGAAGAGTCCATCCGCGCCGCCAACGAATTCGGCATGGCCATGGTCTTCACCGGCATGCGCCACTTCCGCCATTGAAACCGACCGTCGCGATCGTCGGCATCGGCCTGATCGGTGGTTCGCTTGGGCTGGCGCTCCGCAAATCCAAACGTTATCGCGTGCTCGGGATCGCGCGCCGACCGGTGACACTCGTTGAGGCGCGGCGCCTCGGCGCCATTGACGCCGGTTCCACCAATCTTACGGACGTCTATCAGGCGGATATCGTCGTGCTCTGCATGCCGGTTGATGACATCGTCCCTGTGCTGGAGAAGCTCAAGCCCTTTCTGAAGCCGCGCGCGATCGTCACCGACGTCGGCAGCGTGAAAGGGGTTCTCGATCAGCAGGTGCGCGGCGTGCGCTTCGTCGGCGCGCATCCCCTGGCCGGTTCGCACAAGGCGGGTGTGAAGGCGTCGCGAGCGGACCTCTTTCAAAAGGCGGTTTGCGTGCTCGTTCCTCAGGACCGTTCGGCGGTCAACGCTGTTCGCGACCTGTGGCAGGCGGCCGGCGCGCGCGTGCTTCTGATGTCCGCCCGCGCGCATGACGCCGCGGTCGCTTTGACGAGTCACCTGCCGCATCTCGTCGCTCACGCGCTCATCCATGTCGCGGCCGGCCGGCGCGACCAAAAGGTTCTCCAGTCGCTCATGGCCGGGTCCTTCCGCGACGCCACGCGCGTGGCCTCCTCCGATCCTGAACAGTGGGTCCAGATTTTCCAGGCCAATGCCGGGGACCTCCGCCAGGCCGTGCGCCTCTTCCAGAGGGAACTGAATCGCCTCGCGGCCCAGCTGGACCGCCCCTCCTTGCGCGCGACGATGAAAAAATCACAGTCCTACCGCCTTCCGCTTTTCGATGGCCTCTAAAGAAATCAAGCCTGTCCAAAGCGTCCAAGGAGCGGTCCAAGTTCCGGGCGATAAATCAATCTCGCATCGCGCCGTCATCCTGGGTGCTTTATCCAACCGTATCTGCACCGTCGACAATTTTTTGGAAGCCGAAGACTGTGTCTGCACACTGGAGGCCTTCCGAGCGATGGGCGTTTCGATTGAACGTCAGGGATCGCATCTTCAGATCAGCGGGCAGGGACTTGATGGCCTGAAGATGCCGCAGAAACCGATCTGGTGCGGCAATTCCGGAACAACGACACGTCTTTTAATGGGAGTACTCACTGGCCAGCCATTCGAGGTAACGCTGGAGGGGGACCCCTCGCTTTCCAAACGCCCGATGGATCGCGTCATCGATCCTCTGTCGAAGATGGGCGCTTTTTTCCTGGATTTGAAAGATCAACCAGCGCACTTGCCATTGCGCATGCGTGGGACGCATTCGGTCAAACCATTGCAGTACAAAAGTCCTGTCGCCAGCGCGCAGGTGAAGTCGTCCATCCTTCTGGCGGGACTTTACGCCTCCGGGACGACTTCCGTTGAAGAGCCGTCTGCATCGCGTGATCACACTGAGCGGATGCTTTCAGCCAGCGGCGTTCCGGTAAAACGCGAGGGGAATAAAGTTTCCCTGCAAGGCACGGCGACGGTCCGTGCCTCTTCTTTTGTCGTGCCGGGGGATCTGTCGAGCGCCGCGTTCCTCCTGGCCGCCGGCCTTCTGCGCGCACAAGGAGAGCTGGTCGTCAAAGGCGTCGGTGTTAATCCCACGCGCACGGGTTTTATCGATATCGTCAAAGCCATGGGCGGTTCCTGCCGGTTTCTCCAATCGACAGAGTCCGGGGGGGAACCGATCGCAGACATCGTCGTCAAAGCGTCGGCGCTCAAGGCCGCTGCGATCGGAGGAACGGTGATTCCGCGTGCGATCGATGAGGTCCCCATCCTGGCCGTTCTCGCCACGCAGGCGAAAGGGCAAACCATTATTTCGGACGCCAGAGAATTGCGCGTAAAAGAATCCGACCGACTAAGAACGGTTTATGAAGAACTTTCAAAGATGGGTGCGCATATCCAAGAAATGCCAGACGGCCTTATCATTCAAGGACCGACACCGCTCAAAGGAACTATCGTTCAAAGTCATGGCGATCATCGCTTAGCGATGTCTTTAGCAATCGCCGCGCTGGTGGCGCAAGGGCCGACCGCGATTGAAGAGGTGGATTGTGTCGCGACCTCCTTCCCGAGCTTCTGGGCGCTGTTGGACTCCATCCGCGCATGAATTTTCGTGATGTCAATCCGGTTTACAGTTCTTTTCTTTACGCCCTCGGCAAAGCGGTTCAATCGTTCTTCTTCAACGTGATCTGGCGCCGGAAAGCGTTCGGGCTGGAAAACGTCCCGCCTTTCGGGACACCGGTCATCTTTGCCGCCAATCATCGGTCGGTCACGGACCCCTCGAATGCCGGCAGCTGCGTCCCCTATCCGATTTTCTTTTTCGCAAAAGAAGAACTTTTTAAGGTACCGGTATTGGGCTGGTATATCCGGCGCGTCAATTCCTTTCCCGTCCGACGCAAGGAGCATGATGTCGGCGCGCTCAAGACCGCGGTGGATGTGCTCGAACATGGCGGAGCACTGATGCTCTTTCCGGAAGGCGGACGGCGGCTCGATCCTGCGCGGCAATGGAAGGCCAAAGCCGGCGTGGGGCTCCTGGCCTGTAAAACCGGCGCCCAAGTGGTCCCGGTCGGCATCAAAAACTCAGACAAACTTTTAAAACTGGCCCGGCTGGAAGTCGTTTTCGGCAAGCCCATGAAGCCTCCAACAGCCGCCGGTCGGGAGGAATATCAGAAATTCGCGGACGAGGTCATGGTCCGCATCAAGGAGCTCTGTCAATGAACCAGAAATCGCTGCTTCGCCTTTTGATCGTGACGCAAACCTTCCTTCTTTTCGCCGTCATTTGTCTGCCGCTTGTAGTGCATTATCTGCATCAAACGGCCGGAAAATTCGTCTACGGATGCCTGACGGCGATCTGCATCATCCTGGCTCTTTTGCTGCGCCGATCTCTCGCCGAACTGGACATGTAAGGGGCGCCAGCAGGCGCCCCCTACATGCTATACTTCCGCTTATGGCTGACGACAAATTGACCATCGATGACGTGTCCATGAGCGACCTGCTCGCGGGTCTCCCTGAGAAGGTGAACTCGGGCACGGTCGTGGCCGCGCGCGTCTTGGGAAAGAACGCGGATGGCGTTCTGGTGGACATCGGCCTCAAGATGGAAGGGCTGATCCCGAAAACGGAGTTTCCCGATTTCGAAAAAAGCCTGCCGTTTAAAGAAGGGGACACGATCCAGGTGTTGGTCCGGCAGGTGGAAGGCCATGACAATTATCACCGCGTCTCCTGGCGTTCCGCCCGCGAAATGTCCGCCTGGGACAAACTGTTCGCCGCCTTCAAAGGCGAGCAACCGGTCGACGCCACAATCGTCCGAAAGGTCAAAGGCGGCTATGGGGCGGACATCGGCGTGGACGCTTTCCTTCCTGGGTCGCAGCTCGATCTGCGTCCCAGCCATGACGTCGAAGCCTGGATCCAGAAAAAAGTCCAGGTGCTCATCACGGAGATGGACCGTTCGAAATCCAACGTGGTCGTGTCGCGCCGCAGGCTCCTGGAAAAAGAACGGGGGCAGAAGCGCGAAGTGACGATGGCGTCTCTGGCCGAGGGGCAGATCATTTCGGGCACCGTCACCAGCATTACCGGTTTCGGGGCTTTCGTCGATATCGGCGGCATCGAGGGCCTCCTGCACGTCTCGGATATGTCCTGGCACCGCGCGGATAAACCCAGCGCCTGCGTGAAAGTCGGGCAGACGCTGGAGGTCAAGGTGCTCAAGTATGACGCCGCGACGCACCGCATTTCTTTGGGGCTCAAACAACTGAAGCCTCATCCCTGGGAAGGCGTTCCGGCGCGCTACCCGGTGGGCTCCCTCGTCCAGGGCCGCGTGACGACGATGACCAACTTTGGTGTCTTCGTGGAGCTGGAGCCGGGCGTGGAAGGCCTCCTGCATATCAGCGAACTGTCGTGGAAAGACCGGGCGGCCAAGCCCCAGGACCTGCTGAAGATCGGCCAGAAGATCGAAGTCAAAGTGATTCTGGTCGATCCCGCCAAAGAAAAGCTGTCCCTGTCGCTCAAGCGCGTGGGCGTAGGGCCCTGGGAACTCGCTAAAACGAATCATCCGGTCGGAAGCCGCCTCAGGGTTCCCGTGACGCATTTAACGCCGTTTGGGGCCTTTGTGATGCTTCCTGAGGGCATTGAGGGACTCGTTCACATCTCCGATATGTCCTGGACCAAAAAAGCCCAGCATCCCTCGGACTTTGTCGCGGTCGGACAGGAAGTCGAAGTGGTCGTGATGGATGTGAAAGTGGAGTCGGAAAAAATCGTTCTCTCGCTCAAACACACTCAACCGGACCCGCTGGGCTCCCTGCGGGTAGGCCAGGCCGTGACGGGCCGCGTCATTCGCACCGGCGAAAGCGGATTGACTTTAGAGCTCACCAATGGAGTCGAAGGGTATATCCGGCAGAGCGAGCTCTCGGAAGACGGCCTGGGGCGCGTGATTGTCCCGGCCGCCGGAGAAGACGTCTCGGCGAAAGTGATTCGGGTGGATCCCCGCGAACGCCGCGTGGAACTGTCGGTGCGCAAACACGATCGCGATGAAGAGCGCCAGATGCTCAAGCGCTACGCGGGACAGAACCAGCAGCCGCTCACCCTGGGGGACGTCCTCGTCGAAGCGGAGCCCGAAACGTCCGACGAGTGACCCGTTTGCTCCGCTCACCATGAACGAGAGCGACCGACATTGGGACACAGCTATTGTGGTGGGGGGAATTCTCATCGCCGGACTGACCCTGCGGGCCTACCGCGGCTTCGACACTCCTTCCGGAAACCCCGCCAGAAACCGATTAACGCCAGGACAAGCGCAGAGCGTCGTTGATTCCGCCAAATCTTACCTGCGTTCCAATCCGGAAGACTTTAATGCGTGGTCGCAATTGGCGATCGCTTATTTTAATCTGGGGCCGGATTCCTATCCGGACGCAATGAACGCACTGGAGAAAGCGCGCGCGCTGGGAGCCACCAGCGAATCGCTCTATTATTACGCCGGCGTCATGTACGAGGCGCTCGGACTGCCGGATTACGCCGTCAACGAACTTACCAAGTATTCACGGCATCGTCCCGATGATTACGAAACGCAGATGCATCTGGCGAATCTTCTCGCGCTGCAAAAGAAATACGATGACGCGTATCGACTGTATCAGGAGTTAGCCAAGCGCACCGCCGGCGATCCCACGCTCTGGTTCAATTTTGCGCTCGTCAGCAAAGAGAAAAATGATCTGGATGGCGCTCTGGCCGCATTTGGGAAGCTCCACAAGCTGGTGAAGGCGCTGCCCGAGGGGGGACTTTATCAGGAAGGAGAAGTCTGGCGTCTCAAAGGATCTGATGATAAGGCCATGGCGCTTTATCAGCAGGAGATTTCCCTCCATCCATCGTTTCTACCCGCCTACGTATCGCTGGAAGCCGCGCAGCGGCGCCACGGCCTTGCTAAAGAAGCGCGCGAAACCCATAAAAAGATCACCGAACTCAAAGCTAAGTAATTCCCGCCACTTTCCCGTAAACGTTTCATTCCGCGAAATTACGATTCAGTGCGTTTTTTAGAGTTTTTTCTCGACGGTAAAGGCACAAAAATGCGATTTTAGAGGGGTAATATTAAAAAATCGACTCCCAGTATCCCTCTGATTTTTCGCTTTTTGGCGGTCTTTTAAAAAATCGGTTGTCTTTCCTGATTCTGTCTGTTCCTGTCCTGCTAAGTCTCTTCCGGTCTTCGATGGTCTATTAAGGAGGGGGAGATTTCGACCCTTGTAGGGGCAGGCCACTGTGCCTGCCCGAAATCCCCTTTCATGACGGGCGGGGACAGTGCCCAGCCCCTATAGTAATGTGTCCATCCATTTCATGGCTTTTCAAACGCCTTTGATATAACCGGCATGTTTGGGCGAACGATGCTCCATCTCGACCAAAAGTTGGCAACTTTCTGACCAAAATCTGTCAAATGAACGCCAATCGTCGCAAAAATGTGACTGCTAGCTCTCAATTCTTCATGTGTTGTCGATTCCTATGTCGAAGAGCCTTCGAAAATCAGGGAAATCAACGAAAATCTCACATAAATTCGAGCCAAAACGTCTCGACGAGGAAAAGATAATATGTAATATAATATATGTTATCGGAAGTAGTAAGTAGGGTAATTTGCGTGGTAATATAGGCGTAATTATGTAGTTTTGAAGGTAGATGACCTTGGAAAACTTTGTTTTTTGGAGAACTTTGCTTTAAGGACGGATTAGATCACCCAGTTATCGACAAAAACTTCGGTGGTCGGATAGGGAATTTCGATCATGGCATCTACGGGCCAGCGTTCCTGTTCAAGCCCTTCCTTTTGGACCAGGATAATGATCCCGAAACCTTTCTTTTCAGGGTTCGCGATCGCCTTCAGCGGGATGGCCAGTTCGATGATTTTCTGGTAAACGCCAGGTTGGAGAGCTTGCCCTTCAAACGGGACCTCCGGATTCGCGGCTCGGAGAGAGAGAGTCACCTTATTCTCCGACTCAAACGTGGCCGTGATCTCATATCCTTGCGGCCTGTAAAAAATGAATTTGATCGTATAACCGGCCAGGGTTTCAGGCGTAAGAGGCCTATTACTGTCCAACCGGAAATACAGATTTTCGAGGTCGAAGCCGAAAAAGATGCTCTTGATCAGGTTTTCGGCCTTGTGCATCGTCCCCGTTCCGCCGGCTTCCGTGTGATATAAACCCGCCGAATGCCATTCAAAATAACTGGTGATCCGCCCGTCAATCTGCGGCGTGAGAAAGTCTGCCGGCGGCATAATGGGCGCCTTGATGCGCTTCTTTTTGATCGGAAGATGCAGGTCTTCTGGTATTTTCTCCCCCACCAGAGAGTAAACATTCATGAGATGCTTGCGAAATAAAAAGTCGAACGTCTCGTCATTGGCCGAGGAGTGGTCGTCGCCGTACCACCAGCACCAGTCGCTGCCCTCGGCGATATAAATTTCTTCCCAGGCCTGCTGGGTGGCCGGCGCACTCGCCAGGTCCGGACGCGTCTGGAGGAGGGTCTGCAGAAAAGCACGTGTTCGATAAAGAAGATCCCACGCGCGATTGTCTTCCGGATGGCCGATCCAGATCGCAAAGTTGGAGTTGATCCAGGATCCCGACCAGAGTTTCGCCAGCGTCTTCGTCTCCCCGGCCTGCCCAAGATAATCGCTGGCGCGCACCGTCTGAATGGCGGGATCGGCGGCCAGCCGGGAATACAGGGCCCGCAGAAAAGGCACTCCGTCCTGCCGGTAATATTCCCAGCAGTTTTCCCCATCGAGAATGACGGAGACGACGTGCGGCCGGGGTTTGGATCCGTCTCGGGCTTTCAGGCGGGCTTTGATTTCGTGCAGGCGGCGCATGAAATGGTCCGCGGCGGTTTCCGGATCCCAGGAGGCGTAGACGAAGCCGATGGCGTCGGAAAGCTCGTGGTCCCGGAAAAAAAGGTGCAGTGTCTTGTCTCCGATCTGCAGTTGATAGGGTTCGTAGAGATCCTCTCTCTGATAAGGGGCTGGCGCCAGCGAATGCGCCAGGATCCCCTCGTCGGTCGCAATCCATCGCAGGCCGGCCTCCGCAAAGAGTCGGGCCGCTTCTTCGGAGACGGAACCTTCGGACGGCCACAGGCCGGCCGGGTCGCGTCCGAAGCGTCGGCGATAATCCTCGACGGCCCGCTGGACGTGGACGCGCGCATCGTCCGCGTGCTGAAAACGATGTTCCGGAAGCGCGATGTGCGGCAACGCCATCCGCGCCGCTTCCGTGTCGCACAGAAGCGGAAGGATCGGGTGGTAAAAGGGCGAAGTCGTCACTTCAATCTGTCCGCGTTCCTGAAGCTCCTTATGCTTGGCAACGACGAGCGCGCAGATCTCCCTCTGTTTGGCGGCCAGCTTTTCCTTCTCCTCTTCCGAGTAGGATTTTCCCTTTTGAAAAAGCGCCTTGATGAAAGGATCTTTGTCGCGCCAGAGCGGATCAAACCACGTGAGGTTAAACCAGACCTGCAGGTCCCGCCAGTCCTGCTCCTTGAAATATTTCTGGGCGCGGGAGAGGCTTTCCTGCGAAATCGCGCGACCGCGCTTATCCAGAAGCTCCCGATAGCGCGGATAGGGATCGATCATATGCTCCCAATGCGCCATGAAGAAGTTCTGCAAAATGAACTGCCGGTCTTCGAAGGACAGATCGGAGGTCTTCTTCAGGGTCAGCTCCAGAAATTTGTCCTGAGCTTTTCCTTCCGCATAATCGTCCAACTGAGCGAGCAGGGACGGCGCCAGGTTAAAGTTCACTCTGAGGGTCGGATACTCTTCCAGGAGGGCGGCCATGTCGTAGTAGTCCTTGGTCGCGTGGAGGCGCACCCAGGGCAGCTCGTAGCGGTTGGACAGGGCGTCCTTGTAGAGCGGCTGGTGCTGATGCCAGAGAAAAAGGACGGAAAGAGGAAATTCCTGCACAGCTAAAAGCGGCCGACCGCTTCCAGGGCAAAACGCGACGCATTATTCGTATAGGCTCCGTAAGCTTTCCCGGGCGAGAAAATCGCATAGGTGGCGCGGAACGTCAGGTAGTTCGTGTAAGCAAGGCCGACGCCGAAATCGAGCTCCGTCCCCAGGGACGATTCGGACGGCGCCGGGGAAAAATTCGTGCTCTCTTGCGCTGTGTAGACAAAATAGTCGATACCAACGGAAATCAGGCTCGTCGGATGCGTGGTGACGCCGGCGCCGATCACGCGGATGCCGGAATTGCCCTGCGGAAGCCCGGACACGGAAGGAGAAGAGGCGCTGGCGCCGTACGAGCTGGAGGGGATGGCGTTATAGAGCGTGGAGCCGTAGAATTCACCAAACCCCGATCGTTCCAGCCCGTCGTACTGATGACCGAAATCAGGTTGGAAGGCATTGTCGGTTCCGCCTCCGGAATCCCCGCTCGCCAGGCCGAAAAGACCGTGAATTTCGATCGGGCCGTATTTGCTGAATCGGGTGAAAAGGCCTCCGGACACGAGGAACGCATATCCGCCCAGGGTGACGTTGGGGCTGTATCCCAGCGCCGCCGCGGTTGAGGTCCCCAAGGACGGGTCGCGGCTCACCTGCCCGGTCTGCAGGGCGGCCTCCGCTTTCAGAAATCCCCCCTCAGCCAGTCGATAATCGACGCGGGTATCGATAAAGGTTTTGTTGATATTGGTGGCTGTAAAGTTGAACATCCGATTAAAATTCGCAGGCGTCGCGCCCGGGATCGTATTCAAGTACTGTGGATTGTTCGGAGAGGCGTTTTCCGAGGGGCGCATGAAAAGGATGGATCCGCTGGCGTCATGTTCGTTGACCACCGAAAACTGATAGCGCATATTCGTAACCGGCTTGGTCAATTCAAACCCGAAAATATCGATCCCGCCGTTGGTGTTGGACAAATTCTGGCCGGGCTTAAAGGTGAACACGTTGGCTCGGATGTCGTACCACGGCAGCGTCGCATCCATCCGGACGCCGGTAAAGCCGAGGTCGTCATCGGAGAGGATGAGCCCATCCCCGAGCGTGATCGGCTGGCGCCCGATGGTCAAACCGACAGACGAATCGAAAAGATGGCTCGCCTTCATATAGGCCCACTGGATCCAAGGGCTGAAGTTTGTGTTCGGATAGCGGCCCTGCGACGGGTCGACCGTGACGTTGGTGATGGACCCGCTCGATCCCGCGACGCCCAGGGCCTGGAACTGCGTCATAAATTCAAGGTTCGGCGAAAACCTCCCACCGATATGCGCCTCCGCGCGCTGCGAATAGTAGAGAGGATAATTCTGATTGGTCAGGCCGTAATCGGCCTCGCCGATGGAAATGGCCCGGAGACGGTAGTCGGTCCCGATATCAAGAGTGGAGGTGGCGTACGCCGAACTACCGAGGAAGAAGAGGCCCAGAACAACTGATTTTTTCATTCGCGTTATTATAAAAGAAACCCCCGGCCCCATGCCACCTCAGATTCGCGGTGGATGAAGCCGGGGGCGTTTGAGTTTCTAAGTCCTTAGAACGTTATCTTCATGTCCGCACCCAGCCGGGTGATCGGGCTGGTCGGGGTCGGCGCCGCGTTCTGCAGCGCGTCTCCCACTTGGAACGTCGCCGCATTCACCTCAAAGGAAACATTGTTGGAATGCTTCCACGAAAGAATGAGGTCATATTCCGTCCCAACGCTGGTCTTGTCCGATGTGCTGGCCGAATACCGGAAGCGATACGCGTTGAAGTCCACCCCAAGCTTCGCTAGGGGATTGATTCCCACGCCGGCATCCAGGACTTTCAGGTTCGAAATCCCAACATTGGGAGCATCGACTCCTCCTAAGTTAGAAGGATCGGCTGCCAAGCTGGTCTGTTCTCCCCAAATGATCCCGTAGCGCCGACCGGCATTGATGCCCGTGAAGTTGTGCGAACCTTGCGCATAATCCACTTTCGCGCGTACTGGCATGGCGGCGACATCTCGCCCATAGTGCAATCCCAGGTCGTAAGCGCTGCCGTTGTATCCCGGGGTCCCGGCAACGCCATTGTTGCGCCCACCGTTGAGGATATACTCCGCATTGTAACCCAGGCCGCCGACCAGCTTAATGTCTCCAGCCGCCCGCGCTCCGTAGACGATCAACGTGTTATTTCCCGGAAGCACATTGGCCGCTTTCTTGATCTGCGTGGTGTAATAATACGCCGCCAGGTTTCCGGCCGGGATCACCTTGTCGCTGTTGATTTCAGCGCCCCAGATGTCCGTGTCGCCGTTCACGCCGGCTGCGGGATAAACGCTATCATCCACGATCTTGCCGGCGATGCCCTGGAATTTCGCCACTCCCATGATGTCGGCATCCGCCCGGAACAGATCCAGAGAGTTGATGGACAAGATGTCGTCATTGTTGGGTCCGAAGTAGATGACCAGGTCATTAGGATTCCCGTAGAACTGCCGTCCGACGGTCAAATCGACATGTCCGAAAACCTTGTCGATTTTCACGTAAGCATTGTCCACTTTGACCTCATCCTGCACACTGTTGAGGCTTTCACCCGTCGTTCCCGTCTGACGACCCTCTTTGCCGAGCAGGATGCGGCTATGGACGTCATCGAGAAGGTCGAAAGACCCGCCGAGCATGAGACGGAAGTTGGTTTCGGCGCGGTAGTCATCCTTGCTGCTATTGCGGTCGGTTTCGTTATTGATCGAAAAGGACCGGGTTTCGATACTGCCGTCAGCTTTGAAGTTCTTGAGAAGGTCCGCGCGGGCTGGAAAAGAAATGGAGTAGACCAGCGCCAGCGCGAGACACAGGCTAGCTAGCTTTCTTGCGAACATGGAGTTCCCCCTTTTATATCGTCTTTGATGTACGGCTTTTCCCGCCACCATAGCGGTGGCGGAATAGTAGACAACTTTTTTTTAACTGTCAAGCGGTTGTCACACCGTTGGCGCTATTTTTTAGACAGGTTTTGAGTTCGGGTTCGCGCCAGGGCGGTCCAGGGGCTTTGCGGATAGAGCAGTACAAATCGGTCGTAGACCGCCGCGGCGCCCGCGCGATCCCCCGTCAATTCAAGCAGGCGCGCGTGCTGTATGTAGAGCGGGCCGGCCATAAAATGATCCGGGTATTTATCGAGGAAAGTCTGAACGAGGCGGAGCGCCTGCGGAAGATGCCCGGCCATTTCTTCGCTGGACGCTTCGGCGGAAAGCGCCAGCGGTTTGAGGACCTCCGGATGTCCCGTCAGAGTCAGATCTCCGTAAACCTGCGCCGCCTGCGCATAGTCGGAGGTGCGATAGAGCAGATCCGCTCTAATAAATTGGGCGTAGCTCACGGCATCGGTGTCGCGAAACCGGTTGTTCCAGGTGTCGAGCGCTTTTCGGGTGTCGTCAAATTTACCCTGCATGAGCTGGCCCTGGATGCCTCCCAGCTGGAACCAGGCTTCATTGCTTTCAGTTTCGCGGTGATGAACCATCAGGACAATCAGCAGCGTAAAGAGGAGGGCCCCTCCCGCAATCGCCCAGAACCGCTCCTGATGGTCCCTGATCCACGCGGCCGCCTCGGCCAGGACTTTTTCAAACTCGTTTGTGGATTTCATGCAGCGCCAAGTTTAGCAGTTTTAATCCTCGGGGGCCAAAAATCCTTGCTGGGCGATTGGGGCGGTAAATGGTAAAATTCACGCTATGATTTTGGAAAACAGCTCGCCGCATACCTTCCATATCCCCGTGATGGGCACCGGGTTCACGGTGGATACGCCTCTGCGCGTCGCGCGCTTCGGGATTAATTCCGTCGTTTCCCTGGTTGATGACGTGCTCATCGAGCAGATGCGCCGTTTTCATTGCGCCAAGGCCGGAGAACCGTATGAAGAAATCCGGGACGAAGAGGAAGATGCGCGCGCTCGCCGCATCACGGCGTATTTAAATCTGCTGGATCGGCTGGTCCAGAATCAAATCGAGCAGCTGCGCGCCGCCCCCTTCGAACCCGGCAGCGACATCACGCGCTATTTCGAACTGCTTCCCAATACCGCGCTCAGGCAGTCCTACGCGGAGATGCTGGCGACGAGCCATCCGGCGGAGAAGGAACGCCGGCAGAATGCGCTCCGACAGCAGGTGGTGCCGGGGGCCATCGAAGTCAATATCATGACCAAGCTGGACCGGGACAGTTACCGGGGCCGGGAGAAGCTGGCGCCGATTATGGCCGACGGGATGTCCGCGCTGCGCGGCTTTGCCCTCAGCCGTCTGCGCTCCGGCCTGGTTCTCTCCGCCGGCATCAATACCCGCTTGTACAGCTATATCTCTAAGTTCGACGATTTCTTCCCGGATCAAAGCGGTCTCCTCAAGAAAAAGATCATTCTCAAAGTGAGCGACTACCGTTCGGCGGCGATTCAGGGGAAGTTCCTGGCCAAACACGGCATCTGGGTTTCCGAGTACCGCGTGGAATCCGGCCTGAACTGCGGCGGACATGCCTTCGTTTCCGATGGCGAACTGATGGGCCCCATTCTCGAGGAGTTCAAGCAGAAAAGGAAGGAGCTGTCGGACTTCCTGCGTCCTCTGTACCTCAAGGCGCTCACGGCGCTCGGCCGCAAAGAGCCTCCCAAGCCGCTCCCGGTGCGGACCACCGCGCAGGGTGGCATCGGCACGGCGGACGAACACAATTTCCTGATGGACCACTACCAACTCGACAGCGCCGGATGGGGGACGCCGTTTCTGCTGGTCCCCGAAGTCAGCAACGTCGACGATCGGCAGCTGCATCAGCTGGCGGCCGCCGGCGAAAAGGACGTTTTCTTAAGCGGGAGTTCCCCCTTGGGCATTCCCTTTTGGAACCTGCGCGGATCGGCCAGCGAAGGACTTCGTCAGCAGCGCATTCTGCACAACCGTCCGGGAAGCCCCTGCCCCAAATCCTTCCTGGCGCTCAACACGGAATTCACGAAAGTCCCGATCTGCTCGGCGTCACGCACCTATCAGATCCTCAAAGCGCATGCGTTGCGCCGGCTGGCGGCCGAGGGGACCCGCATCGAGGAAATCCAGGAAGCCGTTCTCGAGAAATCCTGCATCTGTCATGATCTGGGCGGCGGGGCCACGCTGAAAAATTCCATCGACCCCAAAGCCAGTCCGGCCGTTTGCCCCGGCCCCAATATCGCCTATTTCTCGAAAATCGCCACGCTCGAAGAAATGATCAGCCATATCTACGGTCGGATGTCTCTCCTGGCGCATTCCGACCGGCCGCATATGTTTATTAAGGAACTCCGGTTGTACGTGGATTACTTCCGCGAAGAGCGCAAGAAATTTTCCAGCGGCTTATCCACGCGCTCCAGTGACTACTTCCAGGAGCTGCGCAAGAATCTTCTGGAAGGGATCGCCTATTACCGGAAGCTCTCCGACCATTTCGTCGCCGATCAGAAGGACCGGTTCCTGCGCGACCTCCAAACGCTCCAGGAGCAAATCGAGCTGATGGTCTCCCCCGCCGTCCCCGTTCCCGTCCGCGCCTGAGCTAGCGTCGATCTTCCTAAATTGGAATGCCCCCAGCCGGAATCGAACCAGCATCTGCTCCTTAGGACGCCGTAGATCGGGCCATCTTTTCAGACGAGCGCCTGAAAGCCGTTCACCATTTTGTTCACCACTTCGAAGAGGCCGACTAATACGCCGTCAAACGGCGTAGCTCTCCCGCGCAAA
>Ga0182027_10001981_pt1 | contig 33421 bp, 31 predicted proteins | sample 712E1DmetaG_FD_121300 | JGI IMG/M metagenome (GOLD analysis project Ga0182027, IMG submission 121300) | Permafrost microbial communities from Stordalen Mire, Sweden - 712E1D metaG (Illumina Assembly) | ecosystem: Environmental > Terrestrial > Soil > Wetlands > Permafrost | place: Sweden...
CGAAGTAGTCCTGGCCGGCCTTCGCCGGGTCCTTGACGGTCGTCCCGTAGAAGTCCGCGCTCCCTACGTAAGCCAGAACCTGGCCGGTTCGGTAGTCGACGGCGATGAGGGCACTGTTGTGGATGTTGCCGTTCTGCAGCCCGACCGAACTCACTCCCGTTGGGTTGGGCCCGATGATGCGGTAGTAGTCGTAGGCGTCCGACTTGGCCGTTATGCCCATGTTGGCGAGATAGGCTATGTCGGCGTCAGCGGTGCCCTGATTCGGTCCGAACGTGTACGCCTTCACCCACTTCTCCGCCGTTGCCTGCATCGAGACGTCGAGCGTGGTGATGACCTTGTAGCCGCCCGTATCGACGGCGGCGCAGTCGCCGGGGTCCGTGCCCTGGCCGCAGAGCAGATCCGCAAGCTGCTGGCGGACGATCAGGTCGAACTGCGGGGCGATCATCCTCGGTTGGGGGGCGGGATGGAGCACGACCGGTTCGGACTCGGCCTTCAATATGTCCGCGTCGCTGTACTCGCCCCTCAGCAGGCCGTAGAGGTTGTTGACTCGCATGTCCTCCAGGACTGCGTTGCGGCGCTGCACGATGGGCTTATCGGCTGGCACGATGAAGCTGCCGTCGTCCTGCTCTGTGGCGTTCGCGACCAGGTCGTATGCCGATGGCGCCTGGAGGATGGCGGCCAGAATCGCGGCCTGGGCAATCGTCAGTGTGCTGAGATCCGTGACGCCGAAGTAGCCCTGCGCGGCGGCGGCGATCCCGTAGCTCTGGTTGCCGTAGAAGTTGAGGTTCAGATAGGCGGTGATGATCGACTGCTTGCCGGCGTCGCCGGGGAATTCCTGCGTCAACCGGACCGACTGGATGATCTCCTTGATCTTGCGATCGACGGTGCTGGTCGACGGCGGCAGCATGTCCGGCACGCTTCGAACCAGCTGCTGCGTGATAGTGGATGCGCCACGCGGCGCGCCGGACAGGGCATCGCGCAACGCAGACAGGATCGCGGCCGGATCGAAGCCGGTGTTCGTCCAGAACGTCTTGTCTTCGGTGCTGGTGGTCGTGTCGAGAATGACGTTAGGAATCTCCGCAAAGGTAAGGACGCGGCGATTCTCCGACCCAAAGGCCGCCAGCTGGTACTTCCCCGTCCGGTCGTACAGCACCGTCTGCTGGTGGAAGTCGATATTCTCGAGGAGGGCCTTCGGATCCTGCAGGTCCTTGCTGTACGTGGAATACACCCCGACGGTGCCCGCGAAGGCGACCATGCTCAAGGCGAAGAACATGCCCAGGACGAAGAGGGGCAATACGGCGGCGACGCGTCCACCGGCGCCGACGCCGGGACGCCGGGAGCCCGAGCGATTGCGACGATGCCGTTCGCGTCGGGCGAGACTGGTCTTCATGGCGGCTCGCAAGATAGCATAGGTAGACAGGGAGGCTTCCACCCCATCCCGTCGGGGCCTCGGACGGGCAGGCGCCGCAGGGCGTGACGACAAGGAGCGGATGACCGCAATGACGCTGGCAGGCGAAACCGATGGGCTCGATCGCACCACCGCTGCGGGCGGGCTGCCCGGCCTGCTCGGCGAGCTCGAGTGGCGGGGCATGTTGCACTCCACCAGCAGTGGACTGGCCGAGCGGCTCGCGAGCGGCAAGCCTATCAAGGGCTACAACGGCTTCGATCCGACGGGCTCATCCCTCCACATAGGCAGCCTGGTCCCAATCTTCGGCCTGATCCACCTGCAGAGAGCCGGCGGTACGCCGATCGTGCTCGTCGGCGGCGGGACGGCCATGATCGGCGATCCATCCGGTCGATCGTCCGAGCGACTGCTCCTCAGCCGGCCCACGGTCGAAGAGAACATCTCAGGCATCCAGAGCCAGCTGACAAGGTTCCTCGATTTCGACGGGCCCAATGGCGCCGAAGTCGTGGACAACTACGAATGGCTGAGCTCCTACTCGTTGCTTCGCTTTCTGCGCGACATCGGCAAGCACCTCACCGTGCCATACATGCTCGCCAAGGATTCTGTCCAGATCCGTCTCGATGCCGGTCTGAGCTTCACCGAATTCAGCTACATGCTCTTGCAGGCGGCCGACTTCCTGCACCTCTACCGCGTCGGCGGCGTGGAACTGCAGATGGGCGGCGCGGATCAGTGGGGCAACATCACCGCCGGCCTGGAACTGATCCGCAAGGAGTTCGGCGCCGGCGACGGGCAGGATCTCGCCTACGCGCTGAGCTACCCGCTGCTGACCAACCCGAGCGGCGAGAAGTTCGGCAAGACCGCCGCGGGCACGAGCGTCTGGCTCGATCCGGCCAAGACCAGTCCGTTCAGGTTTTACCAGTACTGGCTGGACGCGGACGATCGCGACATGGGCAAGTACCTGCGCACGTTCACCCTGTTCGACCGGGCGAAGATCCTCGACCTGGAGGCCCAGCAGGCGGCTCACCTCGAGACTCGCGTAGCCCAGAAGGCCGTCGGCTACGACCTGACGGCCCGCGTTCACGGCGAAGATGCGGCCCGCAACGCCGTCCGGCTGAGCGAGGCGGCATTCTCCAAGGAGCCGATCCGGGACCCCGAAGTGCTGGACGGTCTGCACCGGGAGATCGATGGCTTCGTTTTCACGGCCGAGGACGTCGCCGGCGGTGCTCTGCGGTTGGCCATAGCCAGCGGTCTGTACGCTTCCAACGGCGAAGCGCGACGGGCGATCAGCCAGGGGGGTCTGTCGATCAACGACGAGCGACTGAAGGCTGCCGATGACGCCGTCCCGGCGCCGATCGATGGGCGCTTCCTGGTGCTACGCGCGGGCAAGAAGAGCGTCCGCGTCGGGCGGCTGAAGGGCTAAGGGGGGAGGCCGGACTCGGCCCAGCTCCGCAGTGAGGGCCTGAAGCATGCCGTGGCCGTTGATCATCCTCGTTCTCTGGATCTACGGCGCGGTCGTGGTCGCATCGGGACTGGGCTGGAATAGCTACGACTGGCGCCGCTCGGTTCTTATGGCGCAGCGAATCGCGCCACTGGCTCTGTTCATCTGGTTCGCGTACTGGGGCTGGGGGTCCATCGCCGGGACGTTTACCTCGTGGCCCGCCCATCTCGACACCATTGGGATCGACGGCCGCCTCTACTACCGGGCAGCAGTCGCGTACCTGGCCGGCGGAGATCCGTGGCAGGCCTACACCGCGACGAACACCTGGCCGCCGGGCCCCGGCCAGGCCCACTTCCTGTTCACCGGACCGCCGCCCACCGTGCTGGCCTTTGTCCCATTCACGTGGATACCTGAGACCCCGTTCGTCATCGGCTGGTTTGGGCTCTCGATCGCCGCGGCGATCTACACGCTTCGACGGCTGCGACTGCCTGTCTGGTGGATGCTGTTCCCGCCGATGATGCAGGGCCTGCTCGTGGCCAATCCACAGGTCGTCTGCCTGGCCCTCATGCTGGCAGGCTCCAGCTGGCTTCGAGCCCTGGCGGCGCCGATGAAGGCCTATGCCGTCATCCCGATGGTGGGTATGCGCCAGTGGCGCGCTCTTGCGATCCTGGCCGTCGCGGGCGTGGTGTCTGTGATCCTGTGCTGGCCGCTGTGGTCCCGATATGCCACCGAATTCAAGGCCAATTCGACCTGGCTGGTTGGGGCGACGGATGGTGGCTGGTCGGCCGCCCGCGAGCCGCTTCTATGGGTTCTAGCCGCGATCCTTCTTGCGATTCTTGCCGTCACGAACTGGCGCGACGCCGGCTGGCTGGCTGTGCCTACGCTCTGGCCCGCGTCGGAATTCTTCTACGCCACGTTCGCTCTGCCGCTGCGGTCCCCGTGGCTTGCGGCCGTCTTGGCGACGAGCAACCGCGCCCGGTTCCCTACCATGTCCCAGATCCTGGTCGCGTATCTCGCCGTCCGTGTTGTGCAAGACGTATGGCGACGGCTGGGACGACGGCTGGTTGCGCGAGCGCGGGTCGAGAACGGCGATGGGCGCGACGCGGCTGGCGCCGCCGATGCTTTCGCGGTCGAATAGGTCGCCGTCGCGCGCCGGCCCTGGTCTCGTTCGGCGGGCTAAGGCTTGTGGCGCTCCCGAAGATGAGCAATGACTGCGGCTGGAGGGAGGTCGCGTTCGCGGAGAAGGACCAGCGTGTGGTAGAGCAGGTCGGCCACCTCGCCGGCCAGAGCGTCGCGAGTGGCGGCTCGTGAATCTGGCGGGGCAGTGGCGTCGTCCTTGGCAGCCATGAGTACTTCGGTGGCTTCCTCAGCAACCTTACGGGCCGGGGAGTCGACGCCGCCCGCCAGCAGCCGGGCAGTATAGGAAGCAGCCGGATCGGCGTTGGCGCGCCCGTCGATAGTCGACCACAACGTCTCGAGCCACTCGAAGCCCTGGCCGGGGAGGGGGGTGGCCGCTCCCCGTTCCGTGGCGGCAGAGGCCGGCGCCGCCGGCGTCGCCATGGCCCCCGCTGGGTCGAAGCAACTGCGTGTGTTTCGGTGGCACGTCGGTCCGGTCGCGTTCACCTGCAGGAGCAGCGCGTCGCCATCGCAGTCGATCGCGACGTCCAGCAGCCGAAGCACGTTGCCGCTCGTCTCGCCCTTGCGCCAAAGCCGGTCGCGAGATCGCGAGTGGAAGTGGAGATCGCCCGTTGCCAGAGTGGCGGCGAGCGCCTCGGCGTCCACGTATGCCACCATCAGCACGCGGCCGTCGGCGGCGTCCTGGACAACCGCCGGCACGAGACCGGATGGTCCCCAAACCACGTCCTCTTCGGCGACGACCACCTGCTTGCCGATCATGCGGTCTGCTCCTCGATGCGGCGGACGGGCAACCCCGCCGCGGCCATGGCCGCCTTGACGTCGGCGACTGAGAACATGCGGCGGTGGAAGATCGACGCCGCAAGAACCGCGTCGGCCTTACCGTCGCGCACGGCCGTGACGAAGTCAGCGGGCCCGGCCGCGCCACCCGACGCGATCACCGGCACCCGGACACGAGTCGCGATCTCGGCCAGCAATTCCGTGTCGAAGCCGCTGCGCGTCCCGTCGCGGTCCATCGAGGTGACGAGCAGCTCGCCGGCTCCGAGAGCCACCGCCCGCGTGGCCCATTCGATGGCATCGAGGTCGGTCCTACGCCGCCCTCCGTGAGTCACCACTTCCCAGCGCTGTTGCGCGCAGTCCTCGCGCGGCAGGCGCCGGGCGTCGATGGCGCAGACCACAGCCTGGCTTCCGAATCGTTTGGCGCACGCGGTCAGTAGCGCTGGCTCGGCGACGGCCGCGGTGTTGAACGAGACCTTGTCGGCGCCAGCTCGCAGGACGTCGCGCATCTCCTCGACGCTGCGCACGCCGCCGCCGACGGTCAGCGGCACGAAGGCCCGCGATGCCGTCCGACGGACCACTTCCAGCATGGTTCCGCGACGCTCGTGAGCGGCGGTGATGTCGAGGAAGACTATCTCGTCGGCGCCCTCGTGGGCGTAGCGCTCGGCCAGCTCGGCCGGGTCGCCCTCGTCGGTCAGATTCAGGAACTTGGTGCCCTTGACGACGCGGCCCTTGTCGACGTCGAGGCAGGGGATGACGCGGCGGGCCAGCATCACGCCACCTCGCCGGCGGCGGGCGCGGCCACGGACCCCGGTGGGCGCCTCGCGGCAACGAGGCCTACGAAGTTCGACAGCACCCGAAGCCCGGCCTCCGACGACTTCTCGGGGTGGAATTGCAGCCCGAAGAGCGAGCCCTGCGCGACAGCGCTTGCGAATGGCCGGCCGTGCGTCGTCCGCGCAATGACGACACTCTCGTCGGCCGGAGCCGGTGCGAACGAGTGCACGAAGTAGAAGTACGAGCCGGCGGGGACGCCGTCGAACAGCGGGTGCGGTCGGGCGGCCTCCACCGAGTTCCAACCGATGTGCGGCAGCGTCGGAGCTTCTTCGAGCGCGACCGTTCGGCCCGCCAGCAGGCCAAGCGTTTCGACGCCGCCGCCTTCGTCGCTGGAGTCGAACAGGATCTGGAAGCCCAGGCAGATGCCGAGACATGGCCGCCCGGCCCGGATCCAGTCGCGCAGCGGCTCCAGCAGACCACGCTCTCGCAGGTGTTCCATGGCCGAACCGGCGGCGCCCACACCCGGCACCACTATCGCGTCCACCCCTGCCATCTCCGACGGCTCGGCGGCCACAACGACATCGGCCCCGACGGCGGCCAGGGCCTTGGTAATGCTGACCATGTTCGCGGCGCCGTAGTCGAGGACGGCAACGCGAATCGGACCGCTCATCCGAGCGTGCCCTTTGTGGAGGCAGGCCCCTGGCGTCGCGGATCCACCGTGACGGCCGCGCACAGCGACCGGCCGAGCGCCTTGAACGCGGCCTCAGCCAGGTGGTGGTCGTTGCGGCCACGGCCCTTGACGTTGAGCGTCACGCCGCCGGCGCGGGCGAACGACTCGAGGACATGTTCGATCAGCTCGAGCGGGAGCTTTCCGGCGCGCTTGCCACGGAACGGCAGGTCAACCACCGCATACGGCCGGCCGCCGACATCGACGACGGCCGTGGCCACGGACTCGTCCATCGGCACGGCGGCGTCGCCGAACCGGGCGATGCCGGACCGATCGCCCAGCGCCTGAGCCAGGGCCGCTCCCAGCAACAACGCCACGTCCTCCACGGTGTGATGTTCGTCGACCACCAGGTCGCCGGTCGCGGCAATGTCGAGGTCGAAGAGGGCATGGTGGGCCAGCGAGTTGAGCAGGTGGTCGAAGAAGCCGACCCCGGTCTCGATATTCGTCTCGCCCGTCCCGTCGAGTTTCAGCGTCAGCGTGATCTGAGTTTCCTTGGTGGAGCGGGCGACGGTCGCCCAGCGGGGTCCGGACGCAACGACGGTGCCGATGCTGCTCATGCGGGGATCCCTCTGGCTGCTTCGATGAGTCGGTCGTTCTCCTCGGCTGACCGGACGGTCAGCCGCAGGCAATCACCGAATGGATGGTCGGGGCCGAATGTGCGCGGGACGAGGCCGGCCCGAAGGAGCATCTCGGCTGCGCCCGTGGCGGCTTCGGCCGAGCTGAACCGGATGAGGATGAAGTTCGACTGCGACGGGTACGGCCGCCAGCCGAGGCCCGCGAGTTCGTGCAACAGCCTCTGGCGCTGCTCGCCGATTCGTGCGACGTTGGCCGCGGCGAGTTCGGGCCGCGACAACGAGGCAGTTGCGAGGGCTGCCGAAACTGTGCCGACCGACGCCGGCGCTCGATACGACAGGATCGGCGCAAGCGTCTCCGGGCGGGCGATGCCGAAGCCGACTCTCGCGCCGGCCAGAGCGTGGGCCTTACTCAGCGTCCGGACCACCACGAGTCGCGGGTAGTCGAACCGGAGCGGCAGCACCGTCCGGCCGACGAACTCGGCGTACGCCTCGTCCACGGCCACGACCGGGGCCTGACGACCGTCGCGCCTCGCGTCCGACTCCAGCCGGGCCAAAAAGGCGCCGATCCGCTCGGGCGGCTCCGAGGCGCCGGTAGGGTTGTTCGGCTCGCAGAGCCAGACGAGTCGGGCCGTACGGGCGGCCTGGGCCAGAGCCGAAATGTCGAGGCCGAATGCCTCGTCCGAGCCCAGGCGCGGCACCGCAACGACACTCGCCCCGCGCTGCTCCGAGACGATTCGGTACATCGCGTATGTCGGCTCCGCGATCACGGCCACGGAACCCTCACGCAGCGAGGCGCGGGCGATCAGGTCCAGCGCCTCGTCCGCTCCGGCAGTGGGTAGCAGTTCGTCCGGCGCCACGCCGTAGAACTCGGCTGCTGCGGCAACCAGCGCCGCGTAGTCGCTCGGCGGGTACTCGCTCAGCGCAGGATCGAACGAACCGGCGAGGACGTCGCGCAGGTCCGGCGGCACCGGCGAGGTGTTCACGTCGAAGCGCACGATCGACTCGCGCGCCAGGCCGTACTTGGCGCAGAGGAAGTCCGTCGTAAGCTCCCAGACGTAAGTCGGCAGTGGCGCGGCAGGTGCGCTCATTCGGCGGCCTCGACTGCCGCGGTGTCCTCGCCTTCGAACCGCAGCTCGACGGCGCGCTTGTGGGCCATCAGGCCCTCCGCCTCCGCGACGGCCTCGACCGCGTCGCGGATTGTGGCGAGGCCATCGCGCGTGATCCGCTGCACCTGGATGAACTTGCCGTAGCTCTCCGTCGACAGCGCGCCGCATGAACGGGCCAGGCCGCCGGTGGGCAGAACGTGGTTGGCTCCCGACGCGTAGTCGCCGGCCGACTCGGGAGCGTAGGGCCCCACGAAGAGCGATCCGGCGTTCCGCAGGCGCGCCACTGCCTCTTCCACGTCATCGACGACGACGGAGAGGTGTTCCGGGGCGTAGGCGTTCACGAAGTCGAGGGCCGCGTCGCGGTCCGATGCAAGCACGACAAGCGCTCCGTCGCCCAGCGACCGCTCCAGGATGGCGCGCCGGGCCGCGGTCTCCAGCTGCCGTCCCAGCTCCACCTCGACCCGGGCGGCAAATGGCGAGTCCCAGGTGACGAGCAGGGCAGGGGAGTCTGGGCCGTGTTCCGCCTGCGAGAGGAGGTCCGAGGCGACGTGCCCGGGATCCGCGGTGGCGTCTGCCACGACCATCACTTCGGACGGTCCTGCGGGCAGGTCGATGCCGCACTCGCCGAAGACCTCGAGCTTGGCCGCGGTCACCCAGGCGTTGCCGGGGCCGACGATGCGGTCGACCGGCTCTATGCCAGCCGCGGGCAGACCGTACGCCAGCGCCCCGACCGCCTGTGCGCCGCCAGCGACGATGAACTGATCCACTCCGACGAGGCCCGCCGCACCGAGTAAAGTCTGGTTCAGGCCGCCCTCCGCGTCCGCAGGGGAAGCCACGACGACGCGCCCCACTCCGGCGACTTTGGCCGGCACGACGCCCATCAGCAGCGAGCTGGGATAGGCCGCGGAACCGCCCGGGGCGTAGACACCGACACTCGCCAGTGAGACCCAGCGCCGCTCGATGTCCACTCCCGGCACGATGGTCGTGGTCCGTGTCTCCGGCAGCTCCGTCTCGGCGAAGCGTCGGATGTTATCGATCATCTGCTCGAGACCGGACCGGATGCGCGGCGGCAGTGCGTCGCGCGCGGCCTCCATCTCGGCCCGACTGACCAGCAGCGAACCGTCGGCTCGACCGCCACCGCAGCGGCCGTTCGCCTCGCGGACGGCGGCGTCGCCGCCCGCCTTGACCGCGGCCAGGATGGCGCGGGCCTCCTCGCGAACCCGCGGGTCGGGCACGGCACCGCGGCGGACGAGTGCTCGAACCTCGGCGGCAACGGCAGGTTCGGACGCGGCACGGGCCAGCTCCAGGCGGCGGAGGCTAACGGCGGGGATTGTCATGGCACGAGCTTCTCGATGGGCAGGATGAGAATGCCGGACGCGCCGGCAGCCTTGAGACGCGGCAGCAGGGACCAAACCGCATCGGCGTCCACGACCGAATGGATGGCGATCATGCCTTCGTGCGCCAGCGGAATCACCGACGGCGACTCCAGGCCGGGCAGAAGGGCCTCGAGCTCGGCCGCCTTGGCAACCGGGGCGTTCATCATCAGGTACTTGCGATCGCGCGCAGCCAATGTGGCGCTCAGCATCGTCTGGATCGAGTCGACCACCTCGGCCCGGTCGGTAAGAGCGGCCGCGTTCGCGAGCACCACCGCCTCCGAGGCGAAGATCTCTTCGATCGGCCGCAGCCCGTTGACGACCATCGTGGATCCCGTTGAGACCAGATCGACGATCGCCTCGGCCAGGCCGAGCCTGGGGGCTACTTCGGCCGCACCCGAGACAGGGATGACCTCGACCGGAATGCCGCGTCCCTCGAAGAAGCGTTTCGTCAGGTTCATGTGCGAGGTCGCGACTCGGAGGCCTGCCAGATCCTCGGCGGCCCTGTAGGGCGAGTCGTTGGGGACCGCGATGGTGAGGCGGCAGCGGCCATAGCCCAGGTTGTGCACTTGCGGCACGTTTGTACCCGACTCGGCGACCAGATCAAGGCCCGTGACCCCAAGTTCGGCAACGCCGTCGCTCACGAATTCGACGATGTCATTGGTCCGCACGAACAGTATGTCCAGGTCGAAGTTCTGGACATGGGCAACGAGCGCCCGTTCACCGGCTTCGAAAATCAGCCCTGCGTCTCGGAGCAGTCGGACCGTCGGCTCGACCAGTCGACCCTTGTTCGGAATGGCCAGGCGCAGACGGCGGGTCATCGATTCCTCTCGGCAGTAGCAGGTTTGACGGCGCGAAGCCGCCCGAGTGCTTTGGTGTAGCCGCCCTCGCCGTGATGGAGCCATTGGGCGATACGGGTGATCGTCGCCGTGCTGGCGCCGGTCCGGCTTGAGATCTCGGCGTAGTGCATGCCCTCGTCGAGCAGTCTCGCGACCGCCCAGCGCTGGGCCATGTCGTGCAACTCACCGAGCGTGCACAGGTCGCGGAAGAAGGCAGAAGCCTCGTCGGCCGTCTCGAGACGAAGAATCGCCTCGAACAGCTCGGCGGCGGCCTCGCTGCGCCAGGCTTCCATTGCGGTCATCGTCGTTCCTCGTTGGTGCGCGTTGCCGGGCGCCGCACGTCGACGTGTCCCGGCCCCTACTGGTGTAGTAGCATAGTAGCATGATACAACGTCCGCAACCGCCCACATCCGGCGGCTTCCAGTTGCTCCCCGCCATCGACCTCCGCGGTGGACAGGTGGTCCGGCTATCCGAAGGCGATTTTGGCCGGGAAACGGTCTACGGCATCGAACCGGCGGAGGTGGCGCGGGGCTTCGCGGTCGCAGGCGTCCGATGGATCCACGTGGTCGATCTGGACGGAGCCCGTGACGGTACGCGCCGCCAGACCGACGCTGTCCAGCGGATCGTGGCCGCGGCGGGGGAGCAAGTGGCGTGTGAAGTAGCGGGCGGCCTGCGCGACGAGGACGCGGTCGCTGCCGTGCTCGCGGCCGGCGCTGCCAGAGCGGTCGTCGGGACCGCGGCGCTGCGCGACCCGGCGCTGGTCGCCCGCCTGATCGACCGTTTCGGCCCTGAGCGGATCGCGGTCGCCCTCGACGTGCGCGACGGTCTGGCGGTCGGTCAGGGCTGGGTACCCGGTGCATCCGGCGTGCCCGCGGAAGGGGCGCTGGGCGTGCTCGCGGACCGCGGCGCACGCACCTTCGTCGTCACCGCCATCGAGCGCGACGGCCTCCTCAGCGGCCCCAACCTGGAATTGCTCGGACGCATGGTCGCTCTCGGCCGCGGCGAGATCATCGCCTCGGCCGGCGTCACATCGCTTGCGGACATCGCCGCGGTTCGTTCGATCGGCTGCGTCGGCGCGGTGATCGGCCGGGCAATCTACGAAGGCCGCCTGGACCTCGCCGACGCCGTTCGAGCCACTCAGGCTCCCTAGCAGGTCGAAGGCTGCTTCTGCCCGTAGTAGCGGCTGTCCGTTCCGAAGAGTTTCACCGAGAGCGGGGCTACCTTGCCCAGGTCCAGGCAACTCGTTGCGGCGGTCGCTGTCGCCGTTGAGACGCTGTACGGCGGCCCAAGAACGTAGTTCGCGTAATTGGCCGACGGCACCGACTGTGCGAATTCCACCATGTCGGGAACCTGCGACGCCGGGAAGTTCGTATTGACCGAGGACCCGGCCGCATCCATCAAGCCCGGCAGCTTGGTGATCATCGCAGGCGTAGCCATCTTGTGGGCAACGGACGCGAGGACTTCCTGCTGTCTGGCGGCGCGCGCATAGTCGCTGTTGCCGGAGCCGTGGCGGGATCGAGTGTAGGCGAGGGCATTGCGACCGTTCAGATGGTGCGGACCGGCCGAGAGGGCGAACCCATACGGAGACCCGTCCATCCAGTCGTACGACGGATCGTTGATCGCCGAATCGTTGTTGACGTCTACTCCGCCTACCAGATCGATGATCTTCATAAACGCGCCGAGATCCATCACTCCGTAGTAGTTGATCGGCACGCCCACGAGGTAGCCGATTTCCTTGACGAGGGTCGTCAGAGGATCGTCAGGCGAATCCAGCCAGCCGTTCTTGACGTATGTCGGAATGGAGTTGATCTTGATGTGGCCCGTGCCACCGAAGTAGAGGGGATAGCCCGACGAGTCGCGCGGGACGCTGACCATGGCGATCGTCTTCGCTTTCGTGTCGACGCTGACGACCATGAGCGAGTCGTACAGGTGCTGAGCGCGGGTGGAGTACTGGTCCACGCCAGCCAGCAGAACCGTGATGCGCGAACCGGTCGGAGCGACAGCAGCCATTTCTGCGCCATTGCCGCCGTTGTCGAAGATGTTTACGTCCATCTGGTAGGCCGAGAGAAGGTACGAAGCGCCCACGATGTGCATCGCCACGATGGCGACTACCAGCGGGGCGAGGGCCATACGTTCCGTGAAACGGCCCTTCAGGCGCACGTCGGCCGATCCGTAGGCATGAAGGACGGCAAGCAACCGCCACAAGCCCAGGACTACGACTGCGACGAGTACCGCCCCGGCGACATGAGGGTCCAGGAGCCGCGCGATCATGACGGCTGCGCCTCGGCGAGCCTCATAGAGGGTCACCGCCGCGAGGGCGAGAACCGGAAGGGTGAACAGCAGCGCGGCGCGCCGACGGCGCGCGTAGTACTGGCCGAGACCGGGCCAGACAAACGAGAGGAGGGCGGCCAGCGAGGGAGAGACTGGTCTCCGTCGCTCCGCGTAACCGGAGTCTTGCACGACAAAACCACTCTAGCATTGCGGTGGGGAACGCTCTTCGGGACGCCCGAGACCGTCCAGGCGTTACGCCGGGCTCGCGCGAGGATCACCGAGCAACTGCGAAAGTTGGGGTGCTCGCGCAACGGCAACTTCTCAAGCGGCGGCCGACACGGCCGACGACTTCAGTGGAGGCGCTTGCTCGGGGCCGGTCTTCACGGGCTACGACCCCGGTCTCATGCGGCGTCACCCTGCGGTTCCATCCGATCCGGGCGCGAGTTACGGCCGTGTGCCCCATCGAACAGCCGCAGGCAGGCACGCGGGCCCCGCGCCGGCCGGTGCGGGGCCCGCTATTTATGTGCCGTAACGAGTCCCGTTCAGGAGTCGCGCCTGAGCGGCGATCCACTAGCTTGGTGGCGCGGCGCTACTCCTTGTGCGCGGCCTCCTGCGCCTTCTTGTGGGCCTCGATTACCTTCTCGGCTATGTGGGCCGGCACGTCCTCGTAGCGGTCGAGCGTGGCCGTGAATGTGCCGCGCCCACCGGTAAGTGAGCGAAGTTCCGTGGCATAGGTGAACAACTCCGCCTGGGGAACGCTGGCGGTGATGATCTGCATGCCGTCCTTGGTGTCCATACCCAGGACGCGTCCGCGGCGGCCGTTGAGGTCGCGGTTGACGTCGCCCATCGACGTTTCCGGAATGCGGATCTCGACCGTCATGATCGGCTCCATCAGGGCCGGCTTGCACTCGAGGACGCCCTGCTTGAGGGCCATCGAAGCGGCGATCTTGAACGACAACTCGTTCGAGTCGACCGCATGGAAGGAGCCGTCGTACAGGGTCGCCTTGAAGTCGCTGAGCGGATATCCGGCCAGGACGCCTTCAGCGGCCGCCTCGCGGATGCCCTTCTCGACGCCGGGGAAGAAGTTCTTCGGCACGGTGCCGCCGACGACGTGTTCGGCGAACTCGACGCCGCCGCCGTGGTTCGGCTCGATCTCGATCCAGACGTCGCCGAACATGCCGTGGCCGCCGGTCTGCTTCTTGTAGCGGCCGTGGCTCTGCGTCTTGCCGCGAATCGTTTCCTTGTACGGGACCCGGGGCGTCCTGGTCACGATCGCGGCGCCGAACTTGCGCTTAAGGCGCTCGCCCAGAACGGCTACGTGCGCATCGCCCATCGCGACCAGCACCTGCTCGCCGGTCTCCGACCGCTCGACACGCGCCGACGGCTCTTCCTCGAGCATGCGCTGGAGGGCGGTGCCCATCTTGTCCAAGTCGGCCTTCGTCTGCGGCTCGATGGCGACCTGCAACGTGGGGATAGGGAAGGAAAGCGGCGGCAATGTATAGGCCTGTTCGCGGGACGCCGAGAGCGTGTCGCCGGTGGCGGTCACGGTCAGCTTGGCCACCGCTCCGATCTCGCCGGCGTGGAGCTGGCCCACCGTCTCCTGATCCTTGCCATGAAGCAACAGCAGCTGTCCGATCCGCTCGGGCTCGCCGCGGGTCGAATTCCAGGCCTGGCCCTGACCCTGCAGCGTTCCGGACAGGATTCGCAGGAAGGTCAGCCGGCCGACGTACGGATCGGCGGTCGTCTTGAAGACGCGGGCCACGACCGGGCCGCCTGTCTCCTGGGCGATCTTGACTTCTTTGCCCTTGGAGTCCGTGGCCGCGATGTCGTCGAGCTCCGCTGGAGAAGGCAGGTAGTGTTCGATCGCGTCGAGGAGCGCCCGAACGCCGATGTCCTTCGCCGCACTGCCGACCAGAACCGGCGCCACCATGCCGGACCGGACGGCCTTGTGCAGGCAGGTTTCGAGCTCCTCGTCGGTGATCTGCTCGCCTTCGAGGTACTTGGTCATGACGTCGTCGTCGGCTTCCGACGCGGCCTCGATCAGCTGGTCCCGGCGAGTGGCGACTTCGCTGGCCAGGTTACCCGGGACCGGGACCTCGACTTCCTTACCGCCCTGGAGCTGATAGGCCTTGTTGTGGATCAGATCCACGTAGCCCGCGAACGACTCCGCAGCGCCGATGGCGACGTGCAGCGCCGCGACCTTCTGGCCGAAGGAGGTGCGCAGCGCGTCAACGGCGTTGGTCGGGTTGGCGTTCTCCCGCTCGCATTTGTTCAGGAAAAAGAGCGTCGGGCGGTTGTTGATGCGCGCCAGAGCCACTGCCGACTCGAGGCCCGCTTCGACGTGGCCGGACGCGTCCATCATCAGGACCGCGGCGTCCGTGGCCGCGAAGCCCTCGACGACCTCGGCCGCGAAGTCCGCGTATCCGGGAGTGTCGACAAGCTGGATTCTGGTTCCTTCGTGATCGAGACTCGCTACGGCGAGCGTCAGCGACTGCTTGCGCTTTTGCTCCTCGGGCTCGTAGTCGAGGCTTGCCGTGCCGTCGTCGACGCGGCCGAGCCGCGTGATCGCCCCGGCGTCGAAGAGGAGGCGCTCGGCCAGCGTCGTCTTGCCGGCGCCTGCGTGGGCGGCCAGGACGACGCTGCGAAGGTGGGGGAGGTCGACACTCTTGGTTGTCATCGGCTCATCGATCCTTTGGTGGCGGTCAGATCGGACAAGGGCGGCCGAAACCTCGAGGCCGCAGCCCGGCCATGATAGCCCCGGACGTGGGCGGCTGGGGCGGCCCTGTGGGCGCTATACTCGGGCTCATGTCGGGACATTCCAAGTGGTCGCAGATCAAGCGCCAGAAGGGCGCAAACGACGTCAAGCGCGGCGCCGTCTTCACCAAGATGGGGCGCGAGATCAGCCTCGCCGCGCGAGCCGGCGGCGGTGACCCCGACGGCAACTTCCGTCTCCGCCTCGCCATCGAGCGGGCCAGGGCCACCAACATGCCGCTCGACACGATCAAGCGGGCCATCGAGAAGGCCACGGGCGGCGGCGAGGGCGCTCAGTTCGAGGAGATCACATACGAGGGCTATGGCCCCGGCGGCGTCGCCATCCTCGTCGAGACTGCTACGGACAACAAGAACCGGACTGCGGCCGAGATTCGCTCCGTCCTGACCAAGCACGGTGGGCAGCTCGCTGCCCCCGGAAGCGTCTCCTGGCAGTTCGAGCAGCGCGGCGTCATCACACTCGCCCCGGGCGGCGACACGGAAGAGCTGGAGCTCCTTGCCATCGATGCTGGCGCGGACGACGTGGACTCATCAGGCGATCAGGTCGAGGTCTACACGAAGTCGACCGAGTTGGAGGCCGTGCGCCGATCGCTCGAGGCGGCTGGTGTGAAGATCGAGTCGGCCGATCTGTCGATGATCCCCAAGAACACCGTCGAGCTGGACGAATCGAAGGCTCGCCAGGCGCTCCGGCTGGTCGATATCCTGGAAGACGGCGAAGACGTCCAGCGGGTCACCGCGAACTTCGAGATCCCCGAGGCACTGTTGGCCGAGGTCGGCGGATGATTATTCTCGGGATAGATCCCGGGACGGCGATGCTGGGGTATGGAGTCGTCGAGCGGACGGGAACCAGGCTCCGCGCCATTGACTACGGTGTCATCAAGACGCCTCCGCGCCTGTCGCTCCCCGAGCGACTCGAGGCCATCTACCTGGCTCTGACGGATCTCATGGACCTGCATGCCCCGGGGCTCGTCGGAGTAGAGCGGCTCTTCTTCACCAAGAACGTTCAAACGGCTTTCGCCGTCGGCCAGGCCCGTGGGGTCATCCTTCTGGCGGCTCAGGTCCGCAATTTGGAGATTCGCGAGGCCACGCCAAACGAGGTCAAGGTGGCCACGGCCGGCCACGGCTCCGCTTCGAAGGATCAGGTGGGGCGAATGGTCCAGGCGATCCTTGGCCTGGCCGAGATCCCAACACCTGACGACGCCGCCGACGCCCTGGCGATTGCCATCTGCGTGGCGGCTCGCGAACGCTCCGTCAGTCGCATTCCGGTCGGCGCCCTCGATCGGTCGGCGCTGCAGCCGGCTCCGACAGGCGCCACGCCGTACGAGCAGGCGGTCCGCGATGCTCTGCGCCGAGAACGCCTGGGTCTCAGCCCGGAGCAGCGCGCCACTCGCACGCCTCGGTCCAAGACGGCTTCGTAGGGCGCGCCGTGATCGCGTCGTTGGACGGAATGGTCAGCGCGGTCTTCGCCGACTCGCTTATCCTCGAAGTGGGTGGCGTGGGGTATCGCGTGTTCGCGGCGCCGTCCGCCCTGGCTGTGGCCAGAGTGGGAGAGCGGTTCAAGGTTTTCACCCACCACGTGGTCCGCGAGGATCTCCAGGCGCTGTACGGCTTCCGCACGCCGGAGGAGTTGGGGTTCTTCGGGCTACTGCTGACGGTCACCGGTGTGGGTCCGAAGGTGGCCCTGGGGATCGTCGGTTCGCGGCCGGTGGGCGACCTGCAGCTGGCGATTCTGTCGGACGACCTGGCGCTGCTGACTGCCGTTCCCGGCGTCGGCAAGAAGCTTGCGGCTCGCGTTGTGCTGGAACTCAAGGAGAAGGTCGCCGCGGCGGGAGTGGCAGCCGGAGCAGTCGGCGGCGGTGGACCGGCGGGGGAGTCGGAGGTAATGGCCGCGCTGCTGGCTCTGGGCTACTCCGCCGGCGAGGCGCGCCAGGCGTCACGCGAAGCGCTCACGGACCTGAGCGTCGGTTCTGGCCTGGAGGACCGCGTCAAGGCGGCGCTGAGGACGCTCGTCAGGGGTTAGGCGGCCGGCCGTGGAGCCGCTGGTCCGGGCGGCAAAGAGTGGCGCCGTCCCGTGGGGCGTGTAGAACACCCGTTCGGTCTGGTATGATCCACCAATGAGCGACGGCCCCGCGACCGACATCTCGCGAATACTCGCGCCGAACGTGGAGGATGAGGTTGAGGTCGCGGTCGATCGGACGCTGCGGCCAAAGACACTCGACGAGTACATCGGCCAGCGCGAGCTGAAAGCAAACCTGTGGATACTGCTCGGCGCCGCCCGCCAGAGAGGGGACGCGGCGGACCACGTGCTGCTGCACGGCCCGCCCGGCCTGGGCAAGACAACGCTGGCCACGATCATCGCCCGTGAGCTCGGCGCCAACATCCGCTACGCCAGCGGCCCGGCCATCGAGCGGGCAGGGGACCTGGCCGCAATCCTGACCTCCCTGGACGAACGCGACGTCCTCTTCATCGACGAGATCCACCGCCTAAATCGCGCGGTGGAGGAGATCCTGTATCCGGCCATGGAGGATTTCGCCCTTGACGTCATGATCGGCAAGGGGCCATCGGCGCGAAGCCTGCGGCTCAGCCTCAAGCCGTTCACGATCGTCGGCGCCACGACCCGCGCCGGGCGCATCTCGAGCCCGCTTAGGGACCGTTTCGGGGCCACGTACCGGCTGGACTTCTACGACGTTGCGGACCTCACGGCCATCGTCGAGCGATCCGCAAGGCTGCTCGGCGTGGAATTGAGCCCGGACGGAGCCACGGCAATCGCCAGGCGCGGCCGCGGCACGCCGCGGGTCGTGAACCGCCTTCTGCGCCGCGTGCGGGACTACGCCCAGATCAACGGCGACGGCCGTGTCAACGCGGCGACCGCGGACAAGGCACTGGCAGCGCTCGAGATAGACGACGAGGGGTTGGACGGGACCGACCGCAAGCTCCTGGCCGCGATCGTGCAGAAGTTCGGCAGCGGACCAGTAGGCGTGCAGGCGCTGGCCGCCGTCCTGGCCGAGGAGCCGGAGACGGTGGAGGACGTCTACGAGCCGTTCCTGCTTCGCCTCGGCTTCCTTGACCGCACTCCGCAGGGACGTATCGCCACGGACGGCGCCCGGGCCCACCTGGCCAAACTCGGTTACGAGATCCCGGCGACGCGGCGTAGCGACACGGATCAGCCGGCGCTCTGGGACGGCACGGCGGGTACCGCAGACGCGGCCGGCACCACGGACGCCACCGGCGCCACGGACGCCTCCGGCAACTGATGGCCACCGCCCACGAGACGCCGGCACCTGATCGCGTCCCGCCCGCCAAATTCGAGGTTCTGGTTGCGCCCCCCGCTGATGGCTCCACTCGCGCCCGCCTCGGCCGGCTGACGCTGCCCCACGGCGTGGTGGAGACGCCGCAATTCATGCCGGTCGGCACCAACGCCACGGTCAAGGCCCTCGATCCGCACGACCTCCGCGCGGCCGGCGCCACCATCATCCTCTCGAACACTTACCACCTCTACCTGCGCCCCGGTCACGAACGCATCGCCAGGCTCGGCGGCCTGCACCAATTCATGGCCTGGAACCGGCCCATCCTGACCGACTCAGGCGGCTTCCAGGTCGTCTCGCTCGGCGAGCTGCGCAAGATCGACGACGGCGGCGTCACCTTCCAGAGCCATCTCGACGGCTCTTACCACCGCTTCACGCCGGAGTTGTCAATCGAGGTGCAGGAGGCGCTTGGCTCGGACATCGCCGTCGCCTTCGACCAGCCCGTGCCGCCGGCCTCCACCGCCCCGACTGCCCTCGCCGAGGCTACCGCCCGCTCCAATGTCTGGGCGGCCCGGTCCCTGGAGGCCCACACCCGTCCCGACCAGGCGATCTTCGGCATCATCCAGGGCGGCCTCGATCCGGAGCTGCGAGCCGAGTCGACGCGCGTCGTCGCCGGCCTGCCGTTCGACGGCATCTGCATCGGCGGGCTGGCTGGCGACGAGACGCCGGCTCAGCGCGAGGCCACGCTCGACGTGGTCGTGGAGCTGCTCGAGGCCGCAGCCGATCCCCGACCGCGCTACCTGATGGGCTTGGGATCGCCCGTGGATCTTCTCGAGGCCGTCCACCGGGGCATCGACATATTCGACTCCGTCCTGCCCGCGAGGGTCGCCCGAAATGGTCAGCTGTGGGTTCCCGGCGGCCGGCTGAACATGCGAAACGCCCAGTTCGTCGACGACCAGCGGCCTGTCCAGGAGGGCTGCCGCTGCCCGCTCTGCCGCAACTTCTCGCGGGCGTATCTGGCGCACCTTTTCCGCTCCGAGGAGCTCCTCGCCTACCGCCTCGCGACTTGTCACAACCTGACCTTCACCCTAGACTTCATGGCCGAAATCCGCTCCCAACTGCGCTCCGGCACGTTCGCCGCTGGCCTGCCCGAGCTTCGGGCAACGGCCACGCCGTCACGGTCTAGTGCATCGGCAGTGCAGTCGCAGTGAAGAGCCCACTCGTAGCCTGTAGTACGCGGAGGCGCATCAGATGGCGAGTCGAGACCGCCCCCACCGGCAAGAGAAGAAGAAGCCCAAGGACGCGTCGGCAAAGACCAAGATCCAGCCGCTCATGGAGCCGCCGACGAACGTAGAGGTCTGGAAGCCCAAGCGGAAGCCGAGGACTGAAGAGACCGAGAGCTAGACCGCGGACGGACGCCATCGGGCGACCCGTTCCGCCAATCCGTTACAGGAGCGAGGAGCAAGGTGGCGATGATCGAGCGAGGGGCCGAGATCCGAGGCACGTCCCCAGAGAAGGCCAGCGAGCGCACCAAGGCCGTGGACGCGGCCATCCTGTCGATCGAGAAGCAGTTCGGGCGCGGCTCGATCATGAAGCTGGGCTCCAAAGATCGCCAGGCGGTCGACGTTATCCCGACCGGATCGATCGCCCTGGACCTCGCCCTAGGAGTCGGCGGCATCCCGCGCGGCCGGATCACGGAGATCTTCGGGCCCGAGTCGTCCGGCAAGACCACGCTCTGCCAGCACATTCTCGCCGAAGCCCAGCGCACCGGCGGAGTCGTCGCGTTCATCGACGTCGAGCACGCCCTGGACCCGGGTTACGCTCGCGCCTGCGGCGTCAACGTCGACGAGCTACTGGTCAGCCAGCCGGACACTGGCGAAGACGCGCTGCAGATCACTGAGACCCTCATTCGTTCCGGTGGCGTGGACTGTGTCGTCGTCGACTCTGTCGCGGCGCTGGTCCCAAAGGCCGAGATCGAGGGCGAGATCGGCGACTCGTTCGTCGGAATCCAGGCTCGACTCATGAGCCAGGCTCTGCGAAAGCTCGCCGGCGCTGTCAATCGGTCGAACACCGCGCTCGTGTTCACAAACCAGCTCCGCGAAAAGATCGGCGTAATGTTCGGCAACCCCGAAGTGACTCCCGGCGGCCGCGCCCTCAAGTTCTACGCCACCGTACGGCTGGACATCCGCCGAGTAGAAACGATCAAGACGGGCACGGATTCGGTCGGCAATCGGGTCAAGGTGAAGGTCGTCAAGAACAAGGTGGCGCCGCCCTTCCGCGTTGCCGAGTTCGACATCATGTTCGGCACCGGTATCTCACGTGAAGGCGGCCTCCTGGACGTCGGCGTTGCCATGGATGTCGTGACCAAGACCGGGGCCTGGTTCACCTTCGGGGAGACGCGGCTCGGCCAGGGCCGTGAAGCCGCGAAGGACTTCCTCAAGTCAAGCCCGGACGTCTCGGCCGAGGTCGAGAAGGGGATCCGCGGCAAGATCAACGAGGTCAGCCTGCCGGTCGAAGGGATCGCAGAGGCCGAATAGCCCGGCCATGCCCCGCCTCACAGGAACTGAACGGCTCGAGGCTCGACGGGCGCGCCGGGAACGCCACGCGGCTGAGACCGACCAGGCAGTTGTCCTCAACGCAGCCGCCCGATTCCTCGAGTCGAGGTCGAGAGCCGTCGGCGAGGTTCGGCGGCATCTCACGGCGGCCGCATTTCCCGAGCCGCTAGTCGAGGGCGCCATAGCCCGACTCCTGGAATTGGCCATGCTCGACGACCACGCCTTCGCCCAGGTATGGGTGGAGTCGCGAGACCGTGCCCGGCCACGCGGCGAGGCTGCGCTCCGGCGCGAGCTCGCCCTGAAGGGCATCGATCGCGAGACCGTGGCCGCGGTCCTGGCCGAGCGAAGCGAGCGGGCCGGCGCCGACGAAGGCGACGGCGATGGCGCGGAGAGCGGCGCCGGCCGCGCCCACAACGCCGACGAGCTCGCCGCGGAACGGCTACTGGGAAAGAACCGGTCCGCGCTCGTGCGGGTCACCGATTTGCGTCTGCGACGCCAGCGGGCCTATGGCCTTCTGGCCCGCAATGGCTTCGATCCCGAGGTGTGCCAGTCAGTCAGCGCTCGCCTGGTCGCCGCCGAGGACGCGCTGGAGGACTGAAACCGGGGCTGGCTGGCCCGGTCCCGGGAACGGGGCGCCCGATTGTCGGGCCCGCGTGACCCGATTCCGTCGCGCGCCGTAGACTACGCGGCGAGACGAACAACGCGTCGCCCGGCCCAGTGTCCATCGACGACGCCAGCTCGAATCACTGACAACGCGGCTTCACTCGGCCCTCCCGGGAGTGGACATGGTCGGGGTTTGGAGCCGCCCCGACTAGTTTCTACGACACTCGATCGCCTCATCCGATCGGGTGGGAGGCAAGTGAATATGGATACCGCCCTTGTGGCCGCCGTTTTCGTGGCCGCCTTCGTGGGTGCTGGTGTCGGCTTCCTGCTTCGCGGCCTGGTCGCGAATCAGGCCATCCAGAGCGCGCAGGAGAAGGCCGCTCGGATCGTGGCCGAGGCTCGGACCCAGCAGAAGGAACTGATCCTCACCGCCAAGGACGAGAAGCTACGGCTCCAGCGCGAGGCCGAAGACGAGGCACACGCCAAACGCGCCGAGTTGAGCACGCTCGAGTCCCGCCTGCTCGCCCGCGACGAGCAACTCGACATGAGAGCGGACATGCTCGAGCAGCGCGACCGCAAGCTCCTGGACCGAGAGCGCGAGTTCGAGCAGAGTCGCCAGGAACTGGCTCGTGCCCAGATGGAACACGTCGCAGCCCTCGAACGAGTCAGCGGCATGTCGGCCGCCGAGGCCAAGGCCCAGCTACTCGAAGCAGTGCGCGACGAGGCCGACCGCGAAGCCGTGAAGCTTGCGAAATCCATCGAGCGCGAGGCGCGCGAGGAGGGCGAAGAGCGGGCCCGCGAAATCGTGATCACCACTATGCAGCGCATCGCGGCCGACCACACCGCCGAGCACACCGTGTCCACGGTTCACCTGCCCAACGACGAGATGAAGGGCCGCATCATCGGCCGCGAGGGACGCAACATCCGCGCCCTGGAGCAGGCCACGGGCGTGGACCTGATCATCGACGACACCCCGGAAACGGTCGTAATCAGCGCGTTCGACCCGGTGCGGCGTGAGATCGCGCGCATCGCCCTGACCAAGCTCATGGCCGACGGCCGCATCCACCCCGGCCGCATCGAGGAAGTCGTCGCCAAGGCCAAGGCAGAAGTGGACCTCGTCATGCGTCAGGCTGGCGAGCAGGCCATCTACGACGCCGGCATCCCGGCCCTGCCCGCCGAGATCGTCAAGCTGCTGGGGCGGCTCAAGTTCAGGACGAGCTACGGCCAGAACGTTCTGGTCCACTCGGTCGAAACCAGCCGGCTGGCCGCGATCATCGCCGCTGAACTCGGCGCAGACGTCCAGGTGGCCAAGGTTGGCGGCCTGCTCCACGACATGGGCAAGGCAGTCGACCACGAGGTCGAGGGCCCGCACGCCCAGATCGGCGCCCAGATCGCCCAGCGCCACAACCTCTCGCCCAAGGTCGTGAACGCCATCGCCGCGCACCACCAGGAAGTTGAGTTCGCCTCGCAGGAGGCGCCCATCGTCCAGGTCGCGGACGCTATCAGCGCATCGCGGCCGGGCGCTCGCGGTGAGTCGATGGAGACCTACGTCCGGCGCCTCGAGGATCTGCAAGCAATCGCCGAGAGCTTCGATGGCGTCGAGAAGAGCTTCGCAGTCCAGGCCGGCCGCGAGGTCAGAGTCCTGGTCAAGCCCGACGAGATCGACGACGTGACCGCCACGCGACTCGCCCGCGACGTCGTGAAGAAGATCGAGGCCAGTCTGACCTACCCGGGCCAGATCAAGGTGACGGTCATCCGCGAGACGCGGGCCGTCGAGTACGCGAAGTAGCCGGCGGTGGCAGCGACCAGGGGTACGCCACGACCGTCTGACCCGAAGGGCAAGGTCTGCCGGGTCCTGATGATCGGCGACCTGATCGGCAAGCCCGGACGGGTCGCCGTCGAGGCGCTGCTGCCGGAACTGCGGCGCGAGCTGGACATCGACTTCGTGACCGCCAACGGCGAGAACGTCGCCGGCGGCATGGGCTTGACAGCGTCCACAGCCGAAGCCATGTTCAAGTCGGGCGTGGATGTCATCACCTCTGGCAACCACATCTGGGACAAGCGCGAGATGTATGCGCAGCTGGAACACGAGGAACGGATCCTGCGGCCTCTCAACTACGGCACCGACGGCGTTCCCGGGCGCGGATGGGGCGTCTTCCACGCCGCCAACGGAATCGAGATTGCGGTCCTCAACTTCCAGGGCCGGACGTACATGATCCCGATCGAGAATCCGTTCACCGAATTCGATCGACTGATCGAGCAAGCCTCCGAGCCGCTGCCGCTGGTCCGGATCGTCGACTTTCACTGCGAACTGACCAGCGAGAAGAACGCCTTCGGCATCTACCTCGACGGCCGGGTCAGCGCCGTGGTCGGGACGCACACCCACGTAGCCACCGCGGACGAGCGGATCATGCCCAAGGGCACGGCCTACCAGTCGGACCTGGGCATGGTCGGGCCGGTCCACAGCGTCATCGGCTTCGACCCGGCCACGGTCCTGCCGCGCTTCATCAACGGCCTGCCGACGCGGTTCGAGGTGGGAACCGGGCCGGTCGTGTTCAACGCCTGCCTGATCGACGTGGATCCGACAAGCGGCCGGGCCGTGGCGGTGGAGCGCATCCAGCGGATCGTCGAGGTCTGACGTGACAGGCGACCCGAACCAGGCGGGCTCCGCACCCCGGTTCCGGGACCGCGCCGCGCGGCCGATGAATGGCCCAGCGGTGGTACCGCCTTATCCGTCCCGTGTGGACCTGCACGCTCACAGCCGCCGCTCCGACGGCGTGCTGGAGCCACGAGCCCTGGTGGATGCCGCGGCCGCCGTCGGAGTGCGCGTCCTGGCGCTTGCCGATCACGACACTCTTGCGGGGGTGCGGGAGCTGTGCGGGCCCGGCGGGGGCGAGGCCGCAGGCCTCCCGCTGGAACTCGTGCCGGCCGTGGAGATCAACAGCGTTGCGGCCGGCATAGACGGCCTGTGGGAGGGCGAGCTGCACATCCTGGGCCTGGGCGTTGATCCGGCCGACGAGAGGTTCGAGGCGGCGTTGGAGCGCCAGCGTCGGTCGCGTGAGACCCGGTTCGCGATGATGATCGCCCGCCTACGTGAGCTGGGCATGCCGATCGACGAGGGCGCCCGTGCGCTCAAGACCGAGCCCGGCTCGTCGCTCGGTCGCCCCCAGATTGCCCGCCTCCTGGTCGCTGCCGGCCACGCGCCGTCCGTCGACGCCGCGATGCGCGAACTCCTGGCTCGCGGCAAACCTGCGTACATTGCCCGCCAGGGTCTAGGGCCGCGCGAAGCCATATCCGCGATCCGCGCCGCCGGGGGATTGCCGGCCCTCGCCCATTTCGCCGACGCCCCGACACGCCGCGATCTGATCGCGCAGCTGATGTCGGCGGGTCTGGGCGGGCTGGAGGTCCACTACCGCCATTTCGACGCGGAGACCGTAGCGGAGATGGCGGGCCTGGCCGCGGTTTTGCGACTCGTGCCCACCGGCGGCAGCGACTACCACGGCGACGGCGAGACCTACGCCCAGGCCCATGCCACGCTCTTCGTGCCGGACGAGGATGCGGCCGCGCTTATCTCGGCCCTCGGACGCGCTGCGCCTCAAGCGGTAGCCGGCCCCGAAAGAGCGGGTGCGGCATGACCACTCGATCGAACGGTCACCTGACCGCGAGCCTAACGGCCCTAGCCCCAGCGCACCCGGCCGTCGCGACCGCCGTCCCCTCCGGCCTCGTCGAATTCCGCCCGGAGCCGCACAGCCTGCCGAGCTTCTTCATGTGGACCCTCGGCTGCCAGATGAACCAGAGCGACGCCGAGGAGATGGCCGGCCAGCTGCTCGCCGCGGGTTGCGAGCGCGCCCCGTCCATGGAGGACGCCGACCTCGTCGTGATCAACACCTGCGCCGTCCGCGAGCACGCCGAGGCAAGGGTGATCGGCCGCCAGGGGATGCTCGCCAACCTCAAACGCGCCCGGCCCGGAATGCGGGTCGTCCTCACCGGGTGCGGTGTCCGTGAGTCCGAAAGGGCCGGCCTGCCGCGCCGCTACCCGGCGGTCGATATGTTCCTCCGACCGGACGAGGAGCCCGAACTGGCCCTCCGACTGGGTCTCGTGTCCGCCCAAGCTCCCGTTGGGCTGCGGACCGTAGCCACGGCCGCGACAACGATGCTCGGCGGCCGTCCGGTGAGCGCGGCGGACCGGCTGCCCGCCTCCCGTGCAACGGCGCTGGCCGAGAATCGCGTCGCCCGTTCCTCGACGACCTCCGCCTGGCTGCCGATCGTCTACGGCTGCGACAAGACCTGCACCTACTGCATCGTGCCGTTCAGTCGCGGGCCGGAACGCAGCCGCCCGTTCGATGACATCGTCGCCGAGGCCCGCGAGATCGCCGCCGCGGGCTACCGCGAACTGACTCTGCTGGGCCAGAACGTCAATAGCTACGGCCATGACCTCCCGGCTGAGAAGCGCTTCGGCCACATCGCCACCGAACGCTCGGCCGGACGCCGGCTGGACCTGCGCTCGCGACCGGATCTAGCCGAACTGCTGTTCGCCATCGACGGCATCCGAGGGCCCGACGGCGAGCCCGCCATATCTCGCCTGCGCTTCATCACGTCGCACCCGTGGGACCTCTCCGACCGGTTGATCGACGCCATGGCGAGCTGCGACTCGGCGGCGGAGCACCTTCATCTGCCGATCCAGTCGGGCGACGATGAGATGCTCCAGCGGATGGGCCGCCAATACGCCGTGGCGCACTACCGCGAGCGGCTGGCGAGGATCCGAGGAGCCGTGCCGGGGATCGGCGTTTCGACGGACGTGATCGTGGGCTTCTGCGGCGAGACCGAGAGGCAGTTTCAGTCAACGATGAGCGTTTTGGAGGAGTTGCGGTTCGACACAGTCTTCGCCGCGGCCTATTCGCCCAGACCCTGGACGCCGGCGCTGCGCATGGCCGACGACGTGCCACCGGCCGTCAAGCGCCGCCGCCTCAACGAACTGCTTGCGCGCCAGGAGCAGATAGGCCTGGAGCTCAACCAGAGGTGGCTCGGCCGCGACGTCGAGGTTCTCGTCGAGCGGGTCACGCCTCCGCGTCGCAAGCTGGAACCCAACGACTCCGATCGCGACTACGGCGACGAGCCCGGCGCCGTAGTGCCGGTGGCGGTTCCGACATTGGGGGAGGGGAGCGTTCCGCTGGCCGGCCGGACGCGCCACAACAAGCTCGTGCACGTCGCCGGCGATCCCGACCTGGTCGGCCACCCGGTCAGGGTCCACATCGAGCATGCCGGCCCGTTCGCCCTGCGCGGTCGCCTCGTTGAAGCGCCGGACGAGCCCGATGTCATCGCCTGAGGCCGTGGCCGCAACTTCCTCGGCTGGCCGGCCGCCGCTCATCGTGGTCGCCGGCGCGACGGCCACGGGCAAGACTGCCCTGTCTCTGGCGCTAGCCCAGGCCCTCGCAGCCCGCGGCATCACCGCTGAGATCGTCTCCGCCGACTCCCGCCAGGTCTACCGCGGCATGGACATCGGCACCGCCAAGGTCACCCCGGAAGAACGGGCCCGCGTCCCGCACCACTGCCTGGATCTCGTCGATCCGGACCAGCCGTTCAGCGTGGCCGACTTCGCGGCCGCGGCCGGCGCGGCTCTCGAGGGGATCGCCGGCCGCAGTGCCGTCGCGATCCTGGCCGGTGGCACAGGGTTCTACCTGCGGGCTGTTGCCCGCGGATTCGCCGTCGCCGAGCTGCCGTGGGACGGAGAGGTGCGGGCCGCCGTCGAGGCCACTCTCGCTGCAGAGGGTCTACCCGCGCTCGTCGGGGAGTTGCGGAGCCTCGCCCCAACCCGTGCCGCCGCCATGGACCTCCGGAACCCACGCCGCGTGGTGAGGGCCGTGGAGATCGCTCGGCTACGAGGGGACGCCCCACTCCCCGGGCCGCGGGGGTACGGGCGGGCGGTCTTATGGCTCGGCCTGTCGGTGGAGGCGCCGGTCCTGCGCGAACGCGTGCACGCCCGCGCCCGAGCCCAGTTCCAGGCAGGGCTCGTGGACGAGACCCGGGCCCTCCTTGCCCGCTACGACGCGACCCTCCCCAGCTTCTCGGGGATCGGCTACGCCGAGGCGCTGGGCATCATCGAGGGCCGACTCTCCCCGGAAGAAGCCATCGCCGAAGATACCCGCCGCAACGTCCTCCTCGCCCGACGCCAGGCCACGTGGTTCCGCCGCGAGCCGGACGTCTGCTGGTTGGACGCCACACGTGAGCTGCCACTTGACGAGGCCGTGGTCGCCACCCTCCGCTACCTGGACTGAGTCCCGGTCGGCCCGGCGTCTCTGTCCTAGCCGCGCCCCCGCCCGGCGCAGCCGCCGGCTCAGCGATCTGCCCGCGCCGCCTCGGCCATCGAGTCCAGGCTGGACGCAAGATCATGGGCGGGCATCCAGCCCAGCGTCTGTGCCGCCAGAGAAATGTCGGCAACCTGCCATAGCACGTCCTGCGAGCGGGGCGAGCCAACTTCCTCTTCCGCCACGGCTCCGTGAAAACCCAGCCGCTCGGCGAGCCCCGACACCAGTTCACGCGCCGTGCGGCCCTGCCCCGATCCCACGTTGACGAGCCTCGCCTCCAGTGACGCGGCGCCGGCCGCAGCAACGACCGCCGCCCCGATGTCACGAACATCCACGAAATCGCGAACGGAACCAAGAGGTCCCATCTCGATCTGTGGTGTGCCTTCACGCACCGCGTCGAGCAACTTTCGAGTCGCGGAGCCCGGCAGCGTTCCGGTGCCCATGCGCGGCCCCACGGCGTTGAACACACGCAGCACGATGCCGTCGATCGTGCCGGCCGCCACTGCGGCCAGGACCAGCTGCGTTGCGGCCAGCTTCGCGATCCCATACGGGCTCAGCGGCTTCGCGCAGGCCGATTCGGCGACCGGCTCCTCGACCGGAGCCCGGCCGTACTCCGCTCCGGATCCGATGTGGATCATCCGGACGTTCAACTCGGAGCGCTCTATGGCTTCCAGCAGCCGGGCTGTTGCGACCGCGTTGGCGAGCATCAAGTCGGCGGACCGGCCGACAACCGCCCCCGTGCAATTGACGACAACACCCGGCCCAACCTCCCGCAGGCTCCGCGCCACGTCGGCCGCGTCATCGCTCAGAAGGTCCAGGTCGAACCATGGGCCCCCGAATCCGGCCGGTGCGGCACCCAAACCGGCGCCAGCCACATCACCACCCGACGCGCGGACAGCTTGGGCCACCCAGCCGCCGATGAATCCGTTCCCGCCCAGGACCAGGATGGTTGCCACTCAGGCGTCCGGAAGGAACCTGGAGCGCAGCGCCGGGAACTCGGCGTTCGCGCGGTCATAGTCCTCCGGGCGTCCGATGTCCAGCCAGTAGCCATCGAACGGATATGAGGCCGGCGACCGCCCGGCGGCCAGGAGGTCCAGGACGAGCTGATCGAAGCCCAAGGGCTCGCCGGCCGGATAGGCCGCCAGAGTGTCGCGCCGCACGGCGTAGATGCCCATGCTCACCTTGTAGTCCAAAGTGGGCTTCTCCTGGAAACCGACGACCGCATCGCCCTTCACTTCCAGCACGCCGAAGTCCACCTCGACCTTGCGATGGTACGTCGCGATCGTCAGCGGCGCTCCGGACGCGACGTGGGCCGCCAGCACGGCTGAGTAGGAAATGTCGGTCAGGATGTCTCCGTTGAGTACCAGGAAGTCATCGGGCAGCCGATCCAGAATCGCAACCGCGGGACCCATTGTGTTGAGTGGCTTGGTCTCGGTCGCGTAGTCGATGTTCAAGCCCCACTGCCCGCCCGTCCCGGCATAGGCTCGAATCAACTCGCCCAGATGTCCGATTGCGATCGTCACCCGGCCGAAGCCGTCGCGGGCAAGCCGTCGGAGCACGATCTCCAGGATCGCGCAGTCGTCGCCGATCGGCACGAGAGGCTTGGGGAGGGTGGTGGTATAGGGCCGCAGCCGCGTGCCTCTACCGCCGGCCAGGATGACCGCGTGCCGCTCGGGCAAATGCCGCTCGGTCATATCGTGTACTTGGTGGACTTGTAGCGGGCCAGGTTGGCCGGGTCGCCGAACCAGGACGCCGCCCTCATCAGACCCTCGCGGAGTTCCACCGCGGGCTTCCACCCCGTCGCGGCCCGCAGCTTGGAGCTGTCGGCGACCAGGCGCATCACCTCGGAGCCGCTGGGCCGCAAGCGCGCTTCCTCTTCGACCACCTCCACGTCTTTGCCCACGACCTCGCAGATCAACCTTACGAGCGACCCGATCGACGTCTCCACGCCCGTGCCCGAGTTCAGGACGCGGCCCAGCACGGCCTCGTCCGGGGCCTCGCCGACGGCCACGAACGCCGCGGCCGTATCCGTCACGAAGTTGAAGTCGCGTGTGGGCCGCAGGTCACCCAGGCGCAGCGACTTCGCCCCGGCCGCCAGCTGCGACAGAACCGTGGGTATCACCGCGCGAGCCGACTGCCGGGGGCCGTAGGTATTGAATGGCCGTAGCGTCGCGACCGGCAGCTCGAAGGAGAGGTGGTAACTCTCCGCCAGCTTGTCGGCCCCGATCTTTGACGCGGAATACGGCGACTGGCCCTGAAGCGGATGCTGCTCCGTGATTGGAACCGTGCGGGCCGTACCGTAGACCTCGCTCGTGGAGGTGTGGACCATGCGCGGCGTTCGGAGCTTCCGCGCCGCCTCGAGCACGTTCAGCGTGCCGGTGACGTTCGTGTCCACGTACGAGCGCGGAGACCGATAGGAGTAGGGGATCGCGATCAGCGCCGCAAGGTGATAGACGATGTCCGCACCCTCGACCAGCCGTACCACAGACTCGATGTCGCGCACATCCCCGAGCTGGACTTCCACCTGGGCCAGCACGTCGGGCGACAACGACTCCAGCCAGCCCCACGAATCGAACGAGTTGTACTGGACCATCGCTCGGACGCGCGATCCCCCGGCAACCAGCAACTCGACCAGGTGGGAACCGATGAAGCCCTCTGCTCCCGTGACTGCCGCAATCGACGCCAGCGTTCTTCTCCTCGTGGCTCTCTAGGCACTGGTGATGATAGTAGCCCGACGGGCGCGCCAGCCGCCAGCCAATCGGGCGGACCCCATCACCGCGAGTGTGAGGACACTCTTCGAGCCAGTTCCTCCATCTGGGCCATGGCCCGATCTCGGTCCACCAATTCCTCCATCGCCGCCCGGCCACGGCGCGAAAGCTCTTCCCGCACGGCTGCCGGGCGATTCAGGGCACGCGAGATCGCCTGGGCGGTCGCCTCCACATCGCCGGCCGGCACGAGCCCTTCCGGATCCACGCCGCCAAGCAACTCTCGAACGCCGGGCAGATCGCAGGCCACCACCTGCCTCCCACAGGCCAACGCTTCGGCAACCGTCGCCGGCCCTCCGTCGCTCGAAGGAATGGAGACCACCACGTCGGCCAGTCGGTACAGGTCCGCCATATCCTCGTCGGCGATCTCGGGGACGATCCGGAGCCGGTCCGCAACACCCAACTCTTGCGCCAGCCCCTCCAGACGGGTCACTTCATCGGGCCTTGCTAGATATCGGGTCATCACCGCCACCACGTCCTTCGGCAGTTGCGCGAGTGACTCGACGACGGTGCCTTGGTTGTAGATGGGCGCAATCAGCCGATTCGACAGAACCACCCGGCAGCCGACCAAACCCAGTCGAGACCGGAAGTCCACCGGATCCGGGCCGGGGCAGAAGCGAGCCAGATCCACGCCGAACCGTATGCAGGTCGTGCGTTCGGGCCGCGCACCGGCGGCGATCACCGCCTGCACCAGGTGTTCGCTCGGAGCCACCACCGCGTCGCAGCCGCGCAGGAACATGGACTGCTCCCTGGCCCGTAACGCCCGGCGGCGCGTTTCGCGCGTGGTCAGATAGATGTCGCTGCCCCAGGCCACGCCGATGCGCGGATGGACCCCGAGCAGGGCCACAGCACGCACTCCCGCGGGGATCCAGTGGACTACAAGAACCGTGCCGCGCCGTCGAGCCAGCCGGCGGACCTGCAGCGCAAGCCTCAACCAGCGCGAGAGCTTGGCCAGCCCGCGCGTGCCGGGTTCGCCGTTGGGAACCAGCACCACCTGATGGCCGCGGGCGCGCAATCCGTCGACCCATCGGGCCGTATGAATGCTGGCGGGATTGGCCAGGACGACGAAGTCCAACGCGCGCTCCTTTGCGACAACTCCGCGGAATTCTCCCACAGGCTATTCTCAGTTCGTATGACGAAGGACATGATCGATCTCGCGGCGCCAAAGGAGCGCGCCTTTCTCGTTGCCGTCGACACCGGCGACGACCCCGGCTGGACCGCCGAGGAGTCGATAGGGGAGCTGGCAAGCCTGGCGGACACCGCCGGCGCAGAAGTCGTCGGTGCGGAGTGGCAGAACCGCCGCCATGTCGACCCCAACTACTACGTGGGCAAGGGCAAGGTAGATGAGCTGGTCGCGGCCAAGTCGGAGACCGGCTACACCGTTCTGATCGCGGACGACGAACTCTCGCCGGCCCAGCAGCGCGCCCTCGAAGAAGCCGTGAAGACCAAGGTCATCGACCGTTCGCGCCTCATCCTCGACATCTTCGCCCAGCACGCCCAAACGCACGAAGGCCGCCTGCAGGTGGAGCTGGCTCAACTCGAATACCAGCTGCCGCGCCTCACCCGGATGTGGACCCACCTGTCCCGTACCGGCGGCGGCATCGGCACGCGAGGTCCCGGTGAGTCCCAGCTCGAGACCGACCGACGGCTCATTCGCGAGCGTATCAAGAAGTTCAAGGAACGGGTGGACCAGCTCGCCGAGCAGCGCCGCACGGTCACACGCGCGCGAGACCGGCGCCTCATTCCCACGGTCGCCATCGTGGGCTACACCAACGCCGGCAAGTCGACACTGCTCAACGCCCTCGTCGGCCAGGTCGTGGTCAAGGCGGAGGACCGCCTGTTCGCCACCCTCGACCCCACATCCCGCCAGGTCAAGCTCGGCGAGGGACAGACGGCTATCGTCACCGACACGGTGGGTTTCATCCATAAGCTGCCCCACCAGCTCGTCGACGCCTTCCGAGCCACTCTCGAGGAGGTGACACGCGCCGACGTCCTGGTCGAGATCGTCGACGCCTCGGACCGCCACTTCGCCGAGCACCGGGCAACCGTCCAGAAGGTCCTCGAGGACCTGGGCGCCGGCGAAAAGCCCCGCTTCGTTGCGTTCAACAAGGCCGATCTCATCGAGGCGGCGGCCCGCGACGGCGACACGCCCGCGCCCGCGATCGCCGGCCAGGTCCTAATCTCCGCCATGACCGGGTACGGCCTGGAGACGCTCAAGGCCGAGTTGTCCGCACTGCTGGCCTCGCTCTGGGTGGACGTGGACGTGGCATTGCCGTACAAGGCCGGCGAGCTCCTGGCCCGAGTCCGTGAGCGCGGCACCGTGGAACTGGACTATCGCCCCTCCGACGTCCGGGTGACCGGCCGGGTCAGCCCGCCCCTCGCCGGCGAGCTGGAAGCCACAGCCGCGAAATGGCGCGAGTCCCTCCGCAACGGCGACGACGTCCGGCCCTGAATGCGGCAGGGCTCCGCGGCGGGACCGCCCGCCAGGGGAGACCTATATAGCACTGGCGTTCTCATGCAATCGCCGGATATCCACCGTCCCGACTACCCGTGTTGGCAGGCCGTGGACAAGTAGCGAATCAACCGTTGCCCCAACCGAAACTGGTGGATAAGCCACTATCGCGACGGGGCCCAGAAGCCTAGATTCTGTCTTGCCCGGAGGGGCCAGCGAGATCGACACCAGGCCAGCGGTTTTGGCGGAAACGGTGCCAACGATCTGCGTGAAAGCTCTTGGACCCGCAACGGTTCTTGAGTCGGAAC
>Ga0182027_10001982_pt1 | contig 33421 bp, 38 predicted proteins | sample 712E1DmetaG_FD_121300 | JGI IMG/M metagenome (GOLD analysis project Ga0182027, IMG submission 121300) | Permafrost microbial communities from Stordalen Mire, Sweden - 712E1D metaG (Illumina Assembly) | ecosystem: Environmental > Terrestrial > Soil > Wetlands > Permafrost | place: Sweden...
ACCACCCGGATGATCGACCGGCTAGCAAAGAAGTACGGCTTGGTATTGCACGAGACGCCTGTCGGGTTCAATCACATCGCCGATTACATGATGAAAGAAGACGTCTTGATCGGCGGTGAAGAATCAGGGGGCATCTCGTTCAAGGGACATATTCCTGAAGGTGACGGACCTCTCATGGGGCTGCTGTTGGTGGAAATTCTGGCCTCAGCCGGGGCTTCCCTGTACGAAATGGTGGAGGATTTGCAGAAGGAAGTAGGCCCGGTGGTGTATGAACGGACAGATTTGCGATTAAAAGCACCGGTGGCCAAAGAAAAAATGACCGAAAAACTTATCCACGACGCCCCGCAAAGCATCGGTGGCGAGAGAGTGTTAGAAGTAAGCACACTCGATGGAGTGAAATATATTCTGGCGGATGATTCCTGGCTGCTCATCCGCCCGTCGGGGACAGAACCAGTGCTGCGGGTTTATGCAGAAGGCCGTTCTGAGGAGATGATGAAAGCGTTGCTCAAATTTGGAGAAGGTATCGCCAGTAGTATTGCTTAAAGGGAATCTTTAAATTGAAAGACGGCTTCGATTGCTGAAATCGAGCCGTCTTTTTGTTTAATAGAGTTGGTTAGTGGGCAGATGTGCGCAGTTTGCGACTCAGGAAGATCACTGCGATCAAAATAACTGCCAGACCCAAAAGACCCGGAATACCATATTCATCGGCAAAGCCAGTTTTGGGTAAAGCTGTCGAAGTTGCTTCAGGTGTGCCTGCACCACCCTGAGCTGCCATCTGGGTTTGCAATGCTGAGACAGTAGCCAATTCAGCAGCAGAAAGTTGTGCGCCCGCGGCTTGCGGCGTCCCCGGTCTACTGGTGCTGGTAGCCTGCAATTGGGCTCCAACCACTACGGGAGTGCTGGTCGCGATCACAATCATTGGAGTGCGGGTGGGGATGGTCGTCGCGGTCGCCAATTGCTGTTGGGCGAAAGCCGTGGCTGCCATAGCAGTCGCGGTGTTGGCAGCGTTAATTTGAGCAGCCTGTTCGATATTGTTGGCGCGTTGTTGTGAAAGGATGCCGGGGGCAACCAATAACAGTAAAACAAGAGCCAGGATAAGAATCACACCGATGATCCCGATCGCCAGCAAGAAATTTCTTCCAGAAGGTTGTTTATTGGATTGAGGAGGCTCCGGTGCATCGTTTCCCCCTAATCCAAGATCTGGATTGAATTGGTCGTCATCAAAATTATTTAAGGCCATGGTTTTTCTCCTAATCCGATCACCCTCAAGAAGATTGGGTAAATCCGATCACATCCAAATCAAAAATAGGAATCGTTTTTCTTTCCTTATTATCCATGATTATCCTGGCAGCGCAAACCCTCATTCCATTGGGGAACGAAGTTAAACCGGGTAACACTTTCTCGATGCTTCCAGTTTGTCCCATGAAGGGCGCCGCATGAATGCGCACGAGTTGTCCGGCAGTCACACTGAATTGAACCTGCTCGACCTTATTATCCAGCGGGGCGGAAATCAGCGCTTCCGGCCGCTGCCGTGAGACCTCATTTTCCATGCAGGCATCCAAAACTACTTCATGATTATTATACATAGAAAGTATTTTGAGTGCTGCACTGTTCATACTGCTCTTGCCAAACCCGTCGGTCAAAAGAATGGGGTAGGGTTGTGATAATGCCGTGGCTCGTAGTGAAGAAGGTATCGTGCCCAGAATAAGCCCGCCGACCGGCAGAGCGGCAGCAATTTCAAAAATATCAGCATTTGTACAGTTTGCGGAGGCAATGATCGAGCCGCGGGCAGTGATGTCAAAATCTGCAGAAGACAGCGCTGATGTTTTTTCCCCAACTTTGGTTAACAGTGTACCACTGGCATATTTTCCGTTTCCCCAAGCCCCCTGAATCAGAGCTGCGGTGACTTCAATGACAGCGCCACGATCTGTGATCGTTTCGGCAATGACGCCGGAATATTTGGCCGGCAAGGAGATTTTCTTCGTCTCGGTCTGAATCAAGACCTGCCCGTCGTGGATTGAGATTATTTTTCCGGGGGCTGGAGTGCGAATCAAACGCGAAAAAAGACCACCGGTTTCAGCAATGATGTCATGTTCGCTCAGGGTTTCTCCTACTTTACGTTGGATCAATTCATCAGCGGCTTTGGGCCCGGGAAGACCCAGAACACGGACAACATCAATCAGTTCGTGGTGGGTCGGGACAAAGGCTTCAGCAATTACATCATCCGAATTCACCTTTTGGCCAGAGCGCACGAGCACTGTCCCCGCGACCGGTAAAATACGAGTGCGGCGCAGGTGAACGGCGGATGTGATCTGAGTAAAGGTTGTGTACATTTTATCTCCCAAAACGATAGTTGCAATTAACGTACCAATTCATCCGGATTCAACATCGAATTCCAACGGGCTAAAAGTTCTTCACGGATGCGGGGATTCATAGGAAGTTTAATTGGACGCCCACGTGCATCGATAACCAAGCCACATAACCCGCCTTTGACTTTGAAACGAGTGTCCGCCAGGGCCAAGGATTCCACCTGCAACGAATGATTTATATGAAGCTCCAGGATGGCACTTTCGCCAGACTTCAAGGGTAAAACTGCAATGCTTCCCTGTTTGACCTCAAATTCAAGGACTTTGCCATCGCTGTATTGCAATTCAGTATGTAACGCAAGAGCTCCGGCACGCAACAACCCTTCTGTCGAAACCACTGTAGCCAGGTTGATGAACGCGGTGGATTCGAGCACCTGCACCGGCAGGAGGGGCAGGGTTCGCGCAATCGTACCCAAAGCAGACAGGATGGAATGCGAGTCGAGAATGATCGTAGAAATCCCTTTTGGCTGTAACCCATCCAGCAGCATCATTAAGAGCTGGTTGGGAGCCGCCACTTGCGTCAAGGCTGAACCGGAACAAAGAATCGTCTCATAGCCGTTCTCAGCCAGAGAACCCCGGGCAGCCAGCTCGCGCATGATGAAGCGTAATAACTGGCGATAAGCAGCCAATTCGACGGATAAACCTTCCGGGGTCATTGGGATGGAAGCAGGAAAAAGAGTTTTCTGCCAGAGCTGATCGAGGGCGTCTTCAGGGTTGATCCCGGTCGGGAACCATTGAGCAATATCAGAAAATGGGGTGGATTTGAGAAAAGTTGCGAAACCCTGGGCTGAGCCAACGGGTAGAACATGCAGATTCAAATCCCCGGCCACTGCGGAAGCAACGGTGGTCGAAGTTGCGCCCAGATCGATACTCAAAATGCCTTTTTCAGGATCGCCCACTTTGCTTAAGAAGCGGGTCATGCGACCCAGGGCGACGGCTGATGGGCAGGGAGAATCATTGCTTAAAAGAGCAAGCCGTTTGAAGCCATCATTTTCATCCGTGCGCAACGAAGTGACGACCTTTGCCAAATCTTCAGTAGCCTGGTCGAGGAATTCATTATCCATGTCCGGGCGGATATTGGCTGTGGTCGAAAACTGGCTGTACAGGCCAAACAGGTCTTTGAAGGGTTTTATCAGTAACTGGTTACCGGAATAAACCACCGGCGGCCGTTCATTTCGAGGAAACAGTTGCAAAATGGCAGCAATCAAATCGGCCATCTTTTTCATCGAACGGGCCGCACCTCGATCGGTTCCCCCGGCAAAAAGGATCAAATCCGGGTAAGCTTGCACGGTATCATCAATTTGTTGTTGAAGAGGGCGTGGATCATTGAGACTGATGCTCTCCACCACCCTTCCCGGAACCGTAGCAGCCAGTTTATTGATGGATAACAATGAAACATCATTCATCAATCCAAAGGTTGCAATCTTTAGCTGCTTACCTATCGAATAGGTGATGAACATACGATCCACGCCTTCACCACCCACCTGGCCGGGCAGGATGAGATTGTTGTGCGGATCCAAAAGGATGCGTCCGGTAAGCGTTTGCAACTGGCAAATCGCGTCGAACACCCCTACCGTGATGTCGGACAGTGGAGCCTCTATCGTCGAAGGGGTCGTGCCAGCGGCGATCAAATGATAAGCTCCATCAACAACCTCAAAAAGCAGGGCCTGGGTATGGACCGTGCCAAGGTTAAGCGCCAAAACAGTCAAGGCTTCCTGGTTCACCGCGCTCATCTTAACCAATCCCCAAAAAGGTTTTGATCACATTGACAATAAAAGCACTACGTTCGATCAAAGCCGTAATTGTTGAAGTCATCACACCGGCAAATACGGCTCCAAGGGTGATAGCAATAAAGAACTGACCGATTCCAGAAAATAATCTTACCATAGGAGAACGGTTGGAATTAATTCCCTTTGTTTTGATCACGCTGAAATTAAAATACACCAGAGCAGCGATGGTGCCCAACAGGATAAAACCGCCTTCCAATACCAGAATCCATTTTTGATTTGGACTTGCGGCAGGTACAGATGCAAATGTGTTGATAGCCCCCTTAATTTGAGTGAAAAGGGTTCCCAAAAGCGAACCTCCGATAGCAATGGCTGCTCCGACGGCGACCAGATAAGTAACTGGCAGGTTCCCGAGGCGAGAGAGTTTCGGCGATAGTTTCGTCAAAAGCAAGCCGGATAGGAGGAGGGGAATCAAGGCAATGAAAGAACCTTGCAGTAACGGTACGATCAGTTTGGGTAATAACACCTGATAGATGATGACGACGGCGAAATAACCGGCTGAGACACCAATCAACAGTCCAGTTGCAAAGCGGAAAAGAGGATTATCGCCAAACAGGTAGCTGAAAACACAAATCGTGAGGACAAAACTGACTATCATCCAGAGGAAATCGGCGTTCAGACTCATGCGGATTTTCCTCGTTTCTCTTCCACTACCGGGCGATAAAGGGTGAGCGAGACGACACCGCCCACCAGGACTAACAATACCGCCAAAAGCATGGTCACCTGGAAGGTCGAGAGGAGAGCATTGGCATTTTGAGGATCTTTGGTCAAGGTTTCATAGGCCGCAGCGGAATTGAGGCCGGAAAGGTAGCCGTTGATCTGTCCGCTATCGAAATAAGGTTGAAGAAGGGGGGCTGATTGAGCACTGATGACAACCAACATCGGGGTCGACCCAAGAGCCGGTTTTACCTGCTCGATCCAATATCTGGCAGTATCGGCATTTTCGGTGACCACGATTAGGGCGCCAAAATCCGAGAGCTCGTGAATGGAACTCAAAGGTTGGGTCTGCCAGGCGGGCTGCAGGGAGGAGTTCAATGGCAGGGTGGCCGCCGGGTTCCGCGCCAGACTCTGCAGGCCAATGGAACCCCCTGCCAGATATCCCAGGTCAACCAGTTGAGTCGGGGATGTGTATGCAGAATAGCGACTCACCAGGGGGGCCAAGGATTGAGTGAAAAGCGCGGCGCCAACCGAATTGGTGGATAAAAAGGCGAGCGGAATATTTTTTGCCATCAGATGTGCCAATAGGGGCGATAGCGACCAGTTCAATTCACCATACAGGCTGCCATCGAAATCAGCGGCGATCAATACAGGTTTGTTGACAGGCAAAGCATTGACAGCATTGAAGGTCTGGATTACTTCGTTCGGATAAAGAGAAGGGGTGATGGCAGGAATCTTTACGGCAATCACCGGGATCAAGACTGCGGCAAACATGAGCAATATCACGACCAGCCGAAGAATCCAAGCACGTGAAACAGATTTCTGAGCGAGGCCTTCATCTTCCCAGCGCGCCTGATCGGCAATATTTTTCAGTACCTGTAAGCGGTTCTCCTGGCTTTCAGTTACAGTAAGAGAACTGCTATAGGTTTGCGGGCGGGTGTAGAGATAGCTTAACTCCTCCCCCTGTAAAGTCCCTTCAATTCCAGCCAATGGCCCGGATTCTTCTGCATCCAGCGGGGGTTCTTCTTTTCGCGGATGGACCACTTCTTTTGGCTTGGGACTCAACTCCTCGAGCCAATCTGGTAGAATGGCCGGTTCAAGTTTGATATTGGCTTCGTCTTTGGGCGGGATCTCGTTTGATGAAGATGTTGATTTTTTGGGTTGAATCCAATCGGTCAACTTGGTGGTTTTGAACGGAGCTTTGGTCTTGGAATCTTTTTGCGCCGGCGGAATTACCTGCTCGGAAAGACTTTGGTCCGGCTTGATTCCCTTGAAGGATGTGAGCCAGTTCTCTTCTTCTGGAACGGAGGTAGCGACCGGTTTTTCACCAGTAGATTCAGATCCGGTGGTAGCTGAAGGCTTTTTTGCGAGCGAACCGGTTTCTGCTTTTCCTGACCCGCGCGGTGACCGCTGCTGAGGTGCGGAATTTTTTTTGAGCGGCTGATCATCGGCGGACTCTTGCATAAAAGTCGTAAACCAATTTGCTTCACTATCCTCATCTGAAGAGCTTTCAGCCGATGAAAGATCGGTGGGTTTTTTAGATTTAGGCAGATCAGGTTCAGCTGGTAATTCTTCAGGAATCTCTTCTTGGAAGGGATTTCCTGATTCGTTCGTATCCGACCGCCAAGATTCAAGCTTTTTTACCCAATCATCCGGTTCCTCTTTCTGCGATTGTCCTGATTTGGGAGAACCGCCTGACGACTTCGGAGGAGCAGAAACTCCCGGTTTATCTTTGGGTTCATTATTTATTTCAGACAACCAATCCGGAATAACTGATTCCGGAGCCGTCGAAGATGAAGATGTTCCCGAATCTACGGATTTTCCCTTGCGTTCAACCTGTTCGCGTAGCCGGATGCGGGCCAACCATCCGGGTACTTCAGCTTCGGGGGGCTTCTGAGGGACAGATTTATCCGGTTGAGGTTTTGATTTGCCGGTGGAGGGTTTCTCGGACCGTAATTCATCCAACCAGTCCTGAGAATCATCGCTGGCAGGTGGAGTATCGTGCGGCAAGACCGCCTGACAATACCAACAGCGTTCAGCATTGGCATCATTCGAGCGACCGCAAATGGGGCAAGTGATTTCAGCCATTATTAACCCTCATAGGGGCGGTCAGAACCGAGCCAGATGCGGATACCCGTCAGCAAACTACCCAGAGCTACGCCAATGAGGATCCCGCGGGCCCCGGCGATGGGTACCTGGCTGACCCCTGAAACCAATTCCTGCAGTGGCGGAATGCCAGATAAAAAGGAGAGGACACCGCTATTGAGAAGGAGAAAAATGATCACTGCAATGAAAAAGCAGAATCCCATCAAATTATGCTGACTTTGTAATAAACGGAGGCTGGAATACGCCAGGGTAATTGCTAAAACAGCCATCAGGCTGGCTTCGATGGGCATTTCAATCGAGGTGACGACTTTTTGATAACCGGGGTTGGAGGGGCCTAGAAAGATTCCAATGGCAAACGTGACCAAAAATGCCAAAATCACCAGGGCACTGAACAGGTGATCTTTGACCGGATCACGTAAACGACGCCAGTGTACACCGAAAACAAGGTTGATAATGGCAATCAAGGCAGCAACTGCGCTGAGGGTTACTGCCCAATCCAACAGGGGATCACGAATGAGAGCCATGCCGGAAGTAGGAAAAAAATATCCGGCCAATACGACCGATCCAAGCACAAAACCAATAATGGGCAATACAGGAGATCTCATATCAATCCCAGAAGCTTAAGAAGAGAACCAATCACAATTGCCAGGACGACCACCCCACGGAGTAAATCCTGGGCTTGCAAACTGGCGCTATGCACCGGAGTGGAATGCAAATAGGCAGGCAAAGCAAAGAGCTCCTCGCCAATCAGCGGCTGCTCCGTAGTGGCATAAAGGACAGCCTGGGCAGGAAGGGAATCACTGGCTGCCAGCGTATAAGCTCCTTTTTCTTCAGAATAGCTGCTCAAGAAGCCGACTTCAGATCCATAATTGCCAATCAACACGTTCGTCTTCACTTCGGGGTCATGCATCTGTTCGAGAGCACCGGCCACGTAGGAGAGGGGAGTCACACCGGCAAGGATGCCATGAGTGGGATCGTACAAATCTGTGGTATGCGTTTCACGAGCCACCTGGTGTAAAGTATCCTGGCTCAGCAATGCCAGTACGCTATCTCCACTTGTAGCAATAGGGGGGTTATCTCCAGCTGAACTAAGCTGACTGATGCGACGTAGGGCAGTCAGACTGACAAAAGCAGAGGCACTGGCAGGTTGGGTGAGCGAAGCATTCCCCAGGGAAACGTGAATGCGAGAGCCTTCCTCCACCGAACGGCTGACCGCACGTTTAAATTTGCTCAACGCCATTATGCGGCGAAACACCGGGGTTTCGGCTCTTCGTTTCTGCCGTACGGTAAGCAACAAGACCAGGGCTGATGTGACGAGAAACGAAATCAACCCAGTCAATAATTCATCAGTCATCGATGCGAAATCTCCTCTTGAAGCAGAGCGGCAAACGCACGACTTAGTTTGTCGTCTTCGAGCATTTCAGCGACTGCAGACCAACGTTCATTCGCCGTCGGATTAATAAAAACTGATCCTGCCAACATAATCTGCCCGACAAGTAACCTCAAGGGACCCGATCCTTCCAGAAACGTCACAATAAAACCCTTTAACGGACTGCGATGCAGATTTTGCGCCCATTCAGGCCAGAATTGTTGGCTCATAAAGTATCAATAAAAGTATAGCACAGAAAGAATTCAATTCCCGGCTTGCGGATAGATTAATTTCAATCAATGGTTTCACTTCAGCAAGGTTTCTGTTCTATCTGATTGCCATAAACAGTTGCCAAGCGGTGTTTTAGCATATGCATCCAGACTGTTATACATTCCGGACAAACTTGACCAAAAGGAACTTAGTTGAGAGGTATAAGCTTCAATTGCAAATTGCCAGGCCGCCAGAGATTGGTTATTGATCGGAAAATGAAATGTCGAACTACCCTGAGGTAAGAGTTGCTGCAACTCTTCAGTATGGCCTGCAGAATATGGAAAATCTGCGTAGTGAAAGCGAGAGGGATTCAATACCTCACCGACCTGACGAACAATTTGATGGTCGATATGATTGCCAATGCCAAGAGGAATGACCAAGGTTGCCTCCGAGGGTAAATTCTGGCGAATGTGGCGAACAATCTCGTCCACCAAAGGTCGTTCCGACTCAGACAAGGGTTGGAAAAGGTCTTCTTTTTTCTCGATCAGTGGTCTATCTGTACCAGGGACACGACGATAAATGCAATCGGGATAAGGAAGATGTTGGGGAACGACGCCTAGGCGTTCGCAGGCAAGATTGTCTTCCGCCCTACGTAACGAAGGAGCAGAATCTCCGGTTTGCCAACGTTGGTGGATTTCCCGAGCAAAAGGTGATAGTTCAGGCTGCAGGGAATCCCCGGCAAATATCGTCCAAATCTCAACCTGATTATGGCGGCGAATTTGATCCCAGATGATCGCTCCGCAGGACAGCACCGCATCATCCAGGTGAGGGGAAAGATAAACCGTTTTATTCATCGATTTTTCCTGTAAACATTGTAAAAAACAATTTTATTATAGTATGATGAATGAGAAAAACCAGAGCAATTAATCAATGAGAGGTGTCATGAACTTTTTTGAATCCTTGTTTGGGTCAGGACTCTACCCTGCCAGAGACCGACGCGAAGTGGAAAAACTTTTGGATGAATTGATCAAGATCGGGATCAAAGAAGATTTCCTCTCTGAGCGACCCGGCGCAGGTTTTAACCTGCAATGCCGCCACGTTCGCGCGCGTGAAATCGGGAAACGGTTGAGTGATATCGGCGGATTAAAACTGATGACCTGGGCTTACGAAAGGGTGAAAAAAAAGGCAGGGAAAGTCCCGGCTTCGCACCTGGAGTATGCTTGGGAATCCGTGGGGGAATGGCTTTCCTGATCAGTCATGCAAAGCAGCCGCAAGGAGCGGCGATACATATCGGGAAATATTAATCATCCACTGGTGAAGGTCGCCCATGCCGGGAAGATCTGCCAGTGGTTTTATATCCACGTGAGCGCCGCCGTCACTATCACAAACATGACGAATCAATTGACGAATCGTCAGGTCTGACCCTGAAACGACTGGCAAATTCAACCACGTTTTCAGATCGACCGGTAAACGATCGGATTGAGGGGCACCAGTCGGGTCGACCGGAAGTAGCATCAACTCCGGGAATAACTGCGGAACCAGGGCAATCTCTTCCAGTTTCCCGTGGCGGACATTGGTATCACAAAGCAGGAGACGCAGTTGAACCGCTGCCACGCGGTAGAAACACTCCTGCCCCGCATCGAAAAGAGCAATGGAATGGTCGAGGATAGTCAGGGCGTCCCTCATATAATGGTGCAGGATGATCTTTGAATTTGTGTTCATAAAAAACTTTATGTTATTTGGGGCTGGCGCTTAATCACATCCCATATCCAGCCACCTACCAATATCAGGACGGCAAGCAGGAGGATCGAAATCACAGTTACCGGGAGAGAAAGTTTAATCGGGAGCGTGATATAGCGGTTCAAATAAAAGACCATGAAGAGGAGCAAAAATTCCCCTTCTACAGCGACCCAACGCCAGAACCAGGGAGAATGCGAACGTTGGTAGTGGTCGAGGCTCCAGGCTGCCAGTAAAGCTGCAAATGGTAAAAGGATATAGCGGTAACGGGGATTATCCCATTCGTCTCCGCCGGCACGCATGGAAGAAACCACCACCCAGATCATAAAAGCAAAATTGAAGAGCACCAATATCCATTTGGAATCTGAACTTTTGGCCTTAATGGATGAAAATAGGCTAAAAAAGAGAAAAGGTAAAATGCCGTACCAGCCCAGGGAGCGGAGGATGGCAATCACTCTCCAGAAAGGGACTGCAGAATCGGTAATGGCGGCAGGCAGGACCGGTTGCAGTAATCCGTAAATACTGGTAAAGGGAATCATCCAGCGGTTGCCATATTTCAGTAATAATTCCTGAATCCACCCTGATTGCCGCCAGGTTGTATAGGAATCATAATAAATGGTCGACCTTAACCACATCCAACCGGCAACAAGGGCGGTGATTCCAACTACTCCGAGGATGATGAAGCCAACCGTACGGATAAGCGATTTTTTTTGAGCCAGAGAAGCTTCCAAAACAACGACGGCAACGAGGATGGCAAAGATCACTCCTCCAGCCGGGAGGGAGAAAAGGCAGACCAGCGTCAGGGTAATCACCGAGATGACAAATGCTTTAAGGGGTTCCTTCTGCCAATCCAATACTGCCCAAAAGGCGATACATGCCAGCCCTATCAGAAATGGCTCACGCATTTGCGAACTGCCCAGAAATACACTATCAGGGAATAAGGACAGTATCCATGAGGCGATGAGAGCAATTTTCAGGTTCCAATGTTTTTGCACGGCTGACCAGAAAAAGGCGATCCCCAGCGTCATGACAAGGGCAGCCAGGAGGGAAATCAACAATGGGCGGTCTGCATCCGGGCTGAGGGTACGATAAGTCACCGCGCTCAGAAAGAGCAAGCCACCGTACTGATCTGTTTTATCTGGAGCTGTGAAAGCAGTGAAGAGAGAGCTATCGCTGGAAGCCAGTTTAAACGCGGCTTGATCGCGGTCGTAGGCATCCGAATAAAGGAACCCGGCATTGTTGACCGGGTTATCATACCCCCAGACGGGCAGGCCGGCGGAGACCAGCACTGCCATACCAATACGAACGAAAAAAGCAACTGCCAGTACTATTGCCAGAGACCTAGCGGATCCGAGATAACGCCAGGTTCGTACCAGTGCAAAAAAACTGACCCAGAGGATGCCGGCCAAGGCGAGCCAACTTTGAAAGAAATTTCCGACAGAAAAAACAGCCAGTATGACTCCGAGTAATAGAGCGGAGAAAAGGGAAAAAATCAAGTCAAGCAACCAGCGAGGGAGTTTGTTTTTCACGTCAGCTACTCCATAAATTGGGCTGAGAAATGTTCCAGAATCGTTTGCATGCGTACCTTCCAGGAGAATTTTATTACATCCTGGCGCGCCTGATGACCGAGAGAGGAACAAAGTTGGGGTTCTTGAAGCAGGCGGGAGAAGGCAATTTTCATAGCTGGCAGGTCATCCGGCGGATAAAAAAGAGCATTCGCCGTATTGAGGATTTCATGCAGCACCGGTAGGTCGCTGCAGAGGATAGCTCTACCACAGGCCATATATTCGAAGAGTTTCATGGGGCTGGTGACACTGGCGATATCGCCGCCGCTGCTGCCGGCTACCTGCAGGCAATATGGCATCAGGAGAACATCGGCACAGGCCAGGTAAAGTGGTAATTTTTGATTGGGGATGAATCCGGTCAGGGTGACATTCGTCAGCCCCGCAGCCTTTACTTTGGTGTGCCATTCTTCCATTACAGTCAGCTGGCCGCCGATCCAAAGGAACCTTTGTTGCGGAAAAGCAACAGCTAGGTCGAAAAGGATCTCGAGGCCGCGGCCAGGATAAAAACCGCCTGAATAAACGGCTGTGGTCGCTTCTGGAAATCCAAGCGCCTCACGGGCTGCTGGAGCCGCGGGCAGACCATCAAAACGCTCCAGGTCCACACCATCTGGAGCAATCAGAGCTTCCGCGGGTAAATGACGGACGGATAGCGATTTTTCTATTTCAATTTGCAGAGCGCGAGTGATAAAAACAGTGAGGCGTTTGCCGGGCAGGGATAAATAATGTCGGTACAAGCGCGGGGCAAATCTACCCGAAGGAACTTCGTGCATCTCCAAGATTACCGGCAATTTGTGCCTCAGAGCGAAAATAGCGGCCCAGAGCAGGCGGGTATAGACGACATCTGAGTGATTTCTTTTGGCCTGACGAACCGCTGCCCAGGCAAAATCCAGTTTGCGGGTGATATGGTGAGCAGGCAGCCATGCTATTTGAAAAGGAGTATGCACCCCATATTGCTCTTCCATTTCGCTCCAGGGCTGGGATTGATTCCCCGGGACAAAGAGATGCGTCTCATGGCCAAGTTGGGTGAGAGCCTGACAGACCTTCATCACCTGGATGCTGTTGGCCGTAGTCGAGGGGATTTTGGAAGGAGCAATATAAGTGATCTTCATGAGGTCACGATATTCTGCGCCATGCCCTGCTTTTCGGCGCGGTGCACCATAACAAGGCCGAAGATCACCAAGAGACCAACAGAGATAATAAAGTTGGCTGAAAGTAGCCATGCTTCGGCAGTGATGCCGTGATTCGGGACGAATACAAAGGCCAGAGCAGTTTTAACAATAGCTACTGCAGTCATGATATATAGCGGAATGTTGGCTTTACCAAATGAAAGGAAAAGAGTTCGATTCCAGAAGAAGATATTCGACACGCCGTAACCCGCGATGAGAATCATCATCGTTGAATATGCTGGAACGTATTCTTTCCCCCAAATTGAAAGAATCCAGGGACCAAAAATAAGCATCACCAGGAAGAAGAACACCGTCCAGGTGCCGGAAATGGCGGTCACGCGGCGCAGGAACTGGCGCAGTTCTGCCCATTTCTTGGCAACGATACTTTTTGTCATTTCGGGGTAAGTGGTGTTGATGAAACTCGAGATGGGAGCCATCAATGGATTGACGATGCTCTGGGCTATATTATATAAGGCGACAGCTTTGGTATCCAAAAGAAGGCCGATCAATAATGGCTCGCTGCCACTAACCAACATTTTTACGGTACCGCTCAGATTGGTGCTGACCGCGAACTGGGCGATCTCATGCGCGGGCGGAAGCAGCGAGAAAGGAGCCTTGGTCCAGCCATCCCCGAGTTTTTGATGAAGAGTAATGAAAGCAGCAACGATAGGGCCGAGTCCTGTAATGAGTTTTCCGATCAGATAAGCCAGGATAATCAGTGCCAGCGAGCCTTTGGTGAAGAATGCCACTACAATGATACCGGCAGTGACGATGCTTTGCGCAATATTGATACCAGCTTGAACTTTAAAACGATTGAATAATTGCAAAATGCCGGTAGAAGTTTCAGTAGTGATATTTGCCAGGATAAAGAAACCATAAATATAGAAAAATGGCAGGCTGGTTTCATCTTTAACAAAATATCGAGCTCCCAGAGGGGCAATGAGCATGAAAACAGCAAAAGCAATGATGGAAGTACACCCTTCGATTAACAAGCTGATCTTGGCAACCGCAGCCGCGCGGTCGAATTCTTTTTTTACCAGCTCTTTGCCCATGAAGCGGATGATGAATTCTCCCATGCGAAAAGAAAAAAGCTGGTTAATCGTAGTGGCAAATGCCATCACCAAGGTAAGCGTGCCGAAAAGCTTTAATCCAAGCAAACGTGTGGCCAGAACGGTTTGACCCATGGCCAGGACCATTGCAACCATATTGGAACTGAAAAGGTAACCAGTGTTACGGATCACCCGCTTCAGGAGGATGTCTTCCTTCCAGATACTGATGACCTTGTCGCGTAACGAACTCATGGCGTGAGGACCTGGCTGGCCCAACTACGGTTTTCGAGATACCAGTCAACCAGGGCAGTAATGCCTAAGTCGAGGGTGACTTGCGGTTGCCAGCCTAAAAGCCGACGGGCTTTATCTACGTTGGCCCAGTTGGCATCCGCATCGGCAGGATGGCGGGGAATGTATTCGATATTGGCTTTCTTGCCCAGCCGTTCTTCGATCTTAAGCAACAACTCGTTGATGGTGACGGTTTCGTGCCCACCCAGATTGATGATCTCATATCCCATGGGGTTCAGACCCGCCAGGACGCCGCGGGCGATATCGTCCACGAAGGTAAAACCACGCATCTGGCTGCCATCCCCGGTGATCTGCACCTTTTTCCCTTCGGCGATCCACTGGGTAAAACGGAACATGACCATGTCCGGACGCCCGGCTGGGCCATAAACGGTAAAAAAGCGAAAAACGGTGGCATCCAGGCCAAAGAGGTGATGATATGTGTAGGCCATGACTTCCGCGGCTTTTTTGCTCGCAGCATAGATTTGCAGAGGATGACTGGAATCCGCTTCTTCTGTAGTGGGCAAGGGAGGATTAGCGCCGTAAATACTGGATGTGGAGGCTAGAATGAACTTTTTGACTCCGGCTTGACGGCAATATTCCAGCAGATTCAAGGTGCCGTTGGTGTTGGTCTGTAAATAGACCTGGGGAATTTCGACTGCCTGACGGACTCCAGCGCGGGCGGCCAAATGAATGACCGCTTCGATCCCAGGAAATTTTGACGCAATTTCAGCGAATAATTCCGGACGGGTGATGTCATCCTGCAGAAACGTAAATCCCTGACGCGGTTTTAGCTGATCCATACGCCAGTATTTCAACCTGACATCATACGAGTCATTGAGATTATCGACGCCGATGACTTCATCCCCGCGGTCCAGAAGCATTTCGATGACTCTGCGGGCAATGAACCCAGCCGCCCCCGTAACCAGATACTGAGCCATTACAATCTCACGACTTTCGGATTCTTAAAGCCGAGTTTGCCGAGGGCATTACGCGTATCCACAATCAATTTGGACTCTTTGAGGATAGCTGCATAATCGTAGACTTTATGGTTGGTAATGATGACGACACAATCCGCGGATTTGACGGCAGACATCAAATCGGTAACGGAGGAAATCTCCCAGTCATCATGTTTGATGTGGGGAATGTAAGGGTCGTGATAGCTGACAATGGCTCCCTTCTGTTGCAATAAGCGCATAACATCGATAGCGGGAGATTCCCGGAGATCATCGATATCCGGTTTGTATGCAGCACCCAGAACAAGCACATGACTGCCCTTTAATGGTTTCTGGTGGTCATTCAGGGCATCCTGCACACGACTTAAGGCAAAACGCGGCATGGAGGTATTGATCTCCGAGGCGAGTTCGATGAAGCGGGCGGTGTAATTGAGCGAGTGCAATTTCCACGACAGATAAAGCGGGTCGATGGGAATACAATGCCCGCCCAGGCCGGGACCAGGCTGGAACTTCATAAAACCAAAGGGTTTGGTGGCTGCGGCATCGATGACTTCCCATACATCCACGCCCAGGCGGTCACACATCAGGGCCAGTTCGTTGACAAAGCCGATGTTGATCATGCGGAAAGTATTTTCAAGCAATTTGGCCATCTCGGCCACTTCAGTAGAAGAAACCGGCACGACCGTATCCAAAGCCTGGCTGTACCAGCCGGCTGACACTTTGGTACAGGCTTCGGTCATACCGCCGATCACCTTGGGTGTGTTCTTTGTGGTCCAATCGGTGCGACCGGGGTCGACACGTTCGGGCGAGAAGGCAACAAAAATCTCTTCGCCGACCTTCAATTTGCTTTTCTCGGTGAGGGCGGGCAAGACCAGTTCACGGGTGGTACCGGGATAGGTGCTGGATTCGAGTACGACCACCATCCCCGCATGCACGTAGGGAGCCAACCCTTCGGCAGCACTAATGATAAAGGATAGGTCGGGGTCGCCCGTCTGACGCAAAGGCGTTGGCACGCAAATGGCAACTGCATCTACCTTGGCCAGTATGGAGTAATCAGTGGTGCCGGTAAGTTTGCCCTGTTTGACCAAAGTTGCCACTTTTGCAGTTGGAACATCCATAATATAGCTTTCGCCGTGGTTGATCTTCTCCATTTTTTCTTTCACCGGGTCGACACCGACGACAGTGAACCCAGCTTCAGCAAAAACGGTGGCAAAAGGTAAACCGACATATCCCATGCCCATGACAGCGACACGAGCGGTTTTGTTTTGGAATTTTTCGAGCAATTGTTTTGAGTAATCCATGTAATTTCACCTGATGGTTGGATTAGAAGAGGCTAAGTTGTTCAGCAGGCGGTTCTTCCTGCCCAGGCAAGTTGGTTTCTTCTTTGGGGGTTTCAGCAACCGGAATCGTTTTCTTGTCTTTCTTCATTTGATCGAGTATCTGGGGAAGCATTTTGAAATCTGCCATGATCTGCGGTTTGAGTGATGGTTGGTGGAGGGCGGCTGCCGGATGATACATCGGAACAATCAGTTTACCATGCACCAGACTGGCATGACCGTGAATTTCGCTGATCCTGGCATTGGGTAAAAATTTTGCCATGGAGTAGCGACCCAGAGTAACGATCACACGCGGATCGATAGCTTCAATCTGACGATCCAGATAAGAGGCGCAGGCGCTGAGTTCTTCGGGTAACGGGTCGCGATTACCAGGGGGACGACACTTGACGACGTTACAGATGAACACGATTTCGCGCTTCAGCCCGGCAATTTCGAGCAATTCATCCAGGAATTTACCAGCCTGGCCAACGAAGGGGCGACCCTGTTCATTTTCGTAAAAACCTGGACCTTCGCCAATGAACATGATCTCAGCGTCAGCAGGCCCTTCGCCGGGGACGGAATTCTTACGCGAAAAATGCAATGCGCATTTCTCACAGCCAGTTACCTGAGCAGCAATCTCATTTAAAGTTTCTTGAGCATTCATGGTTAGAAGTCCTTATTGGAAGTTCTAAACCTTTATTTTACCTTACACAAGCGATTTCAATAGGTTAGAATCGATTTTCTGTAAACTCATCAAGAGCGCGTCTTCGTGATTGTCCTGATAATAGCGCAAGCGTACACCATCTTCAATATAGCCGAGTTTTCGGTACAATGCCCTGGCAGCCTGGTTACTGCGGCGAACCTCCAGAAGGGATTTCAAGGCTCCTTCTCGGGCTGCGGAACACAGACTATGGATCATCAATTTAAAGGCAATTTTGTGCTGGCGACAGGCCGGGTCGGTGGCAAGGGTGGCAATATGCAGTTCGTCGACGATCAACCAGGTGACGATCATTCCCACAATCTGGTGGCCTTTTTCGCCGGCCTGGAACTCTGCCACCCAGGCACGAGCGGCAGGATTGTTGACCTCAAATATAAAGGAGCTACGCGGCCAGGGGAGGGAAAAAGAAATTTGATCGATCTCACACACCCGGTCGATATCTGCTATTTCCATCTTGCGGATGGAAATCTTGCACTCTTCGGGATTGGTGGTCAATCGGGAATTGCCTCGGCAATATGCAGGTAAATGGGAGCCAGCGATATCGGTTCGTCCTGTTCACCGGCTTTAAAGCGGGTCCAGCCCAATTCGGCCAACATACCGGGATGGCGCACGCATTGTGCCGGTGAGGCAAGCAGGGCATTCTTCCATTTGCGGCCAAGGATCTGGCGTTCTTCGGCATCGAACTCACCACAGATGATGGTGGGTTCGGTAATGAGCGATGAAAGGTCTTCGGCGGTCATGATCACCGGTTCTTCGCTTGAACGCCAGCGGTTTTCTTCATTACGATACCATCCGACAGCCAGACGTCTGCGCCCCGCAGGGAGCACGGCTACCAGAGGGTATGCTTGCAAGGGTTGAGAAGCCACCAAATAGTCAAAAGTGGGGATCCCTAAAATCGGAATTCTCAAAGATAGAGCCAACCCTTTAGCAAAGGCCAAGCCAATACGCAAGCTGGTGAATGACCCCGGACCAAGAGCACAGGCAATGGCTTTTAACTCTACAGGTTTGATGTTGCAACGGGTGATTAACTCATCCACAGCAGGAGCGAGCTCAATGGTATGGTGGGTTTTGGTCTGCCAGTGCATCTCAGCCAACACCTGAGTTCCATCATAAAGCGCCAATCCAATCGTCTGCGTGGAGGTATCGATCGCTAAAAGCATGATTATCCTCCGAAAGCCAGCTTTTTGAATTCTCTGGCCAGTTCTTCAGCTCTTTCGCCAATGGGCGTGAATTTCATGCTGCGCTGTTCATCAGCGACCCAGGCAAGATCAACGTGCAAACATTCCTGGGGTAAAGCGGCCTGGATACGTTCCGGCCACTCCACGATCAAAGCTCCACTCGAGAGCATTTCGTCGATATCCAGATCTTCGGCTTCGAGAGCCGACTCCATCCGATAAGCATCCATGTGATGCAGCAGGCTGCCATCCGGACGGCGATAGATGTTCACCAGCACAAAAGTGGGGCTGGATACGTTATCTGTCGAGCCCCAGCCCTGGGCGATGCCCTGTACTAGAGTTGTCTTGCCGGCGCCGAGGTCACCCGAGAGCGCCAGAACGTCACCGGGAACCAACAATGATCCCAGGCGAAAACCCAGGCGGCGAGTTTGATCCGCGGCCCGACTGATGAAATCCAAACCAGAGGCGGTATAAGTTGGCATAGCAAAAGAATTATAAGGCAGAGGGAAAAGGCAGGCAAGGCAAGAGGTTGGATCAGGAGACCAATTTCATTAATAGGCGGGCAATTTGGCGAGCGGCTTCCGGGCGGGCCAGACTTTGACTGGCTTGAGTGGTCTCGGCCAACCGGTCGGGGTGATTGATCCAGTTCTTGAGCAACGAGACGACCATCCCCGGTTCGGGTGCCCACATACCAGCGCCTTCGCCAATCACATAAAGTACATTGCCTTCTTCCTGACCGGCTTGGCGGTTATAAAGGATGATGGGCAACCCGGCAATAAAAGCCTCGCAGATGGTACCCGGACCAGCCTTGGTGATGAGGACATCCGCTGCACTCATCAATTCAGGCATATTGTCGACAAAGCCGTAGCAGCGGTGCGGAATGTTCCAATCGCGCGCATCCAGACGATCTTTGAGGCGTTGATTGCGGCCAGTAATAACGATCAGAGAGACTGGCAAACCCGAGGCATTGATCGCAGCAGCAGTGGCTTCCAAAGGGCCCATACCTTCGCCCCCGCCGATGAGCAACAGAGTCATTTGCGCTTCGGGCCAGCCCAGCATTTTACGCATTTCGGATTTATTGGCTGGCATGCTGCTGAATTTCTCAGCTACTGGAAGACCGCAAACTTGCATTTTACCCGCTTCGATACCCAATTCCAGACCACGTTCGCGAGCGATTTCGGTGGGAAGGATGATCAGGTCGGCTTTGTAGTCGAACCAGAGGGCGTGGGTGGAAACCATGTCGGTGACAACGGTTGCAAAGGGAATGTGCCGGGCATGGACGACTTGGCGCACGGGGGTATTCATAAAAGGATGAACGGAGACGACCAAATCGGAAGGGTGTTCGGCCAACATTCTGCGGACAGCCATATAAAAATAAGGAGAGGCCGCGCGAGTCACCAACGCCACCTGGCGTTTGCCATCCATGAGGCGATAATTCATCCCCCAAAAAGTGGAGTTCTTCGAGACTACCGGGTAGATCTCTGGAGCAAAATTGAACGGTGGCGGGGCATACTCCCTGAAGAAATCAACTTTCTCAGCCTGATGCTGATGCGGAAATTCCAGTTTAAGGGCCTCGATGATGGCTGCGACAGCGCTACGATGGCCGCCACCCGTGTCGGAGTAAAGGAAGAGTAAATGAGGAAGCTTATTGGTTGGCATCGTTTTGCGTTCCTGCGGGTTGAATTGCCTTTAGCCTGTGAGCTAATTCACGGCGGGAGAGCAGCACCCTATGGCCGCAACCGAGACATTCCAGACCGATATCTGCACCCAGTCGAACGATCTTCCATTCGAAACTGCCGCAGGGATGAGGCTTGCGTAGCCGTACAATATCGTTCAACTGGATGTCGGGCAACATGGTCAGATTATATCCCCAGAGTGGATAAATATCCCATGTTATAATGCGGAAAACAAGCGAAGGCTGACTGGACCCCAAACAACTATGTTAAATCTCACCCCCGACGACCTGATCTGCCGTGTCATCACTCTGATCATCGCATTGACCGTGCATGAATTTGCACATGCATTGACCGCCGATCGAATGGGGGATCTCACTCCACGAGCAGCCGGCCAATTGACTTTGAATCCGTTGGTTCATCTGGACCTCTTCGGCAGCCTGATGGTGTTGCTAACGGGTTACGGTTGGGCAAAACCGACCCCCATCAACCCGGCAGCGCTGCGCCAGCATTCGCGATATGCCATCATCTGGGTGTCACTCGCAGGCCCTTTCTCTAATTTACTGCTGGCGGCCGTAGCGGCCATCCCGCTGCGATTCGGACTGGTACAGATCGTGGCACCGACGGGTTACCTGCCCACACTGGGCGAGTTCATTTACATCTTCTTCTATATCAACCTCATTCTGGCCATCTTCAACCTGATCCCTTTTCCGCCGCTGGACGGAGAAAAAGTTCTTTCGGCTTTGTTGCCGGACCAGGTGGCGGGAGTCTATGAGAAAATTCGTCCGTATGGGCCATTTGTATTGATGATCCTAATCTTTGTGGGACCGGTCGTGCATTTCGACCTGATCGGGATGATCATGACACCGATTTTGAACGGGTTGCAGACGATCCTGCTGGGTTAACCCTCCGGGAATCCACAATTATCAGAAGAAGTGAGTCAATGGCTTATTATTGTTATATTCTCGAATGTGCGGATGGCAGCTACTATACCGGTTGGACGCTGGACCCTGTGCGCCGCGAAAAGCAGCATAACCAGGGACGAGGCGCAAAATATACACGCTTCCACCGGCCTGTTCACCTTGTTTATCTCGAAGAACAGCCCGACCATTCCAGTGCATTAAGGCGAGAACGGGCCCTCAAAAATCTATCCCACCAACAAAAAGCAGCACTGGCCCATGCTCACAGGCAGGAAAACATGAACCCACCCTCTGACGTTCAAGTGATCTCCCCCGGCCGGGTCAATTTACTCGGCGAACACGTCGACTATAATGATGGTCTGGTATTGCCTGTTGCCATCGACAAAGAGGTTTCGATCCGGGCGCGCAGGCGCGACGACGAAAAGATCTTGATCCGAGCTCATGATTTAGATGAGGCAATAGAGATGAGTCTCTCTTCGCTGCAGGAAAAGGTCGATATCAATGGGAGCCCTTTGCCGATGTGGGCGCTGTATCCCGCCGGTGTGGCTCGGGTGTTACAAAAACACGGGTTAAAAGTCACCGGCGTGGAAGCGGAGTTTCGATCCAACCTGCCCATTGGAGCTGGCCTGAGCAGTTCGGCAGCCGTGGAAGTGGGCTTTGCGGTGATGTGGGAAGCATTGGGCGGGTGGAGCCTGGATCGCATGACCACAGCGCGATATGCGCAAGAGGCCGAGGTCAACTATGTGGGCGTCAATTGCGGGCTGATGGATCAATTTGCCTGCGCCAATGGAGTGGAAGGGCACGCTCTCCTGCTAGATACCCGCTCACTGGAATGGCGGCCGGTGAAATTACCAGCAGGGGCGTGTATCGTCATTGCTAATTCCATGGTGAAGCACAGCCTGATGGGCTCAGAATATAATACCCGCCACTATGAATGCGACCAGGCGGTGAAGATCTTAAAAAAACATTATCCGACAATCCGTGCCTTGCGGGACGTTTCGATCGCGCAATTGAATCTGGTCAAAGACGAAATGCCAGAAAATGTATACAAACGGGCGCGGCACATCGTGAGCGAAATCGAGCGCGTACAGCAGGCGGTGATCCTTCTCGACCAGGGGGACGGCGCAAAATTCGGCGAGTTGATGTTTGCCACTCACGCCTCGTTACGTGACGATTACGAAGTAAGCTGCCCCGAACTGGATATTCTGGTGGAAAGCGCGGCTGCACTCCCCGGCATCCTGGGGGCACGCTTGACCGGGGCGGGCTTCGGCGGCTGCACGGTCAATTTGGTCAAGGAAGAGGCGGTCGAACCGTTCGTCGAAGGGCTGAAAAAAGCTTATCAAGACAAGACCGGTATCGAAGCGGCGATCTTCCAATGCCAGGCGGCAGCAGGAACACACGTGGTTGATTAATAATAAGCGGAGAGCGCAAGCTCTCCGCTTTGAATCAGGTCATTCAGTCTGAAAAGACAGGTAAATGTCCCAGGGAAATCACATCCGACCACTTGGCGCGTTCTCCCTCGGTGAAGATGGCGGCTTCGGCAGTCACGGTCGAACTAGCTTTCTGGCAGAGTTGGCGCATGGCCTGCAGGGTGGAACCGGTGGAAATGACATCATCGACGATGACCACATTCTTGCCCTTCATCAGATCGATGTCTTTCTCGTCCAGAAAGAGGGTTTGCGGCTGCCCGGTAGTGATGGAGAGCGTCTCATATTGTAAAGCCTGACCCATGTAAGGTTTGTAACTCTTGCGTAAAATGACATAAGGTTTTTTCATCTCGACAGCCAGGGCGTAAGCCAAGGGAATGCTCTTGGCTTCAGCAGTGATCAAGACGTCACATTTGGTGTTCTTCATCTTGATGGCCAAGGCTTTGGCACAAGCCTGGACAAGTTCGGTGTCCCCGAGGATGTTGAGAATGGCAATCTTCAATCCGGGCTTGATTTCAAAAAGGGTCAACTCACGATGAACCCCGGCAATATCTACAGAGTAGGTCCGTCTTTTTTCCATATTTGTGCTCCCTGATAACGATTCTGTTTATTTCAACCGCAGAAAGTTTATCACAATTTGCTTGTATAGACATATGACATCAGGGACATGACAGGGACCTGTTTCAGCCGACCTAAATAAAGATCCTCGCACACCGGTTGGTGCGAGGATCCTGGGAGGAAGAAGTTAATTCTCAAGTTCTATTATGGTAAAATCATCGAGAGCCGAGGACGCCGACCCCGGCTCTCATTTCCAAGGAGGAGAAGAAGAAGAGAAGTCGCCCTGTAGATATAATAATCCAGAGCGATTTGAAATACTTGACTGTTTCCCTACGGTCACCCTACGATTTTCGGCTTATTCACATAAAAAGTACCTATTCACGATAGAAAAGATATAAATATAAATGACTCCTCCCACCAACCATTTTGCCTGTTCACGAAGCGATGCAACCCCGATCGGGTTGATCGAGGTAATGGGGTCATCCGCCGGACTTTATCAGGTCAATTTGTTGGGCCATGCTCCGGCCGAATTCCCGACGAACCATAATGACCTTTCTGAATCAGACCTGACACGGTTGGCTTTACAGCAGATCATGGAATATCTGGCCGGGAAGCGATGTGTGTTCGACCTACCGGTAGATTGGTCCATTTGCAGACCTTTTCAAAGAGCGGCACTCTCGAAAGCGATGGATATTCCTTTTGGGTCGGTGCTCACTTATGGAGAACTCGCGATCCGAATGGGAAATCCCAGAGCAAGCCGGGCAATCGGCGGGGCCATGGCCCATAACCCGATCCCGCTGGTAATCCCCTGTCACCGGGTTGTGGCGGCCGATGGTCGCCTGACGGGATATTCTGCGGCTGAAGGTATCCACACCAAGCAATGGCTGCTCGAACTGGAGGGCCATAAAATTGTCCGCGAAAAACTGGCTTAAATTTGTCCTTTTAGGCATGATCTGGGGATCTTCTTTCCTGTGGATCAAAATCGCTCTGCAGGAAGTCAGCCCGATGACCCTGGTCACCTTTCGTACCGGTTTTGCCACGCTCGGACTGATCGTCGTGGCTCTGATCAAGCGCCCAACCATTCGCAAGGCCGATTTGTGGGTACTGGCAACCCTGGGATTGCTCAACGTGGCGTTTCCCTTCGTGCTCATTTCCTGGAGTGAGACGCATATTTCCTCGGGGATGGCTGCCATCCTGAATTCCATGGTGCCTTTGTTCACTATTCTTATCGCGCCGATCTTCTTGAAAGAGGAGCACCTGGGGCTGCAACGAATCCTGGGTCTACTGCTTGGATTTGCGGGTGTGATCGTGCTCATGTCCAACCAGTTAGGGGCAGGGGATGCACTGAAAGAAATAGGAGTGATCGCCATGCTCATCTCAGCCATCTCTTATGCGGCGAGCAGTATCTTTGCGCGCAAGATGAGCCGTGGAATGAAACCAGAAGCGCAATCATTGGGGCAGATGGGGACAGCTTTTCTTCTCATTACTCCAACGGCGTTGACCTTCGAAGCGCCGTTCCATTTTCCTACTTTGGCAATGAGCTATGTGGCTCTAATTTGGCTGGGAATTTTAGGTTCCTGTGTGGCGACACTGCTGTGGTTTTCTCTATTGAATTCGGTTGGCCCCACGCGCACCAGCATGACCTCCTATATCTACCCACTAGTAGGCGTCTTGCTGGGAATGATCTTTTTGAAAGAACAGGTGGATTGGCGTTTAGTTGTTGGGGGGATCCTGATCGTCCTGGCTGTATTGATCGTGAACACCCAGAAAAACCCATTCGCCAAAAAAGAATCGCTATTGATGGTTAAGGATACGGAGCAAGAAAATGACTGACGAAACAAGCATCAAGAAAGCCGGTTACGTCGCAGTCGTGGGGCGCCCGAACGTCGGGAAGTCCACGTTGATCAATGCCTACCTCGAACAAAAGATCGCGGCGGTATCCCCCAAGCCGCAAACCACCCGCAGAAAACAACTGGGAATTTTAACGCGCCCTAACCTGCAACTCGTGTTTGTGGATACCCCGGGAATCCATAAGGCGCAGCACAAATTGGGCGATTACATGAATGAAGAGGCCATCAGCAGCCTGCAAGATGCAGATGTGGTGTTATGGCTACTGGCCGCGGATGAAGAATTCACGGCAGAAGACAGGCTGATCGCAGAGAAATTAGGAACCATCCGTAAATTGCCGCCGGTGTTGATCGCTCTTTCCAAAGCGGACACGGTGAACGCGGAAACGCTCGAAAAACGGCAGAAACAGGCGGTGGAACTATTCCCGGCACGCAACGTCCTCGAAATCTCCGCGACGCAGCGCAAGGGGTTGGAAGAACTCTTGCAAGCACTGCTGCAATACATCCCCGAAGGGGAACCTTTCTTCGACGAGGACACCGTCACCGATTATTACGAAAAAGAAATCGCCGCTGAACTGATTAGGGAGTCGGCGTTGTTCTTTCTGCGGGACGAGGTACCCCATTGCCTGGCGGTGCGAATGGATGAATACAAGGAGCGCGGAGATACCGGCGCCTTCATCGAAGCCACGTTCTTCGTGGAACGCGAATCGCAAAAGGGCATCGTCATCGGGCAGGGCGGGGAGATGCTGAAGAAAATCGGCACACGCGGGCGTCAGGAAATCGAGAAAATGAGCGGGCGTCAGATCTACCTGAGCCTGCGGGTGAAGGTGAACAAGAACTGGCGCAACAGCCCCGAAGCGTTACATTTGCTGGGCTACGAAAAGGAAAGTGAGAAATGAGTTTTACCTGGCTGTTCTACCTGGCAATCGCTTTTGCACTGGTGGATTGGTACGCAGCCTGGAAGGAAAACCGCGTCTTGCTCTTCATTGCCAAACCGGCCACCCTGCTTTTCATGATGCTATGGTCCATTCAGGTCACCGGTTGGCAGGGAGCCATGTTATGGATTGGGCTGGGGCTGATCTTCTCGCTGGGCGGGGATGTGGCGCTGCTCTTCAGCGCCAGGTGGTTTCTGGTGGGACTGGCTTCGTTCCTGCTCGCCCACATCGCTTTCATCATCGGTTTGAATTCGCCACTACCGGGTTTTAATTTCTATTCGCTGCTGATTGCGGTAATGGTGGCTCTAATAGCTGCGCAGGTGCTACGCGCCATCCGTCCGGGAATCGTGCGGTTGCCCTCGGCTCGTTTGATGTTACCGGCTACCATGGCTTACGGCGCGGCGCTATCCATCATGTGGCTCTCGGCATTGTTGACTTTTTTCAACGCCACCTGGGTTCCAGCCACGGCGATCTGGACTGCTGTCGGCGGATGTTTCTTCTTTGTCTCCGATTCCATGCTGTCTTACGACCGCTTTATGAAAAAAATCCCTCACGGCCGTTTCTGGGTTCACGTGGCTTACCATCTGGGTATCGCGGGAATTCTCATCGGAGCAGTAACGAATTTTATCAAATAGAGATCATTGCAGCGGTCTGAAGCCGTTGCCGAGTGCTTCGTGGGCCGTGCCGATGACCATCAGGGCATTTGGATCGATCTCTTTCACCAGTTCTTTCAATTGGTTCACTTCCGAACGGGTAATCACACAATATAAAGTCGGGCGATCCTCACCAGTATAAGCGCCCTTACCGGAGAGAATGGTCACGCCGCGTTCCAATTCGAACATGATCTCGTGGGCCACCTTTTCATGGTAACTGGTGATGATGATGGCGGAGCGGAAGATGCTCTGACCTTCGGAAACGGCCTCGGCGGCGATCCCGCTGATGTAGATGACCACCAGACCATAAAGGGCTTTTTCCCATGAAAAAGCAAAGCCACTGGCCAAAACTACGATCGTGTCGGTAATCAGATAGGCCTGGGAAATGGGGATGCCAAAACGGGAATTCAGGATGCGGCCAAGGATATCCGAGCCGCCGCTGGTACCCTGACCGCGATAGACCAATCCCAGCCCGGCGCCGAGCAGTACTCCACCAAAAATGGAATTCAGCACATTATCCGTGGTCACGCCGCTGGCGGGGATGAATAGCACCAGCAAGTCGGTGAAGAAGGAGAAAGCGGCCAAGGCCACGGCAGTGCGGGCAGCAAAACGCGATCCGCCCAGGTGACGCCAGCCGAGCACGAAGAGGGGCAGGTTTCCAAGAAGAACCATGACGCCAATTGGGAATTTTACAAAGTGGTTGATGATCTGAGCAGCGCCACTGATGCCACCGCTGACCAGCAGGCCAGGGACGAGAAATAGGCGCATGGCAAAGGCTTGCACGATGGCACCGACGAGTAAAAAGGCATAGTCCTGAGCGGTCTTCCAGGTAAGTTCAATAGGACCGATGGCAGTACGGATTTTTTGCCAACGAGTGGGGGAAGTGGGAGAAAGACCAGACATAATAGCCTCTTATCATGTGAGATGCCCTAATTGTAACCGAAAGGGGCACCTGTTGTAATTGACACCCCCCCACCGCTATGATAGAATTTCACCCGCAGACGCCCCCATTGTCTAGTGGCCCAGGACGTGGCCCTCTCAAGGCCAAAACACCAGTTCGAATCTGGTTGGGGGCACACATATGGTTTACATGCTCCATCAGTTCCACATGATACGCCCTAGACTTGGGCGTATTTATTTTTTAAGCGGATCATTGACAATGCGGACCTTGATATAATATAGTATCCGTGCTATCATATATCAATGATCCAAAATTTCAAAACTAAGGGTACGGAAGATGTCTTCAACGGCATCAGATCCCGTGAAGCCAGGCAAACTTGCCCAAATGCCCTTTGGCGAGTTGCAGCCCGAAAATTGGATCAACTCGACTCGGTCGAAATGCTCAATGAATTGCGCATACCGCCTGGTAATAGGCTGGAGCAACTCTCAGGGGAGCGTAAAGGCCAATATAGTATTCGAATCAATGATCAGTACCGGATTTGTTTCTCGTGGACGGGCTCAGGCCCAGATCAAGTGGAAATCGTTGATTATCATTAGTTCAGCAGGAAGGTAAATATGATTCGTATTCCGACAAACCGCACCCCGACTCATCCGGGAGAGATGCTACTTGAGGAATTTCTCGTGCCCATGGAGCTCACCCAGCGCGAGCTGGCAGATTCAATCCATGTTTCCTATCAGCGTGTCAACGACCTGGTCAATGGACGGCGTGGGATCACCCCCAACACTGCACTGCGTCTTGCTAAATATTTCGGCAATACGGCTGCTTTTTGGATGAATCTGCAACTGCGTTGGGACTTATATTTTGCTGATCAGGCAGAACAGCAAGTATTGAAAAGGATATCACCACACCAAGTTCATTTGGCAGGGGATTAATCTCTACACAAACTGACTCAGACCTCCCTCTCAACTTTCTATTATCCATATATGTAACACCCCCTTGGGGGCACCTATTTGTACGGAAATAATGTTTTGATAATTGAATGGGATTAGGTGTAAAGATGATGCCCCCTCGTAATTGCTAAGATGGGTATTATGCTATACTTTTAAGGTAAATGTGCGCAAGTTGATATCCTCGAGCCGGGTGGTCCTGCCTTTACTTGGCGGGACATGCTTCGTGAACGTCGTTCATTGGAGTCACAAGGAGTTCCTTATGAAACCAATCGCCAAATTTGTGTCCGCCTTTCTACTGATCAGTCTGGTCGTGTCCATGCTGCCGGGGTGCAGCCTGCTCCCCGGAGGCAGCAGCCCCGCTTCCCAGTCAACGCCTGGAACGGTCACCCCACACCTGGATGAGAAGGACCAGGTGGATGCGATCATCCCTGCCACCGGCGGAAGTATCACCCTGACCATGCCAAACGGACTGGTATACACCCTAAGCATCCCCGACGGTGCGCTACTTTACGACCAAAAGATAATCATGGTGCCTATCACCCGCATTGACGGGATGTTGCTGTCGGGCGGGCTGATCGGTGGCGTGCAACTTGAGCCGGATGGGCTGAAGCTTGCAGCACCCGCCACGCTGACCATTACGGTACCCAAAGGCTATGACCCAAAGAAAATGGTTGGGATCGCCTACCACGGGCAGGGGGAGGGCTTCCACCTGGACCAGTCCCAGGGCGACGGCAAAACCATCACCCTGACATTCCTTTCGTTCAGCGGGCATGGAGCTGCTAGCGGTACGTCCGGTGACGTCGCCAATCAGGGCACTCAACCGACCCAATCCCCCGCGGATGCCCTTGACCAGCAGGCTGCCGCCCAGGATTTCATAGAAGTTAAGGGCAGTTGCTTTAGTGATGATGCTGCCTGTCAGCCTCTGATAGATATTATCCGTGCCGAGTGGACTGGAAAAGTAAAACCAGATCTGATCGCTGCAACCACCGATGAAACCATGATCGAAATTGCTGCTGGTGAATTATTTGAATGGGAAAAAGAGGTGGAATTTTTAACCTTGGGTCGAGTAGTCACGGTTAATGGTCATATCCTTTCTAATTTTCCTGAAAATATCTCTACTGGCTACGGTCTTCTCATTATTGCCAATCAAAATGCGTTTAATTCAGCTTTCAAACGCTGCATCCAGAATCAGGATATCATTGAAGCAGAAAAAATGTTTTACAGGCTTAAATTGATAGGAACATTGGTGGGCGCTGGTAAAAGCCCCAATGGGGATGGAGGATATAATATCCAAGGCAAATTTAACCAATTGGAACAATGCTCCCGCTACCGGCTTAGCTTTGATTCGGTCATGACCCAGAAATGGGGAGACGCGATGACCATTAAAATTCATTTGAAGGGCTCAGTTATCCTGCACACGATCCAGGACGATTTCTTCTTCTACTCTGGATCCGGCGGGGAGCTTACTTACGAGGCATTTTCGGTGGAGTACAGCGGGGCTTCGGCTGCGTTGAATCAGGATTGCACGGTTGATGTGACCAACAGCGGTGGAAAATTGAAGGCAGCGGTTATGCTCAAAGGCTTGAATGTTGATGTTGGTTTTGATGCAGTTCCAAGTGATTTTACCGCTCCCCTTACATTTGATCCCATGGTGGTGCTCTATCCGGTTTCCAGTACCCGCCTGCCCCAATGGAAATGCAGCGAGTCAACCAGCACACTTACAGTGAATGTGAGTCCTGATATCCCCGTCTGGCAAAACGGGTTTTATAAACTTCACGAGGATGCCATGCAAGATTTTAATATGGGTGCCGTTACTATATTGAGTGGCTATATGTTTCAAAACTTTACGATTGGCGATGGCGAATTCCATATCGGTACCCTGAAAAAGCACACCGATGTAACAAACCCGAACTATACGTACGAGGAAGACCTGACCCTCGATATTGACGCCGCCCCCGGTCAAGATAAGTGACCTGATACACATCATTGAGGTGATGTATGAATAAAACTAATCATAAGTGGTTGCTTGTATTGGCAATAACTTTGGCCGGTTCTTTCCTGTTTTTTGGTTGCCGCCTGATAGGCGGCAACCCATTCTCTCCGGCGGATGCGGGTACTGGGGACACCGGCGGCGGTGCCGTGATCAGCATCTCGAATGGAGTGATCCTGCTCACGCCCGGTCAACCATTTCCCACACGGGATCAAACCCTGATTCCTGGAATAAGTACAGAGGTTGGCACGGTGACGCCCAACCCTAATATTACCCTGTCCCCTGCGCCAACTGCGGACACTTCCTCCCTCAACCTGCCCAAGGGTCTGACTGTCTATCCCGGAGCCACTCGCCTGGATACCTCCGGCCTGACTAACGGAATGGGTGGGTCGAAATATATCATGTTCTACACCAGCGCTAATCCGACCCAGGTGATCGCCTACTACCACCAGACCTTGGGACAGGCTGGCTGGACGGAAAACCTCTCCGCAACCCCCGGACCCACCAACGGGATCGGGATCTGGTCCAGCGGGGCGTTTTTCCTCCAGGTCATCATAAAGGTTGACCCACAGACCGGCACCCTGGTGACGCTCTCTTGGCTGGGCTGATAACGGCCGGATACCAACAGTCAAACCAAACTGTTGAGCTGTCGACGATTGGCAGGTGTTAATTTAGTTGAAGCGCTGATGGTCTTTTAGTTACAAGACACTTTACACATGATATTCACAAGCTGACGATGAAACAGGTCTGCCTATGAATATTTACCAACGCCAGGGTTCCATTGTTTCTCATGAAAAGCAAAATACCACTCGACTTTGTATTATCCTTATATTCAACACCACCTTGGGGGCAGTTTGTTTTTCATGGCTCTCTCAATATCTTTTAGGTACAAGTGCCAAATACCCCTACGGTGTACAGGCCACCATTCTCTCATTCGGGAATAATAATTCGAATCTGGTTATGCCCGGGTGGGTATTCTCGCTTACGCATAAAAACAATATGAATGTTTTTACCATTCTTAATTCATGGTTTCGATAACTGCGGGAACGAATCAGAAACAAATCATTTTTCACAAAGATTTTATACCGCAATAAGTTGTAAAAGAACCTGTTTACCCAACTAAATTATAGAACTTATTTTCTATTTTGTCAAGGTCTACCTGTAATTTGGTGCATCTTCTACGGACCCTAAAAGTTGGCTGAAATTAGTTTTATGATTCGAGCGCCGAGGTTATTTCTCAATATGCTTCTGAATTCAAGGTTTTCAGCCAACAACTTTTCCTCGAAGCAGACGTATATCTTCATAGATATTCAGTCATTGAGAAGGAGTCTATTATGTCAAATGAAACGAATAATTACGGTCCTCAACGAGTAAAAGTGGTACACCGCGGCGGAGGCGGAGAAGCTGTCTACGGGTTGGGTTTCATCGGAGCCGCCATCTATTTTATCGGCCATGCCGCAACCTTTGGGTTGGGCGTGCTGGCCTTTCTCAAGGCCCTTGTCTGGCCGGTATTTGTTGTGATGGCTCTGCTGAAGTTTTTAGGGCTGTAGCCAAATTTTTTACCCCTGAATAACGGATAGCATCATTCCGTTATTCTCGCATTTAAATATCGTATGTGCTCACCCAATGACTCAGCACTCAAAGATGTATGTCTGTTCAGATCAAAACTGAAGATCCAGTAATGCAGTCCAATTCCTTCGAATAAAAATTTGTCACTTGACAGAATGATCTTATATCGTAAAATTACGATATGAATGCAACGATGGTACCGACATTCTCTACCGAGAAGCAACGCCTGGCGAAAATGCTGAAAGCGCTGGGGAACCCGGTGCGCTTTCAAATCGTCGAATTCCTGGCTAACAACCGGACCTGTATCACCAATGATATCGTGCGCAACACTCCGCTGGCGCAATCCACGGTCAGCCAGCATCTCAAAGTATTGCGCGAAGCCGGGTTGATCCAGGGTGAGATCGAAGGTCCTTCCACTTGCTACTGCCTCGACCCGGATGGTTTTGGTTGGTTGAAAACCCAGATCGATGGTTGGCTGAAGGATTACGAACCCTGCTGCGCGCCGGGAAAGGGGAAGTGATTCCGCTTCGAGTATTTTTTTTGGATCAAATAATCGTAATTTTGCAATAAGGCGTATTGGAATTGAGGAGATCAATGATGGAAAAACAACGAGTTATTTTTCTATGCACTGGAAATTCCGCCCGCAGCCAAATGGCTGAGGCTTTTTTGCGCAGCTATGCTGGAGATCGTTTCGAGGCATACAGTGCCGGGCTGGAACCGAAACCAATGAATCCGCTCACCGTTCGGGTCATGAAAGAGGCCAATATCGATGTATCAGGTCAGCGTTCAAAAGGGGTCGGCGAATATCTGGGCAAAGTAAAGTTCCAATATCTCATCACGGTGTGTGACGATGCCGAGAAGAATTGTCCGACCGTCTGGCCCGGAGTCAATAGACGCCTGCATTGGTCCTTCGAGGATCCGGCCAAGTTCGAAGGAACTGAGGAGGAAAAACTGGCCAAGTTTCGCGAGGTACGAGATTTGATCGATGCAAAGATCGTCAGTTGGCTGGCCTCTGAACCTCAAAAAGCCTGAAATGACCGCGAAAACTGAAGCTTCAGTACCACGATCCGCCCCCCGGCGGATGGCTTTTCTGGACCGCTTTCTGACACTGTGGATCTTTCTGGCGATGGCTGCCGGGGTGACGATCGGTTATTTCTTCTCTTCGCAGGTTGCCAATTTCAATCTACTTGTTTCGGTTGGGACGACCAACATTCCCATCGCTGTGGGCTTGATCCTGATGATGTACCCGCCGCTGGCCAAGGTCCGATACGAAGAACTAGGCGACGTCTTTCGTAACTGGAAAGTACTGGGGCTATCTCTCTTGCAGAACTGGGTCATCGGGCCCATCTTAATGTTTGCTCTGGCAATCATTTTTCTGCGAGCCTATCCCGAGTACATGGCCGGGCTGATCTTGATCGGACTGGCACGCTGTATCGCCATGGTCATCGTATGGAATGAGCTGGCCAAGGGTGACAGCGAATATGCGGCCGGTCTAGTAGCCTTCAACAGCATCTTCCAAGTACTTTTCTACAGCGT
>Ga0182027_10001983_pt1 | contig 33420 bp, 26 predicted proteins | sample 712E1DmetaG_FD_121300 | JGI IMG/M metagenome (GOLD analysis project Ga0182027, IMG submission 121300) | Permafrost microbial communities from Stordalen Mire, Sweden - 712E1D metaG (Illumina Assembly) | ecosystem: Environmental > Terrestrial > Soil > Wetlands > Permafrost | place: Sweden...
TGATAAAATGAAACTTTCGTTTTGTATCGTTTTCCGGATTAAATCTTTCATTTAATACAATCTTAAACCAATAATCAGTATTAATAATCTGATCTCCGAAATTGTAAATCCTTGTCGTATTATTGATGTCATTAATACTTAGCTCAAATTTATCTTTTGAAAGAATTTTTATTTGAAACGGCACGTTGCATAATTGAACATGACTGGTATCGACAAGCACCGTGAATGGTGCTATTTTATATAGCTCAATGGTTTTTTTTGCTTTCGATGTTTCGGTAAAATAAAAAACCTCCCATCCCAATTCTCTGACTGTTTTCAAGGTCATAGTATAAGATTGAAGAACACCAATTTCGTTTTTTATATTTTTTTTGTTACTAAAAAGTTTGAAATCCTTTAAAATATCGTTTTGATCAAGCGGACCTGATTTTTCATCTTTTATCAAAACAGTGGTGCTTGCGCGATAAACAGGCTGAGCATATTTGTTAAAAAGAAAGGCGATGGACAAAGTTAGAATAACAGAAATAACAAAAAATGGCCAGTATCCAAGAAAGCGAAAGAATAAAGATTTTATATCAATACCCTCTTCTTCCTTAATATTGCTTTGTGTAGGATATCTTGTGTTATTCTCCATTATCGTGAATCAGCTAAAGTTTTAAATAATTAAAAAGAAGAATCAATGTTGTAATACCTGACAATAAAGTAGCAAAAGGGAACACATTAAAACCATAAGCTTTTGCCTTCAAAGCATCTACATAAATAATATCATTAGGTAATAAATAAAACTCATTTGAATAAATAATTTTCCTGTCAGTAATGTCTATAAAATATACTTTATTGTTTTCGTTTTGCCGGATGATCATGATTTTTTGCCTGTTTCCATAGGTGGTAAGATCGCCGGCTAAACCAATAGCTTCTAAAACGTTGATGCTGTTGTCATAAGTCTTAAAAGTGCCAGGGTGGTTCACTTCACCTAAAACAGTAATTTTAAAATTGGTCAATTTTACAATTATTGTAGCACCCTTGAGGTATTGGTCAATGGATTTTTGAATAGTATCTTTTATCTGATAAACAGTAAGGCCGCTGACATATACTTTCCCGATAACAGGAATAGTAACAAAACCTGAATCACTCACTTCGTAGCTGTATAGGTACGCTGATTGTTCATAGACAATATTTGAACTGGATTCACCGTTAAAAAAACTATAGGCCTTCTCATCCATGCTGATTACTTTGATGTACAAGTTATCCTTGGGTCGTACTTTATATGCAGTTAATACTCTGTTTTGAACAATAGTATCTTTGGAGTTATTTTTATCCTGAAGATACCGCAGCCTTTTTTGCGGAGTACAGGAAAATAATCCAATGAAAATTACAATAAAAAAAATGATTTTATAAATGCTTTTTACAGGCATAATTACATTTAAGTTTGCAAAATTAAACCTTTTACGCGAATATGAAACGAAGGTTATGATTATTTAAAAATCACAATAAAAATTTGAAAGAGAGGTCCTTATGCCAAAATAAAAAAAGCAGGAATGTTGATTTTCTAAAATGCTATTTTCATTCCTGTCGGAAACCCCTAATACAATATTCATATTCGTTTTAGGATTAATCAAATATTGCATCCGAAAATCTTCAATCAGCAAAGTGGTTTTCACACCCTGAATAAATTCATTATTGTACGAATCCAATCCATTATTAGCAGTATGATTCGATGCAAAAAGATTTTTCCCGTAATTAGCTATTCCTGTGTCAGCACCATAAATGGCATAATTCAGCTTGATTTCAAAAAAGAAATCTTTTATTCTGTATTTCAAAATGCAAACCGATTCAGAAAAATTTGCACCCAAAGGATGCGCCAATGGCTGATTATAATTCGTATAACTCTGCAAAGGGTTATAATGAGAATATGTGTAAGGTCTAACGTGATTGTACTCGTATTGGAAATATAGGTTTTTCAAAGAAAGCACATCAAAATATTTAAGCCCGGTTTGGTAACCGAATTTGTTTCTCAAATACCCGTTACTAAAATTAGATTTTCCAAAATCCCAATCATCAAAAACAAACTGAGAATAAATTGAAAAATGTTTAAGAAATTTCACTCTCATATTCGCTCCAAGCATCGTATTATCAATTCCATTTAATGAAGTGGTGATAGTTTGAGCAGCAATTAGTGGATTCAAATAATACCACTGATAATTTATATTTTTCCCATCCGCTCTAGCCTGCCAGATGGTCGATTCAAACAAACCTAAATTTATAAAATTAGATATATTGTAACTTAAATAATGAATAGTTGCATATTTTTTTTGATATGCCTGAACTTGCATGATGGTCGAATTCATGTCCTGAAAAACAGCATACAGAGTAGTGTATTGAATTTTCCAAAATGAAGTCGAAAATTCAAAAAAAGGATAATTGAAACTATTATCTGACAATAATAAAGAACGGTATCCATCGCCAATAAAGTGTTTGCTATGACCCAATTGAAAATTAAAATGCCTGTTTGGCGAATATGAAATCAATCCCGAAGCCATTGAATAATCATAACCATTGTTTTTAAATTTCTTTGCTTTTCCCTGGCCTGGAACTACGCCGAATGTATCAACAAAGGCGTTTATATAATCAACGAAAGTTGCCTGATTCTCATAAAAATTTGTCTGAAAGAAAAAATCTTTCCCGATTTTTCCCTTTGCCTCAACACCGCGTGTATTCACAAAATGATTGGTCTTTGCATTGACATCTTGCCCTATTTGAATATCAAATAAAGGGTCAATCGTTGCAGAAAAATCAGGTGTTTTAATCACTAAAAAATTTTCTCTTCTAAGTTTCTTCCAAAACCAAGGATGTCGGAAATGATTAATAAATACACTATCACGATTAGAAAAATTTGTTAAAGAATCATAATTGATGAGGGCCTGTATATCTTCACCCATAAAAGGTTTAAAAGAATCATGAAATGAAATATTTTTTTTAATCAGTGATTTTTCAATCTGCTGTGTGTAGTCCCTGTTCAATGGAAGTACCGTTTGTGAATAGGTAATATTGATGAAACAAAATAATTGAACAAGCAGAAAAAAAAGTATAGCTTTTTTCATGAACAGGATCTTCTTTTACTATGCAGCAAGGATTTCTGCGAGAACTTTATCCGCTAATCGGCTTGCTCCAAAACGAAAATATTCTTTATTCATCCAACTTTGACCGAGCACATTTTCGAGAAGCTTAAGATAATTTAATGCAATGGATGGCTCTGAAATCCCCCCTGCAGGCTTAATTCCAATCATTTTTCCAGTCTTGTTAAAATGATCCTTAATGGCATCCAGCATCACTAAAAAAGCTTGTTCTGTGGCAGCAGGAGAAATTTTTCCGGTGGAAGTTTTAATAAAATCTCCTCCTGCAGAAATAGCGATATCGCTTGCAATGCGAATATTAGTAAGGGTTTGTAATTCGCCTGTTTCAAGAATTACCTTCAAATGAACATGCTTGCAAATATCTTTGATAGCAGCTATCTCGTCAAATACAATATTGAATTCACCTTGTAAAAATTTCCCTCTTGAAATCACCATATCGATTTCGTCAGCGCCTTCATCAATTGCATATTTTATTTCTGATAATTTAACGGATATTGGAGATTGACCACTTGGGAAAGCTCCAGCCACAGAGGCTACATGAATATCTGTTCCTTTTAATCCATTTTTTGCTGTTCTCACCAAGGTCGGATATACACAAACGGCTGCTACATTAGGAATCCCATTTCCCTTTTCATGAAACTGCCTTGCTTTTTGACACATAGCGATAACTTTTTCGTCAGTATCAGAACCCTCCAGCGTGGTAAGATCAATAGCTGATAAAATAAACTTAAATGCCTGTTTGGATTCTATGGATTTCAAAGGGCAAGCTGTAATGGTTTTAATTCTTGATTCAATTTCCGAATCATTGACGGGAGAAATGCTCTTAATATCAATCATTGTTTTAGTTTTGATGGTCAAAGATATTAATTTATTTTGATCCTGTTATATAAGTATTGCAATGCTTAAATTTATTACTTTTGCAAACGCATGGAAAAGAAAAACAAAAATATATTTCCTGTTTTCGATCAGATGATCCAAAGAAAAGAAAAAGAATTGCTGCTGTTTCAGCATTCTATGGCCATCTGGCTCTATGGTTTATCGGGATCAGGAAAAACAACCATTGCAATCGAACTGGAGAAAATTCTTTTTTCACGCGGCTTGATTTGCAAACTTCTTGATGCAGATAATATCCGAACCGGACTGAATAATGATCTTGGCTTTTCCATAAAACAACGGGAAGAAAACATCAGAAGGGTGGCGGAAATAAACAAACTTTTTATTGACGGTGGTGTGATTACCATCAACTGTTTCGTTTGCCCAACCATCGCGATGCGTAGCGTGGCTAAAAAAATTATCGGGAAAAAAGATTTCGTTGAAATTTTCGTGAATGCACCTATAGATGTTTGCCATCAACGGGACACAAAAGGATTATATAAAAAAGCAAATCAAGGTAAAGTTACCGAATTTACCGGAGTCAGTTCTCCTTTTGAAAAGCCTGTGAAGCCTGATCTGGAAGTTCGTACTGATAAGTTAAGCATCAAAGAATCCGTAAACAAAATATTGGAATTTGTTTTACCAAAAATTGAATTGAAATAAAAATGCAATCATATAATCTTACACATCTCCGCGAATTAGAATCTGAATCAGTGTTTGTGATTCGTGAAGTGATTTCTCAGTTTGAAAGACCCGTGTTGTTATTTTCCGGCGGGAAAGACTCTATTGTAATGCTTCATCTGGCAGTTAAAGCCTGTTGGCCGGGGAAAATCCCATTTCCCATTTTACATATCGATACCGGACATAATTTTCCGGAAACGATGGAATACCGGGATAACCTTGTAAAAAAATTAGGTATAAAATTATTGGTTGGTTCAGTGCAGGCGTCTGTTGATAAAGGAAGAGCGGTTGACGAAACAGGTTTTAATGCGAGTAGAAATTTATTACAGACCGTTACATTGCTAGATACGATTGAAGAAAACAAATTTGATGTAGCGATGGGTGGCGCCAGAAGAGATGAAGAAAAAGCTCGTGCAAAAGAACGTTTTTTCTCTCACCGCGATGAGTTTGGTCAATGGGATCCGAAGAATCAACGTCCTGAATTATGGAATCTTTTCAACGGAAGAAAAAAAATCGGTGAACATTTCAGAGTATTTCCCATTAGCAATTGGACAGAAATGGATATCTGGCAATACATTTTACTTGAAAAAATTGAAATGCCTGTTTTGTATTTTTCTCACGACAGAGAGTGTTTTAAAAGAGATGATGTAATCCTTGCTAAATCTGATTTTGTTCCATTGAAAGAAAACGAGAAATACGAAATGATGCATATACGTTTCCGGACAATTGGCGATATGTCATGCACCGGAGCCACAAAGTCAGAAGCAAATACCATTGAAGAAATCATTCAGGAAGTAGCTGCATCAAGAGTGACAGAAAGAGGAGGCAGGGCTGATGACAAGCGATCTGAAGCTGCTATGGAAGACCGAAAAAAAGAAGGATATTTTTAATTTAACTCCTTGAAAAAAGTAGTAATGAATTCAACTGAAAGCGACGGATATCTTGATATGGAATTACTCCGCTTTACCACTGCAGGGAGCGTAGATGACGGAAAAAGCACCTTGATTGGAAGAATGCTTTATGACAGCAAATCCATTTTCGATGATCAATATGAGGCAATACGATTAGCCAGTGAACGTCGCGGAGAAGAACAGGTGAACTTAGCTTTGCTCACTGACGGACTTCGAGCAGAGCGCGAACAGGGAATTACCATTGATGTAGCCTATCGTTATTTTGCCACACCGAAAAGAAAATTTATTATTGCTGATACGCCAGGTCATATTCAGTACACAAGGAATATGGTCACAGGAGCATCTACTGCAAATCTTGCTATTATTCTCATCGATGCGCGTAAAGGTGTGATTGAACAAACCAAACGTCACGCGTTTATTGCTTCTCTGTTAAAGATCCCACATCTGGTTATTTGTGTGAATAAAATGGACCTCGTGAATTATGATCAAACTGTATTTGAAAATATTCAAAAAGATTTTCAACATTTTGCTTCCAAGCTGGAGGTGTTTGATGTGCATTTTATTCCTATCAGTGCATTGAAAGGCGATAACGTAGTTGACAAATCAAAGAATATGGATTGGTTTGGGGGTTCTACATTATTATATTTACTTGAGAATATTCATATTGGTAGTGATGAGAATCTTGTAGACTGCCGCTTTCCCGTTCAGTATGTCATCCGACCGATGAATGATGAATTCCACGATTATCGAGGATATGCCGGAAGAATTGCCGGAGGAATTTTCAAACCCGGCGATAAAATCATGGTGCTTCCCTCTCGTGTTAAAGGAAAAATCAAATGCATTGAAACACGCGACGGAGAAATTGAAGAAGCATTTCCTCCTATGTCAGTAACTATCCGACTTGAAGAAGAAATTGATATAAGCCGTGGAGACATGATTGTTCGTGAAAATAATGTGCCATCCATCGGTCAGAATTTTGATATTATGTTGTGCTGGATGAATGAGAAAAAATTATTGCTGAACGGAAAATACGCAATCAAGCATACCTCTAAGGAAGCACGTTGCGTCATCAAAGAGATAAAATATAAAGTTGACATCAACACACTACACAGGCTTGAAGAAGATAAAGATATCGGATTAAATGATGTGGCACGTGTTTCTTTGCGAACCACACAACCATTCTTTTACGACAAATACAAACTCAACAGATCAACAGGAAGTATTATTCTGATTGATGAATCAACCAATGAAACCGTTGGTGCAGGAATGATTATCTAAGAAAAATAATAACGATTTATTTATACTTAAATGTTTCCCAATTCCAGGGAGCAGAAATTACATTTTCATTTTTCTTAGCTACTTCCATTTTCGATTCGTAGCGCCCGGCACCAAATGTCTTATTATAAAAATCGCGTAAGCGCCAATTGGGCAAGTGAAGATCAGGGTTCATTTGCCTGTCTGTATTATGATTTGGAAAAGGATAAAATGATCCACGTTTTTCGATAATGGGATTAGGTAGTCTGTTAAAGGGGTTGCATTGAGAATACACTTCTTCAATTAAAAATTCCATGAGTTCCTGAGAAATCCATAAATAGCTTTTCTCAACTTCAAAAGCAAAAGTCGGGTGTTTGAAAATATCCATAAACGACAGCCCGAAATACTTTGCAAATAACTTTTCATATTCCTTAAAAACACCGGGAGATGTTTCCTGAGTGTGTATCGTAGCTTCCACAGGATCTGGAGCATCAGCCCAAGGTTTAATTTTCGGAGCAAAACTGCAATAGGAAAGACTCCAGTCGGATAAATCCCAAATCATTTTCTCCCAAAGATGTTTAATCGCTTCCCACATTTTAGTCTGGGGTTCAAACTCCCTGTCAATATCATCGTTTGCAAAATTAAGCTCTTTCATGTCGGGCACGCCAAACCGGTTACCAGCAGCCAGCTTATCAAATGCCTCGATCTTTCGTTTTGCACTTTCGATGTAATATGGATTACTTGGAGCTGCTTCGGTAAATTCCAGAAGATAAACCTGACCTTTCCTCATCACCCCTGTCCCTTCCATGGCTTTATCCACGCCGGTTTCAATCATCAAACGTAAAAAGGAAGGATAACTCATGCCGGGTTGCTCACCCAGATCAATCACTTTCTGAATTCCTTTGATCAGTGGTTCGGGATTGTTTAATACTTCCACTTCAACTGTATTGTCAAACATGTTCGGTGTTTGCTTCTTTGCTTCCGTATTAGCGTCACCGATTATTTTTTTTACTTTATCAAATCCTCCTTCCTTGTCGAAGATTTTTTTCTGTGTGCGCCCAAGCATGTCGAGACCTTTTTCATTCTGCGCTTCGGAATATTCGCTGGATGCACGATTCAGCATATCATTGTAATTATCCTCCAGACGTTTGATGGCATCTTTCAGTGCATTGATATTCTGTTTTAGCAATGCACCGTCATCATAACCACCGCTTCCACCGGATGAGGAAGCTGCTTTGGCCTGGGCGCTTAATGCGCGACTATAATGATCGCTGAATTTTCCATACAGATTTTCCTGCATCACGGTTCCGTTAAATATATTCATATCATCGGTTGATTGTCCCAGTTCAACCATGCGATCGTAGCATTTGCTCATGGCATCAAAATCTTCACCGGAAATATTTTTTGATTTGCAATCCTCTACCATATTTTTAAAGGTGCCGAGGATGGAATCTAATATAAAAGGATCTATTGGCATGATATGTTATATTAAGCGTTAATAATTATTTTGAATTTTTCCAGATGTTCCTTAATGTGCTCATCTGATAAAGGAAAAAGCCTCCTGTGACGGAACTCTAAAATTACATCCGGCGTTAGTCTCCATCCTTTTTGAAAAGCATCCATGTGTGCTTCTGTGCTTTTTGCACTTTCCGCTATGTTTTTTTTAACAATTGCAGCCACTTCCTGCATACCTTGTTTGTATTTGTCGGGGACAACAGCGTTAGCATACACTTCAGCCATGTCAAGAAACTCCCATTCATAAGCAAAAAACCAGTTGGCCTCATCCAATGTTACTTCAAGCATATTCTTGTTGCTTTCATCATTCACCATAGTAATCAGTTCAGTCACATTATTGATTGAATCCACTTTTTCAATGATTCTTTTGGCAAGCAATACCCGGACGACTTCCTGGTGCTTTTCAAAATGCTTCTGTTCCATGATGTACTGATCCTTTGTCAGTGCTGTTGCGCAGCGTTCATTCAGATCACCGATTTTATCCTTAAATTCAATCAGTTCGTGGCAACTCTGCATAGCGTCGCTCAGGCGCTTTTCAGCTGCATAGTAATTGGGGAAATTGGGGTTCCCTGCATATTTTTCCGCTCTTACAGAGTAATATGCTTTGTAATCTTCTAAAAGGTTGTCGGTCATATTGTTTTTATTTATAATTTTTCAGTTGCAAGATACTGCTTTTTAGAAATATACAACATCATAAGAAAAATAAAAAAGGCTGTCCGTTTAAAGACAGCCTTTTTTTAAATAAGATAAAAATTACTTACACGCTTTAGTCTCTTCATCAAAAGCTTTTTCAAATTCTTTTTTCTGTGTTGAATCTGAATATTTCTTTTCAAATTCATCAGATAATTTTTGTCCTTCTTCGTCAACTTTCTTTACTTCTGCTTCCAGCTTGGTTTTTTCTTCATCATTAGTGGCTGCTTCAGCCTTTTTTTGCAATTCCATCATTTTGCAATATTTTTCGCCAAGAGTTTTAGCATCTTTTTTCAAACTGTTGCCGCATGAACTTAAAGCAATAGCAAAAATTGCAATTAAAATTGTTGAAAGAATAAATTTAATTTTCATAATATAATTTTTAGGATTAATAATTTGCTGCTGCAATAATACAAAAAAAATTATTGATACATCACCACCAACGATTTTTATAATCAACTTTCCAGTAATCAGTGTTTATGGCATTTTTCACATAATCCAGTGTTTCCTTAGAGGCGCCTAATTTTTCAAGCACTTTATACTGCACATCAAGGCATTCTGATTCAGCATCGTGTCCCGAATATATTTCTTCGGGAACTTTTTTTGAAGGATATTTGCTTTTGTATTCTGTATATTGTTTTGAGTGATTCGCTTCATGCACCAATACGCTGGAATACCATATCGTGCCTGCTTCAATAGTCTTCAGCCCGATCTTGCATCGTGGCGGTACTTCCCATACATACATTCCGGATCCCTGATCGGCAATTTCGATGATAGCAATATACTTGTAAACAAAATCAAGCCATTCGGGAGCTTTTGATTTTAAGAGATCTATTGCCTGATTGGTCAGGACCGTATTTGCACTATCACCTTTTATTTGTAATTTATATGACGGCTCTTCCTTTACTGGCAAACCATGGCGGGAATATTCATTTGCGGCAATCAGCATACCCGAAACGATTGCGGCAATTATCAATAAGGTGATAACGATCTTTCTGAGTTTCATATAAATTTTTGGTGCTGGATTCTGTCAATAATCATACCCTTGAATTTTTTTATGGAATAATGGTCACAAAATAATTAAAAACTTTTGTTTCATTTTTTTCTGTTTTTACATTGCTGATGCTGATCTTATAGGTAGTTTCTGCTTTAATTGAATATGGAACATCCGGAATCCAGACCACAGTAGGCATACCATAACCAGCATAGTATTGCTCCATTTTTATGGATACAGGTTTTCCATTGCAGGTCATAATAATTTTTGCTTGCGACAGATCGCTCGACATCAAAGAAAAAGACCATCTGCCAAATACCAGTGAAGCTTTAACAAAATCTGCAGGCGGCCATGACACAAAACGACTTTTATACTGATCATAAATTGTATCTGAAAAATCTGATTTTTCTCCGCCTAAAGTCCACAAAGCCTCAGCATTGCTGGTCGATCCTATGCCATAAACTTTTCTTGCTGGATAAAGAACCCAGCGGCGATGGCCTACTGCATAATTATTCGAACCTCCATCTTCAACAAAACCATCCAGTGATCCGGTAGAATGATCGCCCAGTGAAAGATTTGAATGCCCGGCAGCTTCCTGTCCTTCAGCTGTAAAACACTTCATTTTATCATCAGGCTGATGTGTTAGCATTTCATTTGCAGACATTATTAATGCTGCCTTCTGACATTTTTTATTCCATTCATCCTTAAAAACACAACTGTCGGGAACCCCTGCCAAACGGCGCAAATAATTAAGTCTTTGTAAACATCTTTGCATAGCCGTTTCCGAAATGACACCTTCCAGACATTGATCAGTTGAGCCGGTCCAGCCAAGCTCAAATGCAGAAACGTCAGAAGTCATGTAATTGTCTTTGAAATCATTTTCCATCCATTTTCTTTTCAGGGACAATATTCTTTTATCATCCGGAAATTCTGTTCTTCCATAATAAAGAACATCGGGCACCTGGGAATATTTGCCAGCATTGATTTCGTTTTCAGCAATGCTGATGGCGAGATTGTTCACAGCTTCAGCGACTTTTTTATCATCCGGGAAAAGCAGAAAGAGTTTTTTTAATTTTTCCCATTGCCCTCTCATCTCTTCTGCTTTTTTTGTGAGGGTCACCTGCTTTAGATTCGCAGCGAATTGAATATTTTTTATTTCTTTATTTGTTGGGAAAAGACACAAGAAAGCAAAACTAAAATTTTCGGTTTTTTCATTTTTATCTTTCAACGATTTGATATAGTTTACCGCAGCTAACTCATTGCTTTTTATATTATTTTTTTTTGCGTAAATGCTCAGAAATACATCTGAAAGAATTTTAATGTCAGCTGCGGATTTCTCTTTTTGCTCTTTATTTTCGGGCATTTTCGACTGAATTTGTCCAAGAAGAAAATCGCTGACTTTATTATATGATGTCTCCGCATCCGATAAAGTATCACTGAAAGCCTTATCAATCGCTAATTTTTTAAATTTCACTACATCAGGCAACTCCCAGAAATAAAGTAAATAATCTTCACTGGTCTTCCAGTACAGTTCTGAAAAACGTGGATCGGTAGGGAAGAGGCGGCATCCGGCACCCATTATATTAATCGCTTTTGTAATTCTAATTTCCTCCTGATACCATTTTACATTTTGAACTTCATCATTTAGAATGTCAAAATATTTGTTTTTTATAGTATCATTTTCCGGAAATAAACATGCGGCTTTTGAAAGTACTGAAATTGCATTCCCCTGTTGATTTTTTTCATCATAAATGGAGGCAAGAGCTATGAAAGCATCCGGGAGATAAGGTTTTTGGATCTTTCCTTTTTTAAAGTCTTTATAAATATTTTTTGCTGCAATATTTAAGTTTTCAATGGCATCGTCAGGATCCTGCATATCTCTAAGGCAAATTCCTTTACGGTAATAAATCATATTATCGGGAAACAAAAGCAGCATATTGTCATAAAGTTCAATAGTCTTAGTTTGGTTTCCGCTAACCATATATGAAATGGCTTTATCATGATAATTCTTTTTAATCTGATCAATGATATCAGCGTATTCAGGAAAAAGCTTTCCTTCTTTGTCTTTTTTTTGCATGGACAATAAAACCCGCACTGATTTTTCTACAGCACCCGGGTGTTCTTTGTCATAAACTTTTTCATTAGCTAATTGAGAAAGAACCAGTGCTTTGTAAAAAACTGCTTCATAATTTTTTGAGTTTTTCTTGACTGCTTTTTCGGCAAGAGTTAAGCATTTCTCATATTTGCCATCTTTCCATGCATCAATAATTTTAATGTTTTGAGCATAGCCCCCTATGTAAAAACACATGATGCCTATTATAAATAAATTCCTCATCTCTATTTGTTTTCCCTGATAACGTGAATTTATTTTTTTTATTTTCCGAAAACAATTTTAGTACTAATGTGCTTCCAGCCAGTTTTCTCCAGTGCTCATTTCAACTTCAATGGGCACTGACATCTCAATAGCATGTTGCATATCATGCAAAATGATCGGCTTTAATATTTCTAATTCATCTTTGTGAGCATCAAAGACCAACTCGTCATGCACCTGAAGAATCATGCGTGATTTAAGATTTTTCTCACATAGTGACTGATAAATTTTGATCATAGCAATTTTAATCATATCCGCTGCTGACCCTTGAATCGGTGCGTTAATGGCATTGCGTTCGGCGTAACCACGCGAATTGGAATTGTATGAATTAATATCTTTTATATATCTTCTTCTTCCCATGATGGTTTCCACATATCCATGTTCACGGGCAAAAGCAATGGATTGATCCATGTACTGTTTGATTGTGGGATATTTTAAAAAGTATTGTTCAATGATCTGAGCTGCTTCTTTTCTTGGAATATTAAGCCTTTCCGATAATCCAAAGGCTGAGATTCCGTAAATAATTCCAAAATTCACTGTCTTGGCATTGCGTCGCATTTCTTTTGTAACCTCTGCTAATTCTACATTGTAGACTTTCGCCGCGGTGGCTGTGTGAATATCAACTCCCTGTTTAAATGCAGCGATCATGTCTTCGTCCTTGCTCATGTGTGCAATAATGCGAAGTTCAATTTGAGAATAATCTGCTGAGAGCAATAGAAAATTATGATTTGCCGGTACGAATGCTTTTCTTATTTCCCTGCCTCTTTCCGTGCGGACAGGAATATTTTGCATATTCGGATTGTTTGAACTCAGCCTGCCGGTGGCTGCTACTGCCTGATTGAATGAAGCATGAACTCTGCCTGTTCGCTCATTTACCATTAATGGCAATGTGTCAACATAGGTGGATTTTAGTTTGGCGAGCCCTCTGTAATCAAGAATTTTTTCTACGATGGGATGTTTGTTTTTCAACTTCACTAAGACTTCCTCCCCTGTTGCGTACTGCTTAGTCTTTGTGAGTTTTGCTTTATCCACAATATTGAGCCTGTCGAAAAGAACTTCACCGGTTTGCTTGGGTGACGCTATGTTAAAATCAATTCCTGCCATCGTGTGAATTTCTTTTTCAATAGCAGCAATTTCATTTTGTAATTGAATTGCATATTCATTCAAAGCATGTACGTCAATTTTTATTCCCGCTGTTTCCATGGCTGAAAGCACCGGTACCAGCGGCATTTCAACAGTCTCAAATAATTTTAGTATCTGATCTTTTTCAAGAATGGGATCAAAAATCTGTTTCAGCTGAAAGGTAACATCTGCATCTTCACAGGCGTATTCTTTCAACACATCAGTTTCTACAACCCGCATCGAAAGCTGGTCTTTGTTCTTTTTCCCGATCAGCGATTCAATAGGAACGGGTATATAATTCAAATATGATTGTGCAAGAAAATCCATATTGTGCCGCATGTCAGGCTGAATGAGGTAATGCGCTAGCATGGTATCGAAGAGTTTTCCCTTCACTTCAATGTCGTACCATTTTAAAATGGAAATGTCAAACTTTATATTCTGTCCGATCTTTTCAATATTCGGATTTTCAAAAACACTTTTAAATTCGGCCACAATTTTATGTGCTTCGTTATAATCTGCAGGGACCGGAATAAGATAGGCTTCGTGGGATTTATAACAGAATGACATAGCTACTAATTCCGAATTGCTTGTATCCACTCCTGTTGTCTCTGTGTCAAAGCAAAAAATCTTTTGCTGATTTAATTCAGAAATTAAAGACTGCCTTTTTTCAAAAGTATCGACTAAATGATATTGATGAGGAACGCTGCTAATATCAAGCTTTTGCACTGTTTCCTCTTCCGGATTAACTTCTTCCGGAAAAAGATTTTCGCTGAAACTATTTTGCTCCGGCTTTGATTCATTATCACCAAGACTCAGATCTGTGAAAACTCTTTTGGCAAAAGTGCGAAATTCAAGTTCATCAAGAATTTTCTTTAGTGCTGCAGTGTTCGGAGGGATAAGTTTTAATGCTTCACTGTTAAATTCAACAGGCACATCCAGAATAATTGTAGCCAGTTGTTTTGACATGATCGCCTGATCAGCAAAAGTTTTTACCTTTTCTTTTAATGCAGGATTGGCGATCTGTTCATAATTCTGCAATAGGTTTTCCAACGAATCAAATTGTTGCAAAAGCTTACGGGCAGTGACTTCACCCACACCGGGAATGCCTGGAATATTATCAGATGCATCGCCCCATAAACCAAGCATATCTATCACCTGATCCGGACGCTTCACGCCAAATTTTTCACACACTTCGTTAACGCCCATCACCACAGCCTTTGCGCCGAACTTTGCTGGTTTATATATAAAAGTTTTATCTGAAACCAATTGTCCGAAATCTTTATCCGGAGTCATCATAAAGGTGGTGAAGCCCTGTTCTTCGGCTTGCTTTGCCATGGTGCCAATTACATCATCGGCTTCGTATCCCTCAGCAAAAATTAATGGAATATTGAATGCCTCTATCAACTGCATGATATATGGTAATGATGCCGAAAGTTCTTCAGGCATGGCTTGCCTGTTTGCTTTGTAGGCAGTGAAATCATCGTGCCTGATAGTAGGCGACTGAGTATCAAATGCAACACCGATATGCGTGGGCTTTTCATTTTTTATCACATCATATAATGTGTTCGCAAATCCTAATGTGGCAGAAGTATTAAGACCTTTTGAATTAAAACGCGGGTTTTTATTTAAGGCGTAATACGCTCTGTATATAAGAGCCATGGCGTCAAGCAGGAAAAGTTTTTTTTCCGGAACCATAAATTATTTTTTGTAAATGTAGGAAGAAATTAAGAAATGAATTTCATTATTCTTTTTGGTGTGATCTCATTAATCTTTCCGGCTTATGAAAAAACATTTTCTTAAAAACAAAAAATCCTTTCTCGATGAAGAGAAAGGATTTTTTGTAATATTTATTTAATCTTTAGCTATTCCATAAATTCATCAGCATCATCGTAAACTTCGGTTTTTCTTCCGAGAATTGGTAATATTTTCCCCACGATAAATCCGCCGGTGATAGCAATCACAATGGTTATGGCAATACCAAAAAGCTGATGTCCCATGTTTAATCCTTTAACAATAGGCAATGCAGCCAGACCGCCCATTAAACCGGGCAACCCGTGAAGATTACTTACACCGCAGGTGTCAATAATCTTCATCAAACGTTGTTGTTTTGTCTGAATCACGGCAAAGCCAAATGTAGAAAGTCCGCCGGCCAGAGCACCAATAATGATAGCACCCATAAATGTTGCATGATCGCAGGTGGCACCTATGGCAACACCGCCAGCTAAAGCTGCATTGGCAATATCGGCAAGACTTATTTTTCCTCTCAATCCAACAGATGCAACATAGGTCACCAGTGTAGAGCCACAAAGAGCAAGTATCACATTAATCACGGTGTGAGGCAGCGCTTCCATGGGAACCAGTGCACCGCAGAAGCTGGGCCAGAAAATCCACAGCACCATACTACCAAGCATAGAATAGCGATCGCTGGTGGCATCTGCCTCAATGGGTTTTTCCATTTCCTGTTTGGTGGTCATCGTCAGAGCAACACCCAGGCCGAATATGGCACCGAAAGCGTGAATGACAATGGATCCGCCCGTATCAGCCACAGCGCCTTTCGGTATCAGGTTCAATCCGTTTCCAAGCACGATCCATTCGTTGAGCATATAACAGGGGATAAACAAGGCTCCCATTAATATATACTGTGGCATTTTTAATCGTCCCAGCACCGCACCGGCAGTGATCAATAAACTGGCCGCAGCAAACTCAGCATAAATAAGGCAGTCAATTTCGCTCACATGTTCACCGAAAATATTCGATGATTTCATCCACATATAAATAGGCAAAGCAATACTCACCAGCAGGAAGGTTGCAGTAAGTGCAGAGCGGCCGTATTTCCTAACAAACACCATCAGGAAGCCGAAGCCGAGTAAGAGCATAGCCATGATGTGAATGGCACGGTTATACTTCTGATCGTCGGCAATAGCAGCCAGAGGATCAGCAATCCCGTTGCCCTGAGCAAAAGAGGTTCCTGAGCAAACTAAAAGCAACACCAGTGTTAAAGGTAAAAACAAGAGCCATTTGTAGTTTTTCATTTTTTGTCCTTTCTTCAATTGTTAAATTTTATAATAATTAATTGAAATACTGAATAATAAATAAAATGTCATTGTTTATGGCGGTGAATGTAAAAAAAAACCATAAAAGAAATACCTAAATAAAATACAATTATTTCTTAGCAAATGTTTGTCTGAAATAAAAATAATTCTTATGAGGGAAGTTCTTAAGTTGGACTTTTTCATTTATCCCGATACTAAAGAGAGAAAAGAAAATAATTATTTGTCATATAATAAAAACAGCCCCCAATGATTCCGGGGGCTGCCTTTTTGAAACATGCTTTAAAATGGGCACATTTCAACATCAACAATCAAACATAATTATTTACCAAAATGCAAGAAGAGGAAAATTAAATAAGGTCATAATCATATTGTTTAACTGTTGTTTCTCTTTTTTATAAAACACCTTCGTCATAAGCTCTTTCACCATGCACGCCTTCGTCGAGCCCCAGTTTTTCAGTCTTTTCATCCACCTTCACAGGCGTGATCCAATTGATGACAATCAGCATTATATAAGTAAAAATAAAAGCATAGATGGAAGCGGCCACCACGGCAACAATTTGTTTTCCGAAGAAAGTACTGCCACCAAAAATCAATCCGTCAGCACCATGAATATTAATGGCCTTTGATGCGAAAACACCTAATAATATAGTTCCCAGCCCTCCGCCAACACCATGAACTCCCCAAACATCAAGAGCATCATCCCATTTCATTTTATTTTTAAAATACACGGCAGAATAACAAATTAAACCGGCTGCAGTACCAATAATAGGTGCTGCCCACACAGGGACATAACCGGCACAGGGCGTTATAGTCGCCAATCCGGCAATGGAACCCGTGAGGAGGCCCACAAATTTAGGCTTTCTTTCGCGCGACCATTCAACCACCAACCATGCAATGGTTGCGAAGGAAGCAGCCACATCAGTATTGATAAAAGCAGTAGATGTAATAAAGTCAACAGCCACTTCACTGCCAGCATTGAATCCATACCAACCGAACCATAAAAGGCCTGTACCTATTGCCACCAAAGGAATACTGTTTGGTGTAGAGTTTTTATCCACTCGCGCTTTAACATATAACACGGAAGCTAAAGCAGCAAAACCGGCTGTAGCGTGAACTACAATACCACCTGCAAAATCAAGAACACCCCATTGTGCAAGAAGTCCGCCACCCCAGATCATGTGAACGAAGGGATAATAAACAAGGATCTGCCAAACAGTGAGGAAAATAAAATAGGCCTTAAAGTTAACTCTGTTCACAAAAGCGCCTGTAATAAGGGCGGGAGTGATAATTGCAAACATCATCTGATACGCCACGAAAACAAACTCCGGGATTTTACCATTGGTGTACATTGTGTCAAATGAAATTCCATGAAAAAAAGCTTTGTGGAAGTCTCCGATTACACCGCCCTCGCCACCGCTGAAGCAAAGGGAATACCCAAAAATCACCCATAATACGGTGGTCCAACTCAGAGAAACAAAACTCTGAATCATTATACCAAGAATGTTGCGTTTTGTGGCCAAGCCGCCATAGAATAGCGCTAAGCCCGGGGTCATAAGCATTACTAAGCTCGCAGCCAGCAGCATAAACCCCGTTGAACCTGTGTCGATCATAATTGAAAAGTTTTAGTGATTATTAATAATTTTTAAAGTGTTATTCCCAATGCAAAAAATACATTTGATGCTTGCGGATTAAATATTAAAGATGCTTTAAGTGGTAATTCAAATTCCTTTGAGATTTTTATTTTACGATAGCCTGTTACTCCTACATTGACAACTCCGAGTGTATTACCATAAGCGCCTGCTGCAGGGGTAAAACCTAAAAACAAATCCGCACTGTTTTCCTGTATGGTAAAAGTGTAACCCGCTTCAAAGTACGATGAATAATACGTTTCGTTGGTAGTGTCTTTTTTTACATCATAACCCCAGCGTTTATCATTTCCATAGAAGTAAACTCCGCCAAGTAGCCATAAAGGGAATTTATCACCCCCCTTGAAAAGCAGCGAACCTTCAAGTGAATGAGCTGTTGTTTTATCATCATAAATAAAATACCTGTTATCGGGTGAAGCTGGTGTTCCATTTACTGAAGGCACATAGTAATCTGTGACAAGCAGAGAGACTTTTTTTAAGGTGTATTTTGCGTACAAATCAACTTCTTTATAAAAACTATTTGTAGCCACTGCACTCCAGCAGCCTAATTCAAAATTTCCTTTGGAAAGAGACAGAGTCGGCTGAATACATGGAGAATTGCCGTAATCGCAGCCTCTCCAAATGTATCTGCTCATAATATCAGCTCCGATATTTAATTTTAATTTCGATGCAGCAGTGTCTTTACCTTTGGTAGAATCAGGTGCAAATACATTCTCGGATTTTAATGTGCAGCTTAATAAAAATGCCAGTACAAAAAACAAAGTCCGTTTTGAAATTTTTACCATGGTGCTTTCAATAAAACGTCACAAAAATAGCCTCGCTCTAGGGAGTGCACAATAAGATAATACTTGAAATTTGATTAGGAAAGACTTTGAGTAACTAGGTAATTTTCTTATGGAAATAATGTCGTCATTACGAATCTGTCGTTTGACGGATGAAGCAATCTAATAAGTGTGTGTCAATGGATTGCTTCGTCGTACCTCCTCGCAATGACGTTTTGGATTAGCTTCATGGACAAACACGAATTTATACTTCAATTATTTTATTTTTCACAGCATAGAGAACCATTTCAGCGGTGTTTTTTAATTTCAGTTTCTGCATGATGTGATTTTTATGAGCATCCACTGTTTTGGTGCTTATGAAAAGTTTATCTGCAATTTCTTTATTGCTTGATCCACTTGCAGCAAGTTTTAATATTTCAATTTCTCTCTGGGTGAGATCTTCGTTCTCCTTTAGGTTTTGTCCGGTCTTAAATTTTTTAATGTAGTTTTTTAGAAAATTATCTGAAACCAATTTGCCATAATACTCGCCACCATCATAAATAATTTTTATCGCTTCCAGCAATTCTTCTTTGGACGTGTCTTTTGGCAGATATCCATGTGCGCCTGCTTTAATAGAATTTATTACAAAGTCTTCATCAGTGTGCATGGATAAAATCATGATCTTTATTTCGGGATATAAAGAAGAAATCTGTTTTGAAACTTCAATTCCCGAAAGTCCCGGCATAGTAATATCAACTATAACCACATCGGGTTTATGAGTTTTTAGCATATCCAACAGCTCATTACCACTGGAGGCTTCACCGATAATATTTATGAAATCATTATCGGACAATAATGATTTTATTCCATCACGAAAAATACGATGATCGTCTGCTAAAATAATTTTAATCTTAGTCATAATTAATTGACAGGTATTTTAATATTAATTTGGGTTCCTTTTCCTAAAGAGGAAGATACAAAGCACTCCCCTTTGAGCAATTCCACTCTTTGTTTAATATTCATTATTCCATTGCCGCTGAATTCGATTTTATCTGAATCAAATCCCTTTCCATTATCTGCAATGTTAAGAAAAATTATGTTCAGGTCAGATGATATTTTTATCGAGGCTTCCGTTGCAGCAGAATGTTTGGTAATATTATTAATAGCTTCCTGAGAGATTCTGTATAAATAAATCTGAACTCTTTTATTTAATGAATCAGGAATATTTTCACTTATGAAATTAACCTGTATACCGGTATTATGAGTTGTATCTTTACATAGATTTTTTAATCCCTGCTCCAGGCCGAATGCCTCCAAAACGGGTGGCATAAGGTCGTTCGAAATATTTCTTATCTCCTGAATTGTTTCCCTTAAAAGTTCCTGAGTTTCGTTTATTATCTGCTGGTTTTTTTCGACACTTGCACTTTTTGTTTGTTCAAGTTTTATTTTCACGGCCAATAAAGATTGTCCCAAACTGTCATGCAAATCTCTCGAGAGCCTTTGTCTTTCCATTTCCTGTCCGTCAATCAGGGAACTTACTTTTTTAGTTTTCTCCACTTCTATTTGTTCGCTCTGTTTTTTTAATTGCATTGTCATGTCGTTAAACGTTTCTGTAAGCGAACCAATCTCATCACGGGAAGTTACTTTTAAATTCACATCATAATTACCTGCACCTATTTGCTCACTTGCTTTTTGGAGTTTTTTAAGTGGCAATGTAATTTCTCTTGAAATCAGAAATGCAAAAAGGAATACACTCGCTGCAATAATTAGACTGATCAACAAAATACTGTTTCTAATTGAATTGACAGGTATCATGGCTTCCTGTTCATCAATTTCTGCTAATATCACCCAGTTAAGTCCTTCAATATTCACTTTGCTGTAGGAACTCAGGCAGGAAATATTTCTATAATCCCGCACAATGTCAGCACCTGTTTTGCCATTAAAAGCATTTATTACAGATTCAGAAGCTACTTTTATATTAAAGACCGCATTTTCCTTAAACCTTGAGTTGCTTCTCATCAGGTAATCATTGCCCACCAAGTATGTTTCTCCCGTTTTGCCCAACCCGTTATTTTCGGTATACCCGAACATGATTTTGTTGATAGCTGTCACAGGAATTTCCATCACAACAAAACCTATAATGTTCTTTACTTCATTAAAAATAGGTGTTCCGATATAGATCAACAACTTTGCTTTGGATAAATCCTGAATGATGATTTTTTTTGACAACTCGATTTCTTTACAAAAAATTTTCAGGTTTTGATCAGATACGGAATAGATAACAGAATCCTTTTTTAATTCAGGTTGTGAAGAATTAATATCAAATACAAAATTATTCTGGCTCACCACATGCAATCGCTTATAATAGCCATAAGAACTAATATACTTATTTAAATATGAATCATGTTGAAATTTATTTATTGTTTCAACAGATTTTTCCTGTGAGTTTAATACATCAATTATTTTCTTTATTTCTTCGGATTTGGAGATGAGATTTATATCGCGGTCACGATCAAGAAAAAACTGTTCGATCCTGTTTTTCTTTTCTAACCGCAAAGAAATTAACTGGTCGAATGCTCGATCAAGTAAGGCCTTTTTAGCAAAATAATAGGAATATGAGCCAATAGTAATAATCGCCACAATGCCGATAAGCATAAAGAAAAAAATCAACTTTTCAGTAATGGAAATGCTTTTCATGGATAAGAAATACTTGAGATAACTAATTGAAATTTCACATTACAAAGATATTGATTAAAAGAAAGTGCGGAAAAATATATAAAAGGGTTAAATTTGTATTGGTATTTGTTGTTTTCTTTTTATCATGCCCCTCTCACAAATTCCATTATCAGGTGGGACTTCCAATGGCAGATTCTTTTGATTATTAGAATTTTGTGATAAATAGCACATTGGTTATTTTTGTGACAAATAGCACATTTGTCATATTGTTTTTATATTTCTGCTTTTAGTATCTTTGCCAAAGAAATTTTAGCTAAACCCTTTTAGCAAAAAATTATTATTAATCCATTGTAAAACTAAAACCCATTCACACATGAAAAAAATTATCACAATCTTAATGCTGGTGGTGTTCGCATCAGTTTATTCCTATGGGCAATCCCAAAGGTTAGTACTTGCAGAAGAATTTACTCAAGCATCTTGCGGCCCCTGCGCCGCCGCAAACCCTACATTTAATGCGCTGCTCCAAGCCAATCCAACCAAAATTACTGCCATTAAATATCAAACAAATTGGCCGGGTGTTGATCCCATGAATACCCAAACTCAAACCTGGGTTGGGCCAAGAGTAACTTATTATAATGTTTCAGGAGTTCCTTATGCCATAATTGATGGTGATACAGTTCCTACCACGGGAGGAAGTTATACAGGTTATCCTAATAATTTCACACAAACAAAGTTAGATGCGGAATATGCTGTTCCGTCTCCTTTTACTATGGTACTGACCCATACTGTTAATACTACCTGGGATTCTATGACTGTGAAATGCGTTATTACCTGTACCCAAGCTATTACGGTTACTGGCCCACTGGAAGGTCAAATTGTAATGACGGAGAATCATATACATTTTGCTACAGCGCCAGGTTCTAATGGCGAAACAGATTTCTATAATGTAGCCAGAGCTATGTATCCAAGCGCAACAGGCACTCCGCTTGCCACCACATGGACAGTAGGACAAAAAGATTCTCTTATTTTTAAAGTAAAAATTCCTACATATATTTATAATAAAGGACAAATTGCTTTTGTTGCATTCATTCAGGATAATGCCACAAAATATGTGAAACAAGCAGCATATAGTGCCCCAATCCCATGTCCTTTGGATGCAGGTATTACTGCTATTTCAAATGTTCCAGCTATGTCATGTACTACAACTCCTTTTACCCCTTCTGCCACATTGACAAATTATGGTACTGCTACTTTAACTGGCTGTAATATCAATTATAAAGTTGATGCAGGTACGGTTTCCACCATCAATTGGACAGGAACATTGGCAACAAATGGGACCACTATGGTCACTTTGGGTGCTATTACCCCTGTTAACGGTCAGCATACTTTATCCGTTTACACATCTGCACCTAATGGAGGTACAGATTTAGCTCCCTCGAACGATGCAACTACTGCTTCCTTTTTAAATTCATTAACTTATACGGTGACTCCTCTTGTTCAGGATTTTCAGAGCACTACCTGGCCCCCAAGTTATTATATTGTAGGCAACCCTGACAATGATGCTGCCACATGGACCAGAAAAACAGGTACAGGTGGTTTTGGTACAAGCACCGCATGTACAAAAATGGATTTCTATAACAGTGCTTCAGGAAGGTTAGATGATCTTTATACAGATCCTATTGATCTCAATGGGGCAATTTCAGCAAGTCTATCTTTTGATGTAGCTTATAAACAATATAGTGCATCATACAGTGACCGTATTCAGGTTCAGGTTTCGACTAATTGCGGTTCTACATGGAGTACAAAATATGACAAACAAGGTGCCACACTAGCAACAGTTACTGGTTACGTAACAAGTGCCTTTACTCCCACTGCAACACAATGGAGAACTGAAACAGTTGATATTTCTTCTGTGGCAGGACAGGCAAATGTGCTGCTACGCTTCCACGCCATCAGTGCATACGGTAACAATGCTTATGTAGATAATGTTAATATTACGTCTGTGATGGCGGTTAATGAAAATAGCGACCTTATTGGTGATGTTTCCGTATATCCAAATCCACTGACTGATAAAACCAATATCATTATAAACCTGAAAGAAACTTCAGCAGTATCTTATATAGTATATAATGTCTTGGGTGAAGTAGTTTCATCAGATAAACCGGGAGTCTTAGCAACAGGAAGTCATGAGTTTGTTTTGAATGCTTCAAATTTAAGTACCGGGATGTATTATATCAATATCATGATTGGCGATAAATTAGTAACAAAGAAAATTACAGTTAACAGATAATAATATGTGTTTTTGATTGAATCAGCAATTTGGAACATTTTGTTTTAAATTGCTGATTCTTTTTTTATTAAACTTCATATTATTAATGAAAAAGCGCTTAACTTTGCCAATAAGAAAATATCCAGACCCTTTTTGAGATAATTAATAACTAATAATTTTAGGCTATGAAAAATTTAGGATTACTTTTTTTATTTCAATTTGTGTTTTTATTTGCAATTGCACAGCAAGCAATCTATATAACACAGCCATTTAACACTGTTCCTCCTACCGGATGGACCATTGATGCACAAGCCAGTAATTGGATTGCCAACAATTCAACATTTGCGGGGGGAACGGCTCCGGAATGTTTATTTTATAACACCCCGACATTTACTGGTGATTCGCGATTAATTACCGGCAACATTAACACAACCGGTGCTACTACTTTATCAGTAGCGTTTAAACATTACGTAAGTGATTACAGCGGCGGATATACAATTGGAGTGGCAAGCCGATCGAATGCAGGTCCATGGACAACCGTTTGGAGCATTAGTCCCACCGGTTCAATTCCGGCCAGCCCTGTATTTATTCAATTTTCAAATGCAGATGTCGGCAGCACCACAACCCAGCTTTGTTTCTACTTTAGCGGGGCCTCATCTAATATTGAAGGTTGGTTAATAGATGATCTTGTTGTTTACAGTCCTTATACACTTGATGCTAAAATGAACTCGAATACTGTTTCGCCATACCTTGTTCAAGGCAATGTGGATATTACCGGATCTGTAATTAACTATGGCACTACAAATGTTACCTCCCTGACTTTAAATTACAAAATCAATTCAGGAACAACCAATACAACTACCGTGAATTCTATTAATTTAGCACCCGGAGAGACCTATGATTATACACTTACGCAACCCTGGGCCGCTACCCCGGGAAGCTACACTATTACAACATGGATCAGTGATGTGAATGGAGTTGGTTCGGACAATTGTCTTATCAACGACACTCTTACCAAAACGGTAATTGTTGCATCACAATCAACCGTCAGATTACCACTCTATGAAGAATTTACCAGTTCAACATGTTCGCCATGTGCAAGTTTTAACAGTACTACATTTACTCCGTTTATTGCAGCACATCCTAATGAATTTTCTTTAATTAAATACCAGATGAACTGGCCCGGCACCGGTGATCCATACTACACAACGGAAGGCGGTGTCCGCAGAGCTTTTTATAATGTTACTGGTGTTCCTGATTTATTTATTGACGGAAGTAATTCAACTATGAATTCCGGAGGCATGGCAACAGAATTAGCAGCAGAAGCAGCAAAAGCTACTTTTTTTGAAATCAATACCACACCTACCTATACTGGTACAACCATTACGGTGCCCATTACCATTGATCCTTATATTACCGGAATTTTTAAAGTTTATGCTGTCGTTGTTGAAAAAACAACAACCGGTAATGTGGGTACAAACGGAGAAACATCATGGACTCATGTCATGATGAAAATGTTACCCAATGCTGTTGGCTTAAATGTTAGTTTTACTGAAGGAACCCAATATACACATACCTATATTCAGAACTTAAGCACTACTCACGTAGAAGAAATGAGCGATCTTCAGGTTGTTATTTTTATTCAGCAAACTTCGACAAAAGAAGTTTTTCAATCAAAATTTGCTGATGTGCTTCTCACAGGGACACAAGAAATTAATAGTATTGGTACCCTCTCTGTTTATCCAAATCCGGTTGCTGACTTTTCAAATATTCGTCTTGATCTGAATAATTCTGCAAATGTTTCTTATAAAGTTTATAATTTGCTGGGTGATATTGTTTATAAAGAAGATGCAGGATTATTACCAATCGGCAATCATTCCTTAGGTTTCAATGTTAAGAATCTGACACCAGGAATGTACTTCATTAGTTTACAAATTGGAGATAAAAAAATTACACAAAAAATTACAGTTAACAGATAATAATTTACGTTTTAATTTGAATCTGCAATTTGGAATGGATTTTGTTTTAAATTGCTGATTCTTTTTTAATACAATTACACATGAAAAAAATTTGCTTTTTAACAATTGGTGTTTTTCTCTTTTCCTTTTCTTTTGCACAAAACACAGAAACCAAAACGCGAACTATTCCTTCAGTAGATGTTCAGACTATTGACGGTGCGGCATTCAATACATCAAAAATTTCTAATGACGGAAAGCCCATTATTATTAGTTTTTGGGCTACCTGGTGTAAACCCTGTGTAAAGGAACTAACTTCCATTGCCGAAGTTTATGAAGACTGGCAAAAGGAAACGGGAGTAAAACTTATTGCTGTTTCCATTGATGACGCAAGAACTTCAGCAAGCGTTAAACCATTTGTACTTGGAAAAGGGTGGAGCTATGATGTATTACTTGATATGAATGGTAACTTCAAAAGAGCACTCAATGTCAATTTAGTACCGTCCACATTTCTGGTGAACGGTAAAGGCGAAATTGTGTGGCAGCATACTTCTTTTGCTGAAGGCGGGGAGCTCGAACTCATCAAACTGGTGAAAAAAGTTATTGCAGGGGAAGCAATTACCGAATAATTAGTATTTTTGAAAATTACATTAATCAGCCACATATATGTACATTCATAGAAGAACTGGCATTTTAATTTTATTGATTTGCTTTGTACCTGCATTTGTTTTTGCCCAGAACCTTATAAATTTGGGAGAAATCCATGGAAATTTTCAACTGGACGCCCAATACTATAATGCCGATTCAACCATAGGCGCACCGGCCGTTCCGGAGAAAATCCTTTCTAATGGATTTCTGAATCTCATTTATACTAAAGGAAATTTTTCTGCCGGACTTCGTTACGAGAATTATCTGAATGTAATGCAGGGTTTCGATCCCCGCTATAAAGGCAATGGTATTCCATACCGCTACGCATCCTACACACAGGAAGGCATGGAGGTAACGGTTGGAAGTTTTTATGAACAATTTGGTGATAATGGTATCATCCTGCGGAGTTATGAAGAAAGGAGCCTTGGTTTTGATAACGCTCTGGATGGAGTCAAATTGAAATATAATCCTTGCCCGGGGATCACATTGAAAGCCCTGATTGCTGATCAGCGATTTTTCTTTGATAAGGCAGGTTTGGTAAGAGGCGCTGATGGTGAATTTTCCATCAATGATATTTTTTCGAAATGCATGAGCAAATACAAAACACGCTTCACTATTGGTGGAAGTGTAGTAAGCAAATACCAAAAAGATCAGGATCCTATCTACAAACTTCCCGAAAATGTGGCAGCTTTTGCCGGAAGAGCAAAGGTGTCTCGACCGAAATTCGATATCAGAACAGAATATGCATATAAGGTTAACGATCCTTCAGCAATAAATAATTTTATTTATAAACCGGGAGAAGCATTGATCGTGAACGCTTCGGTTTATCCTAAAAAAGGCATGTCAATAATGCTGGAAGGTAAACGGATTGATAATATGAATTTCCGCTCTGACCGCACCGCTACGGGAAACGCACTGATCATAAATTATCTTCCCGCTATGACCAAACAACATATCTATAGTCTGGCTGCAATGTACCCTTATGCTTCTCAGCCAAACGGCGAAATGAGTTATCAGGGAACCATTCGATATAAAATTAAAAAGGAAACAATGTTGGGGGGCAAATATGGAACAGATGTGGCTTTGAATTATTCCTGTTCAAATTCAATTGATAAAAAACAGATTAATGATTCTACAGCTATTCAGCAAACAGGAACATTAGGTTATAAATCTGATTTTTTCAAGATAGGTAATGAAAAATATTTTGAAGATCTCAATCTGGAGGTCGGACATAAATTCAGCAAAACACTAAAGACAAATTTTATGTTTGCAAACATGATTTATAATAAGGCAGTCATTGAAGGGCATATTGGAACCAGCACTGTTTATGCTAACGTAGGTGTGGCCGATATCACCTACATGATACAGGATGAAAAATCTATCCGTTTTGAATTACAGCATTTGTACACGAAACAGGATGAAGGAAGTTGGGCCATGGGGCTTGTTGAATATACAACTCCTAAATGGTTCTGTGCTGCACTGGATATGTACGACTATGGCAATGAAGTCAGCAGTAAGCAGATTCATTACTATTCGGTGATGATCGGGGTTACTAAAAATGCAAATCGCATTGCAATCAGTTACGGCAAACAACGGGAAGGAATTTTATGTGTAGGTGGTGTATGCCGTCAGGTGCCAGCTTCAAACGGAATTCAAATAAATATTACCAGCAGTTTTTAATATTAAATTTATGAAAAAAACTCTTTATTTCTGCGTGGCAGCCCTTTTAATGATTTCACTTTATTCCTGTGATAAAGTGGATCCGCCCTACATGGTTAAAATTACTCCGGACACCAGTACTACATCACATGTGCGCAAAATTCTTATCGAGGACTACACAGGTCATAATTGCCCTTATTGCCCCGGAGCAGCAGTTGTTGCAGACAGTTTAAAATCGATATATGGAAATAAAGTCGTATTGCTTACTATCCATGCCGGTACACTTGCTTATCCTCCGTGTAGCCTTGGCGGCCCATATACCAGCATTAACTTTCAAACTACAGCAGGCACTGCTTACGATAATTTTTTTGGGATAAGCGCCGTGGGGAACCCCAATGGAATGATAAACCGGATTTCCGTCGGAGGCAGCCAGATTATTGGCCCTACTAGTTGGACATCCATCGTGTCAACGATAGTCAATAACGCTCCTGATGCCTATATTGATATCACCAACACTTATAACTCAGGAACCCGTGCTTTGAATATTAAGGTGAAATCCGAATTTGTACATGATACTGCAGGTACTTTTAAATTATGCGTTCTTATCAAAGAAGACAATATTCATAGCTGGCAGCAAAATAATAATACCGCCATTGGTGCTGTACCTATCATTGCAGATTATACTCACCATAACGTACTTCGTACGGATGTAAATGGAACTTGGGGTGATACGCTGGCAACAGGAGTTATTTCTGCTGGTGACACAATTGTAAAAAATTACACTGTACCATCACTAAATGCATCATGGGTTGATTCGAATTGCTCGGTGGTTGTTTTTATTTATGATGCGTACTCAAAAACCATTATTCAGGCGGAAGAGAAGAAGATAAAATAAATTTATTTTTTTAATAATCTCTTCCGAAAATTCACAAACAAAGAAATCAGTAAGGCTGCAAAATAACTTATCGATGTGGCGTATTCCACTAATGTGGCATTTACGTTAAGTCCCGTCAAACGATCAATTAAATATTTCACATAAGAATTCGGAAGATCGTGCACTCCCAGTTTTTGCAATACCTCCCAATGCCAGTCAGTAAGCGGGCAGTAGCCGATACCATAAAATATTCCCAATAAAAACCAGGAGGCGCCTGTGATGAGCAATGTGATCAGATTCGCCTTGCGCAAGGGTTTCCATATCCATGCAAACAAATTGAAAAAGATCAATATGGTATGAAAGATCAGAAAGAAGTAATCAAGAAAAACGTACATCTGGTAAAAAAGCTGATACTATTGCTTTATTAATTTCCCTCTCTGCAAAACTTCCTGTTTGTTTTTTAATTCAAACACATACATGCCGTTTGCAATCTCTTCCGTGTTGATGGCATTTTCAATTAACGGGAGAACAGTTGTTTTCAATATCAGTTTACCTGTTATATCAAAAACACAGAAAATATCATTTTCATTTGCATTGGTCGTTGAAGAGAATTGCACAGTTAAAGTATTCTCAACAGGATTCGGATAGATATTAATTTCATTATTTTCCTGCGTTTCCTGAATAAAAACCGGAGGAGAACAATTCAAGCCTGTGCTTAATAAGTTACATGCAAAAATATCATTGGTACTTCCGGTCAGTCTGTTCCAGGCCACTATTGCTTCACCAGCGTTTGTTGAAACGGCATCGAAATCATAATTCGGGTTAAATCCGCTGTAATTACTCATGCTTCCGAAATCTGTGCCCGGTACGGTCCATCCACTATACGCCACGCCCAGTGAATCCAAGGCAAGTGCATAAAGTTTGCCTGCACTGGTGCCTCTGTAAAAAATATACATTCCCTTTTTTCCGTCACTAACTACTTTAGGATATGCTGATGTACCGTTTGTTGTCACGGTAAGATTTTGCCAGATAGTAGTTCCATCGGGGGCTATTTTTTTTGCATCTACATCATAAGAAGTAGCGTAATCATTATAAGACAATAAAAAATTTCCTTCTTCGTTTTTTACGATTTCAAGATAGCTGGTGCCGTCTGTTGTATTCGCCCCGACACATGAACCATTTGCGGTTAATAATATACTGGCAGCCGGAGTTACCCGCTGCATATAAATTTCTCCGTTGGCACTTGAACGGGCTTCTACCCAGAAACATTCTGCATTGTTCAGGTTATCGCAAAACAGGTACATATCATTATATACACCGGGATATACATTCACTCCTGGTGTCAGGATTAAGCCGTTAGCACTCCATCCGGTAGCCAGCGTTCCATCAGAACTGTTAATTTTCTTCAGTTTTGCGGAGGTGTTACCTATAAGTCCTTCGGAATACATAATATAAACGGCGCTTTCATCAGGAGTAAGCGCGAGCCGCGGATAGTATTCCCGGACGTTTAATGTATTTGCTACTGCTGATCCTGTAGCGCTCCAGCCACTTGCCACATTTCCTGTACTATCAATATGCTGAAGAAAAACATCAGGAGAACTTGCACCTGTGATGCTGTCAAAGCGTGTCCATGTGATATACACGCCTTTATGCATATCAGAAACAGCAATAGGATACTTATGGTTATGTACAGTGCCACCCGAAACTTTAACGGGGTTACCGCCATTCCATTGCGGAACACCGGCCAGTGAATATTTCTGAACATAAATATGGCATTTTGTCAGACTGGTTGGATAACCATACCAGGCAACAATAGCTGAACTGTCTTCAGAAGTGACGACATAAGGAGCATAAAAGTCACCAGGTTGACTGACCAGAATTCCACCCGCTGTGTAACCGGGGAAAATATTTCCATTCTGATCATATCCGCTCAGATATATCATGTTTACAGGTGTTGTGTTGGTAGCCATCCAGGTAATATAAGCACCGCCACCTGGAACAGCCGATGTAAAAGGTCGGTGATGATCATCTGTAGAAGAGGAAATTTGAGTTCCACCGGTGGTCCATTGCGCAAAAGATGCAGTTGCAAACATGCAAATGAACATTAAAAAAGTAATTGCTTTTTTCATAACATATAAAGTTTTAGGTTTGACAAAATTCATATCAAAGATAATAATTAATATTATTTTCGCAGAAATCTTTTTTATTCCATGAAAAGAATCATCACTTATAATGTCAACGGCATTCGTGCCGCATTATCCAAAGGCCTTCTCGAGTGGATAAAGGCTTCTAGTCCGGATATAATCTGTTTGCAGGAAACAAAAGCCCAACCTGACCAGATTCCTGTTTTTGATTTCGAAGAAGCAGGATATCAAACCTTCTGGCATTCAGCACAAAAAAAAGGCTACAGCGGTGTGGCCATTTTAACTAAAACAAAACCGGATCGTGTTGTTTACGGCATCGGCATTGAAAAATATGATCATGAAGGAAGATATCTCCGCGCCGATTATGGGGATGTTTCAGTGATCAGTGTTTATCATCCATCCGGTACAAGCGGTGATGAGAGGCAGGCTTTCAAAATGTTCTGGCTGGAAGATTTTTTAATTCATATTACTGAATTAAAAAAAACTCGTCCGAACCTTATCATTTGTGGTGACTACAATATTTGTCATAAACCCATTGATATTCATAATCCGATAAGCAATGCACACAGTTCAGGATTTCTACCGGAAGAACGAGAATGGGTAAGCCGATTTATTGACAGCGGTTTCATTGATTCGTTCAGATATTTTAATAAAGAGCCTCATCAATATACATGGTGGAGTTTCCGTGCAAATGCAAGAGCGAAGAATCTTGGCTGGCGTATTGATTATAATATGGTAAGCCTGCCTTTGGAAAGCAAACTCAGTAAAGCCCGCATATTACCTGAAGCTAGGCATTCAGATCATTGCCCCGTATTACTTGAAATAGATTTCTGATCATCAAATATATTTTTTATACTTTTGTCATTAAATAAAAAACTGATACATGAAAAATAATATTTTTACAACCGTTGTTTTAATTTCACTTATCTCTGTGATTCTTTTCTCCTGTGTGCCTGCCCGGCAGATGGAAGACATGAAAGCAAAAAAGGATCAGTGCGAATCGGAAAACTCAAAACTAAAAACCGATAATGAAAAGCTCACCACTTCAAATACTGAACTAACTTCTAAATTAGCCGATATAAACAAACGGTTCTATGGTTTGCAAAACGACACCATGGTGTTGGGAACATCATTACGCAGGGTAACGGTTAATTATGATCAGTTAGATAAGACCTATGAATTGCTTTTACAAAAAAATAAAGAGTTGCTGGCTGGTAATGTTACCGAAACACAGAAAATCTCATCTGAATTACAGGTTACACAGGAAAGCTTATTGAAAAAAGAAGATGAACTTACAAAACTTGCCAAAGAACTGAATGACAAAAAAGCCAATCTTGATATAACAACTGCTCAACTAAAAGAAAAAGAAAAAAAGATTGCAGAACTTCAGTCCGTTTTAAATAAAAAAGATTCGACGGTGAAAGCCCTTAAAGATAAGGTTTCCGAAGCGCTTAACAGCTATATGAACAATGGTCTTACAGTAGTTCAAAAGAACGGGAAGGTTTATGTTTCTCTGGATGAAAAACTTTTATTTGCTTCAGGTAGTTTTGCAGTGGATCCTAAAGGGCAGGAAGCCTTGAAAAAACTCGGAAAAGTTTTGGATGCAAATACGGATATTAACATCATGATTGAAGGACATACCGATAATGTTCCTTATTCCGGAAACGGCCAGATAAAAGACAACTGGGATCTTAGTGTCATGCGTGCAACCACTATCGTTAAAATTCTTCTTAAAAACAGTACGATTGATGCAAGTCGCCTCACAGCTGCAGGTCGAGGAGAATTTTTCCCTGTGGATGTAAATTCTACAAAAGAAGGCAGGGCCAAAAACCGTCGTACTGAAATTATCCTTACGCCTAAGATGGATGAGCTTTTCAAGGTGCTTGAAACCAATTAACAATTGTGATTTTATTTTTGGTACGGTTTTTTCGGGCAAACATTTTTATTTATAATTTGTTTTACAGAAATGTTTATCTTTGATCTTTAAATATTAAAGCTATGAAGGCAATCAAATTATTATCCGTCATTTTTTTTCTGATCAGTATTAACTCCTATGCACAGGAAGTGAATAAAAAAATTATGGATCAGAAAACTCAAAAAGAAATTTTAATTGGCCTTTGTAACCGCGATGGATTAAAGGCCGGCGATTTCGGTCAACATTATCAGGTGGAGTACGGTTCTTACAAACCGGAA
>Ga0182027_10001985_pt1 | contig 33413 bp, 36 predicted proteins | sample 712E1DmetaG_FD_121300 | JGI IMG/M metagenome (GOLD analysis project Ga0182027, IMG submission 121300) | Permafrost microbial communities from Stordalen Mire, Sweden - 712E1D metaG (Illumina Assembly) | ecosystem: Environmental > Terrestrial > Soil > Wetlands > Permafrost | place: Sweden...
AAGGTATCCCTAGCCGAAGCTGGGGATGGATCACCTCCTTTCTAATACAAAGAGAGAAGGTACGGAAACACATAGGCAGCAATGTTTATGTCATAAGTACACCTGAGTGGTTAGACACTCATTTCGCCTCAAAGCGAGAGAATAATTTCTAATTTAGTTCCTACCACTTCCTGATTTTTGAGCATACAATTGAGCGAAATCCTCCCAACATCGCTCCGTGAGCCGTGTTCGAATAGAACAGAAAGGCGAACGGTAAGATGGGGAGGAAGTAACTAATCCATCCAAATTCTTTTAAGAGAAGATAAGGATGGATTTTTTGTGGGCTTTTTTAGTTTAAACTTAATTGAGGTTTTCTTTCCTGTGGGCAGCAAGCATTTTCATAAGTCTCACAACATATTCTGTAAATATTTTTGCCCATCTTCCTCGCGTTGTTCTGATGGCTAAGTCTTTGTCAAATTTGATTTTTGCAATTTTGGATAAATGAATTGACAGATCTATATCCTCATGAACATCGCAGTCTCTGAGGCAAACATTTGGTTTAGTTTTCTCCCACACGGATTTCCGAAGGGCCATATTCGGTCCAAACATGGCAGGATGACCCAAAATATGACCGAGAATACAAAACCAGGCATAAGTTGCAGAATTTGAAAATCTAGACACGAAAGGAGTACCAAAAAATGTTGCCGGACCGGATAAGGCGCCAATGGTTGGGTCTTCGAATGTCTTTTTTATTTTTGAAATCCAATCCTGAGGCAAGATCGTGTCCGCGTCCGTTCTGGCAATAATCTCATATTGCGCAGCGTCAAAACCGGCATCTCTGGCACAAATCATGCCCTGTTTTTTTTCTTTGACAATTCTGGCGCCGAGTTTTTGGGCAATTTCAGCTGTTTTATCGATACAATTATTATCGACAACAATTATTTCGTCAGGCTTTTCTGTTTGATCAACAATACTTTGAACGCATCTGCCGATGCGCTTTTCTTCGTTATAAGCGGGGATAACTACAGAAACTTTCATTACTTACCTTTATTATATACTATAAAGGTTTTTTTCAAAATTGCTGAAAAATATACGATATAGTATCATGTAAAGATGAGAATTCTTCTTGCGACAGACCAGTACTTTCCGACGCTCGGAGGAATTCCAACAGTTACATATCGATTGGCAAAAACATTTGCGAAGCTTGGCCACACGGTAGCTATCATTGTTCCCTCTACTTCATGGAAGTTTGAAAAAGAAAAAGGGGAAGGATTTACAATATTTCGAGCACAATCTTTACTTCTTCTAAAAACAAAAAATCTCCGTTATGCGCCCGCATTCCTTTATATGAATAAATTAAAAGGAATTATCAAGACATTTGCTCCCGACATAGTTCACATAGAAACCCCCAATGATATTGGGGCAATGACTGCCCAAATTGCCAAAAAACTTTCAATTCCGATTATCGGGACATGTCACATCATGCCGGAAAATATTTCCGGAGCATTGCCATTCTTGCCATCTCAAATAGGCAAAGTTGTCGGTAATTTGTTTATGCGGCAAATGATACAAATTTTTAACAAGGTCGATTTTGTTACTGCGCCAACTCAAACCGGAATCGCAATTCTCAAAGCGTACGGAATCAAAACTCCGTCAATGGTCTTGTCCAACGGTATTGACCTTGCAGAATTTCGTGATCCGTCCCCGGAAACAAAAGAAGCAGAAAGAAAAAAGTTAAAAATTCCCAACGCTCCTTTAATTCTTTACATTGGCAGACTTGATAAGGAAAAACGAGTCAATATTTTGATATCAGCCTTAGCCTTGCTTCCTGAAGATATGCCGTTTCACGCATTAATTGCCGGAACAGGCAGTGAAACGATTCTTTTGCAAGAACTCATTAAGGCAAATCATTTGGAGAAAAAAGTTACCTTTATCGGTCTTGTTTCAAAAGAAGAGCTACCTTCATTATATGGAATTGCATCTCTTTTCGTTATGCCTTCAACGGCAGAGCTGCAAAGCCTGGTCACTATGGAAGCCATGGCGTTAAAATTGCCGGTTATTGGCGCAAAGGCAGGGGCGCTACCTTATTTAATACAGTCAGACAGAAATGGATTCCTTTTTGAACCCGACAATCCTAAGGATTTAGCTAAGAAAATCATGACACTTTTGGAGGATAAAAATTTAAGGGTCAAAATGGGAGAAGAAAGTTTTAAAATTATTCAAGAGCACGACATTAATGTAATTACGAAAAAAATGGAAGCATTATATAAGAGGCTTATTGAAGAGAAAAAGCAAGAAAATAAATTAACCGCCAAAGGTAAAACAAAACACTGGTTTGCCTAAAGAGAAACCTCTACGGGAATTGCAGAGCATTATTTAGTATAATCAGGGTCATGTCAAAAAACGGATTTTTTTCTATTATCATTCCGACACTCAATGAGGAAGATTTTCTTCCGAAAATTTTGACGGACCTTAAGGAGCAGAAAGAGAAAAATTTTGAAGTTATTGTAGTTGATGCAGCTTCTCGGGATAAGACGAAAAAGAGAGCGTTAAAATTTTCTAAATCATTTCGGCTTCAATTTTGTACGGTTAAGAAGAAGAATGTTGCTTATCAGAGAAATTTTGGTGCCTCAAAAGCCAGGGGGGAGTACCTCTTGTTTTTGGATGCGGATGCCAGAATTGACCCGGTCTTTACAAAGAAAATATATGACCATATTTTAAAGAAAAAAGATTTGTTATTTCTTCCAACATTAATAACGGAGGATAAGTCTTCAAGAAATAAAGTCTTATTTGGTCTTATTAATTATGCCATTGAACTGTCTCAAATTCTAACCAAGCCTATTGCTCCGGGTGGGTCAATTTTTATAGATAAAAAACTTTTTTCCAGCCTTAGGGGCTTTAAAGAAAACCTTCATATGAGTGAGGATCATAATTTGGTTCAAAGAGCCAGGAAGTTTGGAATAAAAGCAAAAATCCTAAAAGATGTCGAGGTTGTATTCAGTCTAAGGAGAGCCAAGAAAGAAGGCCAAATGATATTCTTATATAAGAACTTTCTGGCTTTAGTTTTTATGTTGGTTGATGGGAAAGTTACCAGCAAGCACATTCCTTACGAGATGGGGGGACTTGGATATAAAAACATTAAGAAAGATCAGGAAAAATGGAAAACGTTGGGCTTGCAGGAGTTTCTTAGGAAAACCTCGGATTTTCTATAGATAATGTGGATCGGGATGGAATCGGACCATCTACTTCTTCATTATCAGTGAAGCGTTCTACCAGTGAACTACCGATCCAGAAGTTCTATTTTATCATCTTTTGGTCTTACATTCGAATAGTATTTTTGCTTTTTTAATTTTGGCTTTATTTTTCTTAAAATTGGCTATTTCGATATCGACATCCATTTGTCTTTCGCTAAATCCCGACTCGTCTTTTGGTTCGCTCTTTCTTTCTCCTTCCATATACAAAAAGATGTCTCTCGACTAGCTCGAGATCTGATGAGGCGCGGAAGAGAATCGAACTCTTGCATGGAAGTTTTGCAGACTCCTGCGTTACCTCTTCGCCACCGCGCCACCTGTAAGAGTTTAACATAGCTGAGGCTCAAAATCCAGGATTGTGATGGATATTTTATCTTGATTTTTAAGAAAATATGTTAGAATAGCAGTATGACCGAGACAAAGTCTCAAGACATCATCCCGATCAGGAGGTTTAGGCCGGGGCTGATGTGGGGAACAGCCACGGCCCCTTTTCAGGTAGAAGAAAAAGGAGAAAGAAAAACAGACTGGGATTCCTTTATAGACCGCAAAAAGATTGTCTCTCCCGATGAACAAGGGCCAAACTATTGGACTCCGGGTAATGCTGAAAAAGATTTTTCTGATTTGAGAAATCTGGGCATAAATGCGCAAAGACTTGGTTTTGAGTGGGGAAGGATAGAGCCTGAGCCGGGAAAAATCAGTCAGGAAGCTTTAAGGCGGTATCGGGGGATGATTGATTTTCTTAAAGAAAGAGATATCGCTCCTATGGTAACCCTGAATCACTTTGTTCTGCCGGAATGGGTTGCCAGACAGGGCGGATGGGAAAATAAAAGTATTAGGGAAGCATTTAGGCATTATGCGGAAGTCATCGCGGGAAATTTCCCGGATATTCCATATTGGATAACCATAAATGAGCCAAATGTCTTGGCAGCAGCAGGTTGGGCAGGGGGAAGTTGGCCCCCGGAGAAAAAAGGAACAAAAGGACTCCTAACTGTTCTTCACTCAGTTTCTCCCAACATGATTGCGGCTCATGAATTGGCCGGAAATGAGTTAACTAAGCAATCAGGGTCAGGAAAAGTAGGAATTGCCAATGCCATAAGTTGGTATAAACCGGAAAATACGATGTCTCCTTTGGACAGAATTCCGGGAGCAGTTGCGGACGCTCTTTTTAATTATAAATTTTTGAAGGGTACGATAGAAAATTCCGATTTTGCAGGAATTAATTTTTACTCCGGATATTGGCTGAAATTCAGGCCTGAATTTAACGGAAAAATGCAAAAGGAATTTCCCATGGCTAACGATGAGTTGCCTTTTGGAAAAGTTGTAAGACATAATGACGAGGTATTGAATGATGTCGGATGGCCTGTGGTGCCGGGTTTTTTTCTGGAAGCGCTTCAATATGTCCATTCCAAATTTAAGGGAAAACCGGTCATAATTACGGAAAACGGAATAGCCGATAGGGAAGATAAATTAAGATCTTTTTATATCTTAACCCATTTAATTGCTATGCACGAGGCTATGCGAAGCGGAGTTGATGTCAGAGGCTATTTCCATTGGTCTGCTGTTGATAATCTAGAATGGGCAGAGGGTTTTGGTCCAAGATTTGGCTTAATTGCCAGAGATCCAAAAACAGGCGAAAGAGCCATCCGCCAAAGCGCCAAACTCTATGGGGAAATTGCTAAATCCAATGAAATAGATGTAAATAAATTAGAGGAATATCTAACTCCGGAACAAAAAATATTGACCAAAAAGTTTTTGAAATCCCTAGAGCGTTCTGTCTAATCAGAGCTTCATTCATCTATTGTTTTCCCAATTTCTTTAAAATAATCTGAAGTGTTTGCTCTGTCAGAGCTTCAGGCGGCTGATTCGCGTTAATACTCACGACGTCGAGATCTCCTTCCTTGGGAGAATTGGTTAATTTGGGGCTAATATGCTGGCCGATCAATTTTCCTATCATAATTGCCAAATTATCGTCTTTTCTGGTTATTTCTCTTCTTCGCACTTGGAGCCTCTTTAAAAGTTCTTTTGTGGCAATAGACATCTTAAGAATTAAGTAGTTATTGTCAACATCACGCAAGCTTGTTTCAACAGCCTCTCTCGTTCTGGTTCCGCCTTCAAGAAAAATTACCTGAACAAGACCCAAATTTTTCTTTATCTCGCTATTTATTTGAGAATTCAATTCTTTTTCGCCAAAACGGTTGTGGCCAAACGAGCGGAGAGGTGTATATCCGCGCCATTCATTCCCAAATTTTTCCGCAGACAAAGATTTTATCGCCGCGTCCTTTTTTATAATTACCGAAGAAATGCCGCGATCAGCAAGGGCTTCGGAAGCTGACTGCGCAAGAGTGCTTTTCCCTGATCCGCTCGGGCCAAGAAGGCTAATAATGAGGGTATCTGTGGGAGATTTAATTTCCGGGGATTTTGCTAAATTAATTCCGTCTGATTGGAAAATATTTTCGCTCACATATAAATTATAACATAGGCGGAAAAATATTCGGTGAGGCTGAAAACTTCCAAAATTCATTTTTTTCGGCCCCCATAGATTATATATGTGAGCTTGACACGGAAAATGTCTTATAGTATAATCATAGACTAGGTAACTATTGATTTAATCTTATGGAAAAATTAAACCCTGGCTTAACAAAACAAGATTACGGATCTATGACAACGGCAGTGGTGCCTTTTTCAGAAGGAGGTAAGGTCTATCTAACGAGACCAGCGATTATTAAAAGGATTATGGATTTGATTCCGGAAATGTCTTCCAGTGACTCTTTTGGTGGGAGAGGCGAAGATTCTGGGAATTTTTTACAGCAAGTAAGCACTTTTGCAGATTTAGTTGGGAATATACGTGACGGAAAAGTTGAGATAGAGAGTGCAATGTCTACAATCGGTAAACCGGATAGTGAAAAAATTCAGAAAGCAACCAGTATTATTTCACAGCAGCTTGCAATATACGTTCTTGCTGAACCGGAAGACCGGGCAAAATTCCCTTACCATTGGAATAGGAAAATGGCGGAATTAAAAGATTTCCTTGGAAGAAATCGATACAAGGACATATTGATGGCTACCGTTAACGAGCTTCCGGAACCCGTATGGAGATTGTTTACTTCTGTTTCATCCCTTAATTTAATGAAGGATTTAGGACATATCGACATAGATGAGTGCAATGAGGTCAGATATGGGCAATATCTTCGTGATGCTGCCTTTATTCGCAATGAATCAGAGCGCACGGAGGTCATGGGAGAATTGATAGATGTTTTAGAAGGAAGGATTGACGCGGGAACTATACATTCGGGAATCGTGATGGAATATCTTTCCAATTTAGATTATTTGGAATTAATTACAGACAAACTGATAGAAAGCGCAAAAAAAAATGATCAGATAGATACCTTAAGGGTTATATTTTCCAGTCATCAATCTACGCGTCATTTGTCAGTTAAATTAAGCAAGGGTTGTGCCGATAAAGAAACCGAACCCTTTACAATTATATGACAGAACATGAGCTTATCTCTCCAAACATGGATAATGTTAAGCAAGCTTCTCCTACGTTATTTCAACAGAAAGAATTGCTAAGTATAGCACGCATTGGATATCTGCGTGAGCATAATATTCCAATTGCAAACGAGGAAGTATTAAGGAGAACGATGGGCGTATTGAAAGATGCCTTAACAAGGCATCTCCAAGAAGAAGGACGGGGGGAAATTAAGCCTAACGAGAGATTAAGGCCATTGATTAATAAGGGTCTTCTGTTGAGAGATAGTCTTCATGAAGAAGCGAAAAATGTTCTCGATTTAACATCTAAGAATGAAACTACAGGGCTTGGTAATGTTGGCCCTTTTGCCTTACAAAATTCCTTATTGATCAAAGCTCACAACGAATCTAAAAATTACTTGTTAACGCCCGACTTAAAATATACAGAGCAATTAGTAGATACTTCCAGGAGAAGGAAAATAGCTATTGATAAGTTTGCGGCTGTTGGTATTGCTAATTTGCCGGAAGAGCTTGGGGGAGTTACACTGGATCGGATTCCGGATATTGTCGATAGGTCAAAGCTGATAAGGAATATGATTGCGTCTTTTCTTTTTCGAGGGAATTTAAATCCAATTATAGAGATGACCGAATTGAGAAATTTTCAAACGTTAAATAAATCTGCATATTTCGCTGATGAGGCAAAGGGAAAAATAATAAACGCTTTTAATCTGTCGGATAAAGAAGAAATAACTTTCGTTTTGGATCTTTTCAATCAAACCAAAGAGGCATTTTGCTCTAATCAATCAGTGCCCAAAGGAGATGATGATAGGGGTATGGATGGGTTGTTCCGTAATTTTTCAAAAGACTTACTTTTATTACACCCTATTTTGGAAGAAGAGCAAATTATTACATATCCGGGGGCAATTGTTCGCGGTGTTCCCAATTTGTGGAACGATGCGGAGACAATAGCCGGATTCAAGATTCCCAATCGCGAAATGCTTCTTCGGGCTATCCGTCAGGCTAGGACAAAAAACGAAATCTTTAATGAAGATCGACTTTACAAGGGCCTAAGAGTTTGGAGGCAATATGACAAGATGGTTTTGAAGCACATGAATAAGGCAAAGAGGATAAAAAATAGGCTTAAGGAAAGAGAGAGTCTCTTAGAAAATATTTTATCCGATTCGGCTCATCCGCTTCCTAACGAGGCTTATGGTTCAAAATATTCTTCGGAAAAACAAATTCACGATAAGTGGTCAACCGCTGCTAAGTCAGAATCGGAAGCAAGGAGATTAACGAAGGTAATAAGGAATAATTCCAGAATACAGAAGGAAACAAGAGAATATGAAGAGTGGCTAAGGATAACCTACGGAGACAATTTTCCGGATTTTGTTCCAATGTCTCGCAGTGTATTTTTACAAAAACTTAAAAATGAAGTAAGAAGCATTAGGGCTGCCAAAAATTTCAAAAATACAACCCTAACGGTAATTGAAGAAGCCTTAAACACGGACTCTTTATTTCCTGGTGAAGCTAATCATGCCTATATAAATCTAGGAAATATGGGTGCTCAAAAATGGATTAAACAAGAATTGATTAGGAGTAAGGGGTTTGCGGAAGAATTTAAAAAGAAACCTGAAAACATTCCTTGCGAAAACCAAGATGATGTTATATTCCCCAATGAATATGCTCTAAGAAATTTAAAAGAGTATTTGGTTAATAAAGCTTTACCCGGGAAGCTACGTTCCTATCTGAAATTTTGGATAGTTGATTCGAAGAATCTTAAAGAATATCTGAATTCAAAGCCCGAAACTTGGAAAATAGCTTATAGAGAATTTGTTTTGGAAGCAACAAGGAGGAGAGTTGATCTTCTTGAATATTCAGTAAACGTTATGGAAAGTTATTCCTCATTAACCAATGATTTGGAAAATGCGGAAGCGAGATTAAATAAATGGCTTAAGGAAACAGGAGAACCTTTGCCTACCAATGCTATTTGGTCTAAAGAAGAAGCAAGTAAATATATTTTAGAAACTAAAGCATCAGAATTGCCAGCAGCTCAAGAAATGAGCTCTGATGATTTGCAAAAAGCTGTTCCGAAAATGTTGAATTTTATAGTTTCTGTTTCTCCATCAACGTTTCCCTTAGTCGTTTCAAGCAGAAGCGAATTGAAAACATGGATAAATCAAGAAATTGTTGAAATTAAGAAAGAAATGAAAAAAAAGATGGAGGAGAAGACTTTCAAGTCGAAGATGAAATCTAGAGAAACCTCAATAGAAAATAAGGGAAGAAGAGAATTAGAAAATAGGGAAATTGACGTTCAGGTAATGAAAATTAATGAAGGAATAAGATCCTTAAGTAGGAAGTTAAAATTTTCCTCAAAAGCGATAGGATTGGCGAATGGCCCATTTGCGCCCTTTTTGGAGAATACGAGTTTTAATAGGGATGATTTTCTGAGAATTTGTAGGAAGAGGCTTATTCTGGCAAACGCTATTCTTAGCGAAAAGAAGAGACAGGAAGAAAGTAATCTTGCAAAAATTGAATTTGAAACGCTACTAAGATCTACATATGCGCGTAAGGTTAAACAAGAGATAACTTCGATGCAAAAAGATTTGGGAGTTCTTGAAAAAGAAGATTTAAGGAATTGGCTAATAGGGAGAATGGCAGATTTAAGTTTAGCGTTACAAGATTCGGATCAAAAAGAGGAAAAATCTCCATCACAAGGCTAAAATTTTGTTGCTTGATTTCTCACCGCAAGGGTGATTCGAAGGCATCCCAATCCACTAAATTGATAAAGAACTAAGCCAATCCGGGGATTTTAGGCTGATTGGGGATGTAGTCATCGACTTTATTGGAAATTCCCACTTTATTTTGAATAACTATAATTTTATGATTATTGTCAAGAGCAATCCACTTTCTTGCTTCTGATTCTTCCATTAATTCTTCAGCAAAATTTATGGAATTAGCCATGCTAGAGGTTTCTATCATGATTGTGTCTGTATCCGAGAATGATGCATTTGTTTTTTTATAATTATCAACAGCGTTGGTAATTGGGTATAGAGCTTGCGCTATGACACTTTTCTGCGCTTCAGGATTAATTTTTGTTTCTCCGTCGTCATTTTTCTCTCTTGGTAGATGAAGTTCAAATATCGAGTTAGGAGCATCCAGTTGAGCATATCTAGTCAAGAAGGAATTAAGTTTGGTTGTTATCCCAATTATTTTTGGATTTTGAGTTTCTTGTAGCTCTTCAAGATTAGGATATTTACGAAGCATGGTTTCCATATATTTATTACTTGCATCCAGGTATTCTCTAAACATTGCTGGGATTGCAAATTCGGGTAGAGTAGGTATTCCTTCAGCGTAAATTTCTGCCTCGTTGTATTTGGTAAACAACTCTTCCAAATCAAATTTTTGCTGTACTTCAGAAATTTCTTTAGTGAATACTGCAAGGGGATATGTTTCTCCTGTTCTGTGGTTTTGTCCTACTGCAATTGAAGGCAGTCCTGTTTCTTTAAAAATTCTTTTGGCATTACGGATTGCTTGTACTAATACGTCGGGATAATCTATTTCTTTGTCAACGTAGCGTTGGAGTCTTGGTATTTTTATGTGGCTGTGATTATTCATGGAATCTATTTTTGCAGCTGCTCCGCCACATCCTTCGGTCATTTTTCCTAGAGTGAAATGTCCGAAATGTCCTATTGCTACGGCAAATTTAGCACCCCCCTTTAGAAAAATATCTTTTTCCTTTATTCCTCCTCCAGCAATGGATCGTATGAAGATTGTTTTTTCGGGATTAGGAATTAAAAGTCTGGCGTCACCGCAGGTAACAATAATCCAAAGATTGTTCTCATCTTTATTTTTTTGCCATTCCTTGTTTATTGTTCTTGTTTCGTCCGAGAGATTATATCTCCTAAGAGAGTCGGGAGTTACTTCCGGCCTTACTAGACCTAATACTTCAAACCTTCGTCCTTCTTCTTGAGTTGCCATATAGACCTATAATTATAACAGGGTTTTTTGGCTTTTTCAATAATTATTTTTGGAGAATTACGGGGAGGGCGAGCTTGCCTTTTTGTTCCACCAAAACCATTTCCGTAGCCTGATACAAAATCAAAGACAAATCCCTTAAAATTTCAGTGCTAGCGCTTGTTAGGGCTTGTGTTTGCTCTGTAGCTGCCCACAAATCAAGATTAAAGGCCTGATTTCCTTGTTTATTTATGTCTTGGGTGTCAAGAGTAGTACCCGTTTTTAAATTTACGAAAGCTATTTTTTCGCCGTGATCTCCCTGGAGGCTTTCAGATTGGGCACCATTTTCGATTGACCATTGAATTAGTTCTTCTCCGGTAATTTTTATTTTACTCAGATCGTAGCAATAGATAATTTCATAGGAAGAGGCGAGGCTGTCTGTATCAATTCCTTCTTTGTTGTAGATATTTTTCAATCTGGTTAAAATTTCCTCTTTGTTATCTTTTGCCGTTTGAAGAATGTCTACCAGTCTGTCTCCAAAACCGCAATCACTTTTTCCTTCATGTCTGTGGGCTCCCCAATGCACGCCAATTGGGAATTTTTCTTTTAATTTTTGAAAGCCGACCTGAACGGCTGAAGCATCAAAGTTGCTATTTGAAATAATTGCTTTTAAAACTAAGGGGTGAAGGGAGCCTCCCAACATTTGTGGACCTTGCGGGCTTTTTGGGTCCGGTCTTCCGTCAACACATCTTGGCGGTTCATTTCCTGTCAATTTTTTTCCAATAAATTGCATAATCGATTTACAGATTATACCAAAAGCTCTTCCAATTAAAAAGTAATTGTTTTATAATGCGGGGGATTATATTTATGAAAATAATGGCGATCAAAGTTCATAAGATTACTGCCAACGACCACGATTTAATAAAAATCCTCGATAAATACCTCTTAGCATTCTCGGAAAAATCAGTTCTGGCAATTACCTCGAAAATTGTTTCTATCACTGAGGGCAGGTTGGTGAAAATGGAAGGCGTTGATAAAGACGAACTGATTAAGCAGGAATCCCAATATTATTTGCCCCGCAACCGTAATCCCTATAATATTAGTTTTACTATCACGCGCGGAATTCTTGCCGCCTCAGCAGGAATTGATGAATCAAACGCCAATGGTTATTATGTTTTATGGCCGAAAGATCCGCAGAAGACGGCGAATGATGTTCGCAGATACCTAAAGCGCAGATTTAAACTCCAAGATGTGGGTGTGATTATTACTGACAGCAAAACCACTCCGATGCGTTGGGGAGTAACTTCAATTGCCCTCGCTTATTCAGGTTTTAAGTCACTAAAGGATTACATCGGCAAGGAAGATCTTTTTGGAAGAAAATTTGAATTTGAAAAATTAAGCATTATAGATAGCTTGGCGACTTCTGCAAGTGTAACGATGGGTGAGGGAAGCGAACAAACTCCGATGGCAATTATTTCGGATATTCCTTTTGTAAAATTTCAAGACAAAAATCCGACCAAAAAAGAATTAAAAGAACTTGAAATTACGCCAGACATTGATATTTACGGGCCTTTTCTTAAAAATGTGAAGTGGGAAAAGGGTTGTGGAAAATAAATTGAGATGATATACTGCTTGGCAATATGATTTTGTCAGACGGAGATATCAAGAAAGCCCTGAAAAGCAAAAGGATTTCGATTCTTCCCGCGCCGGATTTTAAGGAGCAGCTTGGCTCTTGCTCAATTGATCTGCGGTTGGGAAATGCCTTCAGAATTTTCGAACACAGCAAAAACGCCTATATTGATCCCGCTAAAAAAGATTACAGCAATGAGATAACCCGCGAAGTGAGAATCAAGAACGGTGAGAAATTTGTGATGCAGCCGGGAGATTTTGTTTTAGCTGTCACTCTGGAGAAAGTCAAGATCGCGCCAGACTTAATGGGTAGGCTTGAAGGCCGTTCTTCTTTGGGAAGATTGGGTTTGGTCGTTCATTCAACCGCTTCTATTTTTGATCCGGGATGGGACGGAAAACCGGTTTTGGAGCTGGGAAATTTGGGTCGAATGGCGATCAGTTTGACTGCCGGCATGAGGATTTGCGCCATGACTTTTGAGGAACTCTCCAGTGAGGCAGAAACTCCATATGTCAAAAAGAAACAGGCTAAATACATTTTTCAAAACGGCCCGCTTGAATCAAGAATCCACCGGGAGAAAAAATAAACTAAACCTTGCCCGCGTAAACTCCACGATATGCTTCAGGAAGATTCCCTGCAATTTTTTTCATAACATAATTTACAATCTCTTTATGTTTTTCTTTGCTGGGCAAATGTTTAAACATTTCAATAAGAGATTTAGCTTCAATCGGTTCGCCGAAAACTATTGTAGCAGGGTGTCTAGATGGCCAAAATCTTCCGACAGGCATGATTTTTTCCGTACCGTAGATTGATACTGGAACTATTACAATATCGGGATCCAATTCGAAGAAATGGGCAACGGGCGATTCTCCTTCCCTTAGCTTTGCATTATAGCTGCGTCCGCCTTCGACATATATAGCCAGATTATAATCTTCCTGAAGTGCTTTTTTTGCAGAAGTTAGGCTATCTCTGGTCATTGCGGTTCGTTTGTGTTTTTCCTCCTCATTTTTGGGGGGAAGAGACGTTGGCCAAACTTTTATTCTATTGAATGACATGAGAAGTAATTTAACAGCAGGGTTCTTGTCTAGTTTTATACCTTGGAGGAATATAATTTTTTCTTTCATTTTTTCGTCCACTGTGCTTAGAGATTGTAGGAATGCGGGAGTGTCAAAGTTGCTTAGATGATTTAACGCGTAAATTTTTTTGCGTTTATGAATTTTTTCAAGATTTTCTCCCCCTTCAATATTAACTCTCGAGCCAAAAAAAGAAGTTAAAGCTTCAGTTATTTTTTTTGGAATTATTTGGTCTTTTATGTAAAAAATCTTCTGTTTTTCTTCAATAAATTTCTTTTTTATTTTTTGTCTTCTCGACAATAGGCTGTCTTCTTCTAGGAAGCCATATCTTTTCCGAGTGGCGTCATCCATTCCTTGTGCTCCAAGTTCTGCGCTGAAGTCTTTAGTGAAATCTACCAATACTTTCCATGGAGATGGCTTCTTTTTTAATTGGTCGGGAGTGTCTATTGCCTTTGTCTTTTCCGACTCCGACTGTGGTGGTCTGTCTTGTTCTGCCATATGCAGGGCCCTATCTTAACATAACTGACCAGTTGTTGCACAAATCTTCTTATGTTATGATTGAAAAGTTTTTGGATCGTTTATGAAATATCATCTCGAATTAGATATTGATCTCAAGAAGAATCCATTCAAGGGAAAATACATTTCAGTTGAAGGCATCGATGGAAGCGGGAAGACCTCTCAAGTTGAAAGAATTGTTGAGTATTATAAAAAACAGGGAAAAAACGTTATTCAGACCAGGGAGCCTCGAAAAACAGGTGTAATCGGAGAAATAGCCCAGGAAGTTTTAAATGGAGAGCAAAAAATGTCCCCTCTGGCGTTGCAATATTTATTTGCTACCGACCGCGTCCTTTCACAGGAAGAGGTCATAATTCCGGCCCTGAAAAGGGGAGACATCGTAGTTTCTGACAGATGTTTCTGGTCAGCCATTGTCTATGGAATTCTGGATCGGACCGGCGGAAATTATGATTATAAGGAGGCGGATTTTATGTTGGTTGTTTACTCAATTCTGTCGATGTATCATCGCTTTATCGTGCCTGATTATACCTTTTATTTAAAAATTCCTTTGGAAACTGCACTTTCAAGACTTAAAAAGAAGGATGATGTTAAAGAAATTTATGAGCATAAAGAGAAGCTAAAAAAAGTTATTGAAGGCTACAATTGGTTAAGCGAAAAATTTGTCAAAGAAATGATTACATTGGATGGGGCAAAACCGATTGACCAAGTTACCAAGGAAATTATCTCAAAATTAACCTAATTAATCTAATTGACCTAATTCCTAAGTTGGAATTGAGATTTGATTAGTTTAATTAGAAATTAGTGATTAGAAATTTTAACGATATGATTTTAGGACCGAAAAAATTATTACAATTAGTCAAGACAAAGAAATTGGTGGAGGGCTTATCCGAAAGGGAACTGACCAATCCCGAAGGGGCAGGATTTGATTTGCGTCTCGGAGAAGTTTATAAAATCTCAGGAGACGCTTTTTTGGGTGAAACTCACCGCAAAACGGCTGAGATTGAGCTGATCAAGAAATATGATCAAAGTAAAGCCAATAGCCTGAAAATAAAGCCAGGGGATTTTTACCTGGTTAAAACAATTGAGACGGTCAATATGCCGCAGAACCTGACCGCCAGTATCACGCCCCGTTCAACAACTTATAGATCAGGACTGTACCTTCGGACAGGAAATGTGCCTCCGGGATATTGCGGTGGATTGATTTTCGGTTTGAAAAATGAAGGTCCGGTGACGGTTGAAATTGAAATGGGCGCACGTTTTGTTCACATTCAATTTTCGGAAGTTAAAGGCGGGGGCAATCTTTACCGCGGACAATGGCAAGGCGGCCGAGTGACCGCCCGCAAAAAAGAAAAACAAGTCTAGCTTCTCCGTTGTCATGCTGAATTTATTTCAGCATCTCGTTCTAGGGAATAATTGATAAATCAATAAATTCAGGATTAACTTTTTTGATTAAACTAATTTTCCAATTTCTGTGCCAGTTTTTCAGTTGTTTTTCTCGAGCAATAGCTTCAATTATGTCATTGTATTCTTCAACATAAACCAGCTTTTTAACTCTATACTTTTTTGTAAAACCTTCCAATAACCCAACCCTGTGTTCAAATGATCTTTTTATAATACTGTTGGTAACTCCAGTATAAAAAACATCATTAAACTTGTTGGTAAGAATATAAACGTAATACGTGTTCTTGTATCTCATCATATTTCACTGTAAAATAAACGAGATCCTGAATCAAGTTCAGGATGACAATTGGGAAAGAGGAGGTGAGTGATAGATGGATAATAAGAAAGTAAATCTTAAAGATCAGCCGCAGAATATTAACATCAATTTGGCAGCGGACAAAGTGCAGATTTTGTATACCGATTCAGTTTTGATTACTTCAAATAATTACGGAATTGTTTTCAATGTGGCCCAATCAATTGATGACAAAAATCAACAAATCGTGGCCAGATTCGGTATGTCCAAAGACCATGCAAAAGCCTTGTTTGAAGTTTTGGGCAAACATTTGGCCATGATTACGCCGAATGCAACAAAACAGTAGCTGACACATTTTGACCTCTTGTAAAATGTCTTAAATTAGTTTAAAACTGTACTGTGAAGATTAACGGTTATAGGGAGGGGGAGTATCAATATTTGGATTTGCTTCAGGATATTCTGGAGAATGGGCACGAGAAAAAGGAATTTAATTCAGGCATGACGCTAAAGAGTGTTTTCGGCAGGCAGTGCCGCTATGATCTGTCCAGAGGTTTTCCTCTTTTAACTACAAAAAAGGTTTTCCTCAGAGGAATAATTGAAGAACTTTTATGGTTTTTGAAAGGCGATTCCAACATCAAATATCTGGTCGACCGCAACGTCAATATTTGGGATGAGTGGGCGTATAAAATCTATAAAGAAAGAAATGTGAAGCTTAAAAAATTATTAACTTACGAAGAGTTTATTGAAAAGATAAAAAATGGTTCGGCAAACTCACCATTTGTGCGCAAGTGGGGAGAGTTGGGACCTGTTTACGGCAGACAATGGAGGAAGTGGAAGACCAGCGATGGGCGGGTAGTCGATCAGATTGCCTGGGCTATCAATAAGCTGAAAAAAACCCCGACCAGGAAGCATGTTGTGATTTCCGCCTGGAATCCGGAATACATTTACGAAATGGCCAAGAGCCGGGAGGCGGCCATGGTTTTACCGCCGTGTCACACATTTTTTCAGATAAATGTGAATGACAAAAAAGAACTGTCTTTGCAACTGTTCCAAAGAAGTTCCGATGTCTTCCTGGGAGTGCCGTTCAATATCGCCAGCTATGCGCTTTTAACTATGATGTTTGCCCACGTGCTCGGCTTTAAGCTCGGAGAATTTGTCCACACTTTCGGAGACGTGCATATTTACGGTAATCATATGGATCAGGTGAAGGAACAATTGACCAGGAAGCCGCGGCCGCTGCCGAGGATAAAATTAAATCCGAAAGTAAAGAACATTGATGATTTCAAGATTGAAGATTTTGAATTAATCGGTTATAACCCCTATCCGCCGATCAAGGGGGAAGTGACGGTTGTTGGCGGATTTTAGATGAAACTACTTAACGCTTTTAAAATACAAAAGTTAGATTTTCTTATTTCTTTTTATATTGCCTGCATTATTATGTCGGAATTAATGGGAAGTAAGACGTTTCCGCTAATTAAATTAGGCTCGTTTAATCTTAGTGCCGGAGTTGGTATATTCCTAATTCCCTTTGTCTACGCGGTTACGGATGTCGTCACCGAAGTGCTTGGAAAAGAAAAGGCTCAAAGTCTTGTCCGTTCGGGTTTGGTTATGATCTTTTTTCTTTTCCTGTTTTCGCTTTTTGCAACTATTATTCCGGCCACAGCCAGGTTTATGCCGATGGAAAAATCGTATGAAGAGATTTTCAAATTTTCGGCACGCATTTCCGCCGCCAGTCTGATTGCTTTTGCTGTCGGTGAATTTTCCGACGTAATTATTTTTTATAAACTCCGTCAGAAGTTGGGCAAAAAAGCCCTATGGTTCAGGACAAATGTTTCAAATTTTCTTTCGGAATTTTTGGATACGGGCTTGTTTATTACCTTGGCTTTTTATGCTTTAGATAAGCCGTTTGCCTCTAATTTTTCGTTTCTTTTAGGCTTAATTTTGCCATATTGGATGCTGAAATGTTTTATGTCGGTAATTGAAACTCCGCTCGTTTATGTGGGAGTAAAATGGCTTAAAGATATTAAATGAAAACATCCATAATTGTCGCAATTGATTCAAGAAGAGGAATAGGGAAGGACAATAAATTGCTTTTCAAAATCCGGGAGGATTTTGAAAGAATGAGCAGGCTTACCCGCAACCATCCGATTGTGATGGGGAGAAAAACATTTGAATCAATAGGAAGAATTTTGCCCAAGAGGACAAATATTGTCATCACTAAAGATCCGCAAGCAGTCAAAGCTTTGAGCTTTTATTCGCCTGAAGTTAAAATTGTAGCCTCATTAGCTGAAGGAATAGGGCAGGCCAAAAAAAGTCCGGGGTCAGAGGAAACTTTTATTTTTGGTGGGGCACAGGTTTTTAGTGAGGCAGTTGAGAAAAAATTGGTTGATAAATTATATTTGACTGTTGTTGAAGGGGATTATCGGGCTGATAAATTTTTTCCTGAGATTCCTTCGGATTTTAAGGTTATCTCTGAAGTAGGGGGAAAATCGGAAGGTTACAGCTATAAATTTATCGATCTTGAGAGATAAAATATTTATTGGGAAGCTTCTCTAAGGCACCATTTTTCAAAAGCAATTCATGAACAGTTGAAATAGCAGCCTCCTTATCCATTAAGGTAACATCAACTACAAAGGGGGACTGATTTAGTTTGTGAAGATAGGTGATCGGTAGAGTATTGTGTATCTTTCTCCAATGTTCAAAATCGAGCTTCCTTCTTTCTTCGGTTTGAAGTCTTAATTCTTCCAGGGTCAAATCCGGATTTATCTTGCTGTCTCTGCGGTGGACTCGTTTTTCGAGCACGTCTTTCTGTCCAAAAAGCACAATGCTTGTTATTGGTAATAGGTTTTCCTGAGATTGTTTAACTTGCTGGGCCAACCATCCGCCAAGCCTTGAATCAATTATTCTTGGCCTTGAATCTTTTAGTAAGGAAATCTGCAGAGCATCTACTTTGTGGTCTACTTCGGGCAATCTCTCAAAAAATCCTTCCATTTTTTTGCCTGTGGTTTTGTAAGCTAAGTCTCGAAACATTTCTCCTATCTGCACGATCTGATCGACATTCAGTCCGTATTTTATGGCTAAACCGTTTATGATAAATGATTTACCTGTGCCTGCTTCGCCGGAGAGAGTGACGATGTGTTTGAGCGAGAACTGAGGTTCATTTTCTTTTTTATCAATTTTAAATTCCGATGAATTTGATGAGAAAATGCCATTCTCTTTAGCCATAGTACAAAAAGTAATTATAGTTATTCCATTGTGAGCCCACAATGATGCTAACTAATAGTTAGTGTCTCATTATTTCGGCTAAATATTGGAGAAGAGGTGATTTTTATATTTCTCTATAATCGTTTTTTCTTTTTAATACCTGATGAAGTTTGTATGGTTGAGAACCGTTATTTTTTTGGTCGGACTTTATTAAGATTAGCCGATAGTCCTTATCGAGCCTTAGTCTATAAAGAGGCACTGGATCATGTTTAGTTTTTTCTATCATTTTGAAGTCACCAATGCCATCTTCATTAAATCTTTTAACTCTTTGTAATATAATTTTCCATTTTTCCTCGTCTATGTTTTTTGGTCGTTCTGTATCTTCGGGAACAATAACATGTCTTTTAACGCCATTTTTCTCAGTTGTCTTATTCTGGTTTCCATTATTTTCTAAATCCAACTTAATTTTTTCTATTCCAATCGGTTTTTGTTGTATATCAATTTTAATTTTTTCCCTGAATGTCCTGACTCTTTTAGGCATCTTGGGTGTCGGAATTGCCGGTTCTTCAGGCATTGAGCCTTTAATATCTTGCAAATGTTTAATTTTTTCCGCAATAACCTTTTCCTTAAGTGCTAAAAGAATAGAGCGGGTGAGGAGCTTTGCGGAATTCTTCATGCCTTTCATTTTTGGTTCATTTGGATCATCCAAGGAATTCCAATCAACATCATTCCTTTTGGTGTCAATTCCTATCGCTAAGCTGTCATGGTCTCCGTACAGGAAAACGGTAACTTTAGTTGGATCTCCTTGTGAAACGAATTCTATCTGAATTTTTTTTAACACTTCTGTTCCATGAAAATCGACAACATTTGGGGAAATTTCGTATTTAAGATTTCTGTGATTCAAAGATTCTTTAAAAATCTGTTCATTTATTTTTCTAATATCCTCAAGTGAGGGAATTTTTTCTTCATCTAAATTACTGTCTGACAGAAATTTAAGCGTCTTTTCAGATGTGAAGATAGTTACTTCGCGAGGGTAGTCTTCGGTAAACCTCTCTATAGAATGCATTAATTTTGCGTAGAAATCATGATACTGTTCATTTTTACTTAGCATTATTTTTGCCATTCGATAAGCCCAAATTTCATATTCTGGATCATTTAATCCTAGTTTCAAAAGAGCATGAGTTCTTATATATAAATCGTCTTGATCAAGATATCCTTCCAATGTCTTGCTCATCTCAGGGAAATCGGGAGAGTTTGGAGAAGAGATCACCTTAAGCAGATCTCTTCGTATGTTCATTCCTTGCTGGATAATTTCTTTTGCCTTTGAGACAATCTTCTTTCCTCCCTCGTCTTGATAGGGTACTTTAACCTCATCGAAAATCTCGGGGGTAATAACAGAAAAAATAGCAAGTTGTTCGCAAGCATAATGAAGTGCTTGTTTGGCAAAAGTTGGATATTCCTTTATCGTTGGAGAGTCAGCATTCTCTGAGAGAATTTTACTGTATGAATCGTCGTCTCCTCTTGCTGTAGTAGCCTCGACAACTGATTTTAGATATTGTGAGGATTTAAAATTTCCCCCCTTTAAGAAATCGGCAATAGAAAAACCCTCGATTTTCATTAGAGCTTCGCTGCAATTTCTAAATTTTATAATTTCCGCTAATGGTCTACAGTCAACATTATTTTTTTTAGCTAAGCTTACTTCGTTATCCAGAATATCGATTAGGAGAAGGTTTCTTGACGTTTTCAAGAGGGCAATCATAGCGCTTTTGACTTCTTCTTTGCCAGGATTGGAATCTTTTACTGCCTTTATTAGCAAATTACCTCCGTTATGAATTTCCAGTCTTCTGTCTTCTAGATAATTCCACTTTTTTTGCGGGAAATTCTCATCTAGGTGGGATGTGTGAATTTGTCCGTTAAAAGCTTTCTCGGCTATATCGGTAGCTCTGCCAATACTCAATCCCTCTTGGCGAAGTAGATTCTCAGCTTTGGCAATATTAATTGCGTCAGCCGTACTCGACGGTGTAATAGATTCGAAATGTTCCCCCTTAGGACTTGGGCCCATTTCTGACCCTGAAGGTAATTCGGCCATTCCCTATTTTACCATATTCGAAGCTAGAAATCTGCTTATTGATTTGTGAGTTTGCAGTTGGTAAGATAGCCTAAGTTTCATGAAAGCATTACTTAAAACTGATCCTCAGGTCTATAAATTGGTAAAGGCAGAAGAGAAGAGGCAAAAAGAAGTCCTCGAAATGATACCTTCGGAAAATTTTGCTTCACCCTCGGTTTTGGAAGCTTTGGGCACGGTATTAAACAACAAATACTCGGAAGGCTATCCCAAAAAAAGATATTATCAGGGAAATAAAGTGGCCGATGAGGTGGAAATTTTGGCTCAGGACAGAGCCAAAGAATTATTTAAAGTGCCTTACGTGAATGTCCAGGCTTTGTCCGGTTCGGTCATGAATCTGGCGGTTTATTTTGCACTGCTTGAACCATTGAAAGGCAAAATAATGGGCTTGGCTTTGGCTTTTGGCGGACATTTGACCCACGGACAGCCGCAATCTTCAAGCGGAAAATTTTTCAAATCAACTCTGTATATTTTGGACAAAGAAGGCAGATTGGATTTTGAGGCGATAGAAAAACAGGCGATAAAAGAAAAACCGAATATTATCGTCTGCGGATTTACGGCTTATCCGAGAATTATTGATTTTGCCAAATTCGCAGCCATTGCCGACAAAGTCGGAGCTTACCTTCTGGCGGACATTTCCCATATTGCCGGCTTGGTCGCCGCCGGCGCCCATCCTTCGCCCGTTCCGTATGCTCACATCGTCACCACAACCACACACAAGACCCTGCGCGGGCCAAGAGGGGCTTTAATTATGGTTACCGATAAAGGTTTGAAAAAGGATCCGGATTTGGGTAAGAAAATTGATACGGCCATCATCCCCGGACTGCAAGGCGGACCGCACGATAATCAAACGGCGGCAATTGCCGTAGCCCTCAAAGAAGCAAGCACTTCTTCTTTTAAAAAGTATGGACAACAAATTGTTAAGAATGCCAAAGTTTTGGCCAAAGAATTGACGGGCTATGGTTTTAATCTAATCAGCGGGGGAACGGACAACCATCTTTTGTTAATTGATCTGTCCAACAAAAAAGTCAACGGAGCAGTGGGGGCCTTGGCATTGGAAGTTTCAGGAATAATTGTAAATAAAAATGCCGTACCCAACGACACCATGCCGCCATTTTATCCTTCAGGAATAAGGCTCGGAACGCCGGCGATTACAACTCGCGGAATGAAGGAAAAAGAAATGGTCAAGATTGCCAAGTGGATGAATGAGGCCATCGGTGAGGTCTCAAATCATTCTTTACCCAGCGATAAAGAAGAGAGAAAAGAATTCTGGAAGAAGTTTAAAGCTGAAGTCTACAAAAATAAAAAATTATTATCTATCGCGAAGGAAGTAAGAAATCTCTGCTCTAAATTCCCTCTATTTTAATTTCTTTAATTGTCGGGGGGTGTATTTATTATTGACTTAGGAAGTGAACCATTGTAAAATCCTTAAGAATAATGACTGAAGCTTTTAGTCCAATTTCCGAAAAGATCGAAATAATTCAAGGTGGAATGGGTGTTGCTATCTCGGATTGGAAATTATCCCGAGCAGTCGCGATGGCTGGAGAAAAACACGGAGAATCCGTTTTACCAATAGTCTCCGGCACAGGACTTCCAACAATAATGATTGAGAGACTTAGGAGCGGAGATCAGAATACAATTCGCGCTCTTAAAGAATTCAATCCGAAAATTGCAGAAAAAATTATTAACAAATATGGCTCCGATGGTATTAACGAAGGCCACAGATTGTCCCTAAAGCCTGAAGCTCTTATTTCAGGAACCGAGGAGATGAAAACTGAAATGGCTGAGATCGGAGCCGCTTCTGCTTTCGTTGAAATTTTTCTGGCCAAAGAAGGGCATCATGGCCCGATCGGTATCAATCATTTGGAGAAAATTCAATTGATGGCTCTTTCGACACTGCTTGGGGCAATGATGGCGGGCGTAGATTATGTGGCAATTGGGGCAGGCATTCCGAATCAAATTCCCAAAGTTTCAAATAATTATGAAAATGGATTACCGGCTTCATATTTAATAGATGTTGTCGGAGCAAAAGAAAAATATTCAATGACTCTTGATCCCAAGCCAATTGCTGGAGAAAGAAAGTTAAAAAAACCAAAATTCTTTCCAATTATTTCCAGTACTGTACTGGCAAAAATGTTGGCTAGGATTGACGGGGTCGACGGATTTATTGTTGAAGGGCCCTTGGCAGGTGGGCACAATGCTCCCGCCAGAGGTAAAGAACTCAATGAAATTGGCGAACCGATTTATGGAGAGAAAGATAAGCCTGATTTAGACGTCGTAAAATCTTTGGGAAAACCTTTCTACCTGGCCGGCGCATATGCTTCAGGCTTAGGCGAAGCTCAAAGTCTGGGGGCTGCCGGAATTCAAGTTGGGACTGCCTTTGCACTCTGCAACGAATCGGGCATGAGAGAAGATCTTAAAGATGCAGCCAGAAGAAAAATTATGGCAGGGGATTTAACTGTTTTTACCGATCCCCGCGTTTCTCCTTCCGGTTATCCATTTATGGTTGCTCAGCTGGAGGGAACTTTATCTCAAAAAGATATTTACAATGAGAGAAACAGATCTTGCCAATACGGCTATCTGGTACATCCTTATCAAAAGCCGGAAGGCGGCATTGGATTCAGATGTCCGGCGGAACCGGTTGATGTTTATGTACGAAAAGGCGGAAAGCCGGAAGAAACTCATGGTAAAGGCTGTCTTTGCGCAGGCCTGATGGCAACTGCAGGCTATACTCCAAAAGACGAACAGACAATTGTAACTCTGGGAAAAGTTCTGGATCCGGTTAGGGAGCTTATGAAAGGTAAAGAGGGGGGAAGATATTCCGCAGAGGACGTTTTGAGGTATATAATAACCTCACGTTGATGAGAAAAAACTTTTGTTAGTATAACCAACTTATTATGAAAGAAGCACTTAAGCGATATAAAGAAGCCTTAATGCCCAGAAGAGTTGTCGTGACTGGGTTGGGAATGGTTTCTCCTCTTGGTCCAAACGTTGAAATTAGCTGGAGAAGACTAATTGCTGGCGAAACGGGAATAGTTCCGATAGATATGCCCTTTGTAAAAAATGTGAAAGTTGCAGGTGTTGTCTCTGATTTTGATCCCGCAGTTGCATTGAAAGGGTTTGTTGAGAAAAAAGACCTGAGAAGGATTTCTCGTCCAGCGCAATTCGCAGCTGCGGCTGCCATTGAAGCCTGTAGGAATTCTGGTTTAATTGATGAAGAAAATAAAGTGAAAGATGGAATTAATCCAAATGGAGTAAGCCTGAGAATTGCGACGGGAGTAGGGGGAGGTTTTCATATTTCAAAAGTCAGTGAAGTAGCAAAGGCAGGTGGGGACAGTAGTCCATTCGATGTTCTTCAAATATTGTCTGGTAGAGTAGCTTCTGTTCCGGGAATGAAGATTGGCTTTAAGGGTTCAGTGGAAGCTCCTGAAGCAGAATGCGCAGGAGCAAACATGGCCATAACGGATGGAGAGAAGGAGATTGTCAGCGATAGTGAGGTAGATTTCGTGCTTGTTGGTGGAGCAGAAAGTACGATTGAGCATGTTTCGCTAAATGTTTTTGATGGAGCTAAGGCTTTGTCTTATGAAGCGGATCCCAAAAAGGCAAGTAGGCCCTTTGATAAAAATAGAAATGGATTCGTAATGGGTGAGGGGGCAGCGATCCTAATTTTGGAAGAAAAAAGGCATGCGGAAAAAAGAGGTGCAAAAATTTATGCAGAACTAGTGGGATATGGCAATACTTCAGATGCTTATCACGATACAGCTCCAAGCCCGGACGGCGAAGGCGCAATAAGAGCAATGGAAAAGGCAATAAAAAGGATGGGTGGACTTCCCAAGAAAGGGCTAATTTTTTTTATTGCTCATGGAACTGCAACAGAAAAGAATGATCCGATTGAGCTTTCCGCAATAAATAAAGTTATGGAGAAGCATAAGCATAAGGATTTTGCTGTAAGTTCGCCCAAGGGGGCAACAGGGCATCCGTTAGCTGCAGCAGGAGGGTTTGGCGCAGTATTTGGCTTAAAGGCTATGGAAGAAGAAATATTGCCGCCAACTATTAATTTGGAAGATCCAATAGATGAAGCGCGGGGCATTAAAATAATTGCCAATACAGCAGAAAAAGGAAAGCCAGTTCTTGTTTTTAGTAATGCTCTTGGATTTGGAGGGATTAATTCAGTAATTGTTTTTAAGAAATATAATAGAGGAGTTTTGGTCAATATAGAACGTTTTGTGAAGAAGGTTGCTCCTTTTATAGCAAAGTAGTTCTGTTTATGTAAACCCTACTCTTGTTTTTATCCTCTCACTTTGCTATAATTTCATGATTACACACATTCAGTTTTAAATCCTGTCCCTTCGGGGAAAGCACTGAATGGAGGTTTAAGGATTTAATATGAGAGAAATTACATTAGAAGAATTATTGGAAGCAGGTTGCCATTTCGGTCATCAAGTGACAAGATCCAGCCCCAAAGCCCGCGATTTTATTTTTGAGGAACGCGACAATATCCACATCATTGATTTAGCTAAGACCAAAGAAGGTTTGGAAGAAGCTGCGGCTTTTGTTAGAGGTTTGGCTGCCAAAAATGGCGTCATGGTAGTAGTCGGAACCAAGAGACAAGCCAGATCAATTGTCGAGGAAGAAGTTAGAAGAGCTGCCGATGAAAATCTTTTCTACATTACCAATCGTTGGGTCGGAGGGCTTTTGACCAATTTCCAAGAAGTTTCCAAGAATTTCAAAAAGTATGCCGATTATGTCACGGATTTGCAGGATGACGAAGTCAAAGCCAGATATACCAAAAAAGAAGTCGGCGGATGGGAAAAAGAAAAGAATAAATTGGAAAATCTTTATGGTGGAGTAGCCAAGATTACCAAGAAACCGGATGCTTTGTTTATCATTGACTCTCATTTGGAAAATTTGGCCGTCAGAGAAGCTATAGCTACTCATGTCCCGTCAGTCGCCATCGTAGATACCAATGCCGATCCGGCCATTATTGATTATCCGATTCCGGCCAATGACGACGCCGTCGGATCAATCAAGCTTATTGTAAACTTTATTATCGATGCTTGGATTGAGGGCAGAAAAGAAGGAATAAAAACCAAAGAAATAGCAGATAAAAAAGCGGCCGAAGAGGCTGAGAAAGCCAAAAAAGAGGCTGAAAAAGCGGCAGTAAAAGCTGCAAAAAAAGATTTGAAAGAGAAAAATAAAGCTGTAAAAGCAGAAAAAACAGTCAAAGCTAAGACTGAAAAATAATATGGCAGACATAGAACTTCTTAAAAAACTTCGAAATGAAACGTTGGTTTCGTTAGCAGACTGTAGAAAGGCTTTGGATGAATCGAAAAATGATTACAAAAAAGCTCTGGACATTCTTAGAAAAAGCGGTTTAGAGAAGGCTGCCAAAAAGTCAACCCGTGAGACATCGCAGGGAATAGTCGAATCTTACATTCATCAGAATGGTAAAGTTGGAGTGCTGGTTGAAGTGTCGTGCGAGACCGATTTTGTCGCCCGAACAGATGTTTTCAAAAACCTGGTTCATGAAATAGGCATGCAGATAGCGGCCATGGATCCGAAAGACGCGAAAGCATTGTTGACTCAGGAATATATTAGAGACGCCTCGAAGACGATTGAAAGCATGATTAAGGAAGTAATTGCCAAGCTTGGAGAAAATATAGTTGTCAAAAGATTCCAACGCTTCGAAGTCGGAGAGTAACCAAAATAAATTTTCTGTCCAAAGGAGGCGAATTGAATGGCTAACGTTGAAAAATTAGTAAAACCTGTTGGTTTGTGTAGGAATATATTTGAGGTCAGTCCTGAAGCAATGGCAAAGGTCAGAAGGACAGAATTACTGGAGAAGAGAGGACTTTATGAGATTCAAATAGCTAAACTTCGAGATTCTGCTTTTGAAATCATGAAAAAGATAGATGATAATCATGCCCTTAATAAAGTTAGTAATGTCCTGATTGAATCTCTGGAAAAAGCGCCGGCATCAATTACGAATAAAATATCTGAAATAGATCATCAATTAGGAGAGTTATAATCGTCAAGCCTTCTCATTTTTGTTTTTCTATGCTTAATTATAGGCAGTTCTATAGATGATGTAATTTTACGGAAGTACTGGAAAATGCAAAAAGCAGAAAAAGAAAATCGGAATACGTAGGCAGAGCGAAAAACCCTCAAAAATTATACAATAAATTAAATACATGAAGATTGTGAAGAAAGGCCAAGCGAAAGAATACAAGAACAGTAGGGTTTGTACCGCTGTCGAATATCCCTTTCAAGATAAAGACATTAATGGGGCAGTCATTAAGCTAAATGGCAGATATCCCGACAGGGGACGAGTAGTCAATCTTAAATGTAAGGAATTGGCATATGTTATCAGAGGTTCAGGAAAAGTAGTTGTCAACGGAGCAGATGTGATACTGAGTGAGGGAGACCTGATTTTAATAGAGCCGGGAGAAAAATATTACTGGGAAGGAAATCTTGAAATGTTTGTTCCTTGCGTTCCGGCTTGGTATCCTGAACAGCATAAGGAAGTAAAATAGCTCCCCTTGCATATTCAACCAGGGAGAGCAGGGTACAATTCTTCATTTTGTCTTACAAATTAGCCTCGATTTGACAAATTGATAAAATTTTCATAATCTTGTCTTATGAGCGCTAAGATACCTCAAACCAAAAAACAATTATTTTTAAATACTATCTTTTGGGGATTTGCCCTTTGGTTTTTTGGCTATATTTTAGGTTTTATTTTTTTCGCTTTCGTTCGAAAAGATTTGTTAGGTTGGGCAATTATGCCTTTTGGAATCGTGGCGACTCTTTGGGTGTTGTTTAAAAAAATTGCGCGAAAAGAATTTAAATGTTATTTTGGCTTGGCAATTTTCTGGACCTTGATAGCAGTAATCTTTGACTATATCTTTATTGTTAAGCTTTTAAACTCAACTAATTATTACAAATTTGACGTTTATATTTATTATCTTTTAACTTTTCTTTTACCCATTATGTTTGGTTGGTATAAATTCCACGGCAAAGCAAAATAGCCTTAAAATTTTGCTTTCTGATATACTAACCGCATGAAGATAATTCATCCAAAAGATGCCTTAAATGTTTCGAAAACTGAAGGAATAAATGTCACTTATTATTTATTTAATGAGTATGAGGTCCACTATAACGAACAATTACCAAATTCAACTCAAACATGGCATCATCATGAAAAGATTTGGGAAACACTTTATATAATTGAGGGCGAGCTTATTGCAAAATGGAAAGAAAATGGTGTTGAAAAAACAGAAGTTATAAAAGCAGGAGATATAATAGAAACAGAAAGAACTCCACATACATTTTCAAATAATAGCGTAAGGGTAGTTAAATTTTTAGTTATTAAGCAAATGCCCAAAGGGGAGGACTATAGGGAGATTTTAAAAACCGATAAAGTGATTGACCAATAATATCTTCTGATAATAGCTCCTCATGTATTTAGCCTGGGGGTAAACATGCCCTATAGTTTGACATTAATTACTCCGGTAGGCTATAATACTCCAAATATAATTTTTTATATCCAATATGACAATCGAACGATTACATTCTGAAGACGGATACCCAGTAGATTCAAGTAAGCCGTTGTTGGGGCAAATTAAAAGAATCCTTATAAGTAATCAGACTAAGATTGAAGCTCTTCCTGAGGGAGACTACAACCTGACTCCAAAATGGTGGACTAAGCACCTCATGAATCACGAATTAACAGTCTTGGAAAATGGTAACGGTATTTACAGAATGATTCCTCGAAACAACCGGGTTGGGACTGCAGACTTAGATAAGCAAGGATTGAATAAATTTGAAGCCGGAGGAAAAACTATTCAACTACCACAAGATGATGAAGTTGCAGTGGTTGGCGGTCCTCTTAAAGATGGAAAAACATTAGGGGCTTACGAGATTATGTTTTATATTCCCGGACCTAGTCCAAAGAAAAAACCAAATCAGGCATAATGGTTCCTCACAGAGCAAATAGCCTCAGATTTAAATAGTCCCTCCTGGGCGTTTAGTCTTTAATTTGATTTGGGCAATACTTCTTGTTATTATTCGTTTCATGAAAGAGAAGCTATTTCGATTTATAGATCTAATTCAAAAGAAAAAAGAAAGAACTTTAGGAAATTTGGAGCAAGAGGTTTTACGAAAACTTCAAACTTTACCGTCAAGACAAAATACGGGGGAGGCGGCGGGTTTCAGAGGGACAATGATAGGTTTCAACGAAAAATTAGTGGATGATGGCGGGAGGAAGTATGAATGCACGGTTGTTGCCGATACGCAAAGATTAGAAATTACGGTAGTTGATCTTTGCCCAACTGACGATCTGCCCATTCGTAAATATAGAGTATTTTTAGGCAAATTTGAAATAAATGGTGAGACAACGACTTATGACCTTTCCTGTTTGGGGGATAAGAGTTTTTCGTGGCGACGGAATACTGCTGATCATGACTATCCTGAGAAAGGCTTAACTTTGAAACAAAGCTGTCAATTCATGAAAGATATTTTACGTGCGCACCCAGAGCCTCCGCAGGACACGCCATCCATACCATTACTTAAATAATAATTCCCCGCGTATTCAACTAGGGGGGGCGTTTTCAGCCTCAATTTAATTAATTTTTTATAGATTTATATCCATTTCCGAACCGGAATATTTGAAAAACATGTCATAACGCTGAAATTGGGATCTGACAAGCGAAGCATCTCAAACTTCTCTCGGACAATTAATTCGAAATGTGGAGCGTTTTGATATTTTTGTTTTAATTTCGGATAATTGCTGTCAAAATCAGCATCGCCCCGAAGATTAAATTTCTTATCCGGTTTTCTGATTTTAACTAGATATAATTTTCCGGCAATAGTTTCTATTGGCTCCTTCAAGGAATAGATATCTCCTGTCGGAGCAGAATAAGCTACCTTACCAATTTCATTAATAGCTTCATTTAATTGCCGATATTCGTCATCATCTTTGCTAAAGATATCGCAGAATTCTACTTTGGCATTAGCTTCATCTGTATATTTATTTTTTAGCTTGACAGATTATATAACTATGTATTGCACTATATTCTTTAAATCTGATGTTGTCATGGGTACCAGTATAGCAAATAGGTTTGAACGTCGCTCACTAGCGGAGCGATGAGAAAATTTGTAATCTATGTCATTGATTAAATTTCATATTTTTGTTAATCTAATACCAGTTTATGGATAATACGGTTTTAGAAATGCGCCAGAAAATGCAAAAAGCCTTGATGGTTTTGCAGGAAGACCTGTCCACCGTCAGAACAGGTCGGGCTATGCCATCCTTGGTTGAGAATGTTGTTGTCACAGTCTATGGCGGTGCCCAAAGATTAAGAATCAAGGAATTGGCCACAATTGCCGCCTCTGATCCTCAGACATTAGTTTTGCAACCGTTTGATCCGTCAATTGCCGGGGAAATTCAGAAGGGGATAATGGAAGCCAATATTGGGCTGACGCCTTCATCGGATGGAAATGTTATCCGGATTTCAATTCCGCCGTTGTCTCAAGAAAGAAGACAGGAACTGATTAAGCTCATGAAGCAGAAATTAGAAAACGGCAGAATCTCGATCCGCCAGATCAGGCAGGATGCCAGAAATATCATCAGAAAACAGCACAATGACAAGGAAATCTCCGAAGAACAGATGTTTACCCTGGACAAGGAAATTCAGAAAATCACCGATGAAGTCATGGTTCCGGTTGATGAAATGGGGAATAAGAAAGAACAAGAACTCCTGCAAATTTAAATTGACCTAATTGCTCTAATTAACCTAATTTCTAAGTTGGAAGTTGGGATTTGATTAGGCTAATTAGAAATTAGTAATTAGAAATTTTCTCTTTATGATTATTACAATAATAGTTTTTTTATTAATCCTTTCGGTTTTGGTTTTGATCCATGAGGGTGGACATTTCTTTGTTGCCAAAAAAATGGGAATCAAAGTGGAGGAGTTTGGTTTCGGTTTCCCGCCCAGGATGTTCAGTATCAAAAAAGGAGAGACGGAATATTCAATAAATTGGCTGCCGATCGGGGGATTTGTTAAATTATATGGCGAGGATGAGGCTGGGGCAGGGAGGATACAGATCAAAGATCAAAGATCAAAGATCAAAGATCAGGATCAAGATAGGGCGTTTTATGCCAAGTCTGCTTGGCAAAGGGCAGGCGTAATTGTGGCGGGAGTAGTCATGAATGCTCTTTTGGCTGCGGTTATTTTCTATACTTTTCTTGGAATTTCAGGATTTAAAACCAGCATACCTCTTCTTTCCGATTATAAATTTTTTGGAGTAACTCAGGCCAATATTCAAGAAGTGATAATATCCGAAATTGCCAAAGATTCCCCGGCTGATAAACAGGGACTGAAAGGCTCAACTAAAGTAATATCCGTTAACGGAATAAAAATAAAAACATCGGAACAATTTATCGGCATTGTAAATAAAAATAGAGGACGGGAGATTGAGATATCTTGGACCGATTTGCAGTCAAATCAAACTTACGAGACGAAAATTACTCCTCGGCTGAATCCTCCCAAAAATCAGGGAGCTTTGGGAGTTGGTCTCTTTGCTGTATCAACGGCAGAGCTTAATTACCAAACCCTGACGCAAAAAATACTTTCGGGAATTACTTATCCTATAAATATGATGGCCTACAATTTGAATGTCGTCGGGAAATTAATCCAGGTATCGATTCAAAATAAAACGACAGAGCCATTGAGTTCGGGCGTTTCCGGCCCTGTCGGCATAGCCTCGATAACAGGCAGCATATTGGAAATAAAAGATCTGAAAGAAAAAATATTGGGTCTTCTTAATTTGGCCGGAATTTTGTCAATTTCTCTTGCCTTCTTTAATATATTGCCGATACCGGCGCTTGATGGGGGAAGATTATTCTTTATTTTAATCGAAGCTGTGACCTGCAGAAAAGTGCCGCAGAGATTTGAGTCAATGGCCCACACAATTGGAATGATTATCTTGCTGAGCCTGATGGCCTTAATTACTTTTAAAGACATCGGCAAGCTATTTATCAAATAAAAAAATGGAAGAAAAAGTTTTCATCAAGAACTCCAAGGGACTCAAATTAGCCTCGATTATTCATTATCCCGACCGCAAAAAGCAATATCCGGCAATAATAATTCTTCACGGATTTATAGGCTACAAAGAAGAAGAGCATCTTGAAAGATTGGCAAAAACTTTGGAGCAGAACGGATTTGCGGCAATAAGATTTGATGTATCAGGGTCCGGGGAAAGCGAGGGCGTGTTTGAAAAAGATTATTTAATGTCAAATTATTTGAAAGACATTAAGTCTGTTTACGATTATCTGCGGACGTTGAAGTTTGTTGATAAGGATAAAATAGGGGTAGTGGGGCACAGTATGGGTGGCTTATTGTCTATTATTTTTGCATCAATGCAGCCGGAAGTGAAAGTATGTGTTTCAATTTCTTCTCCGACAATGATTATTAACGCGGATTGGGTCAAAGCTGCCGTTGGACAATGGGAGCAGGTAGGTTATTTTTTGAGTAGAACATCCCGGAACGATGATGTCATAAAGGTGCCTTTTTCTTTTATCGTTGATTCTCATAAATTTAGCGCGCTTGATTATGTCCCAAAGCTACATTGTCCGTTTTTGATTGTAATCGGTCTAGCTGATGATGTAGTTAGTCCCGAAGACACCAGAAAAATATTTGAAGCGGCAAATGAACCCAAAGAGCTGGTCGAAATCTCAGAGGCAGGGCACGATTATAAAAAATATCCTGTTCTTATTAAAAAAGTAAATGAAAAAGTATTAGCTTTTCTGAAAAAGTATTGCTAGAATTAAATAAAGATATGATAACTTTTGAAGACTTCAGCAAAGTGCAAATAAGAATAGGTCTTATTATAGAGGCGGAAAAGGTAGAAGGAACAGATAAATTACTCAAGCTCCAGGTCGACTTTGGGGACGATCCTTCGGCAAGCTCAGGACGACTTCGTCGGCAAATTGTCTCAGGGATTGCAGAGTTTTATAAGCCGGAACAGTTGATTGGAAAGGAATTTCCGTTTGTGGTAAATCTTGAACCCAGGACAATCAGGGGAGTTGAGAGTCAGGGAATGATTTTGGCGATCGGAAATAACGGTAAAATTGTTTTGTTAAAACCCCAGAAAAAAGTTCCCGCCGGAAGCAATGTTGGATAATTTCTCTTGTTGATTAGGCGAGGCGTATAACATATAATTTTTAAATCTTAATTTTATGACCGATATCTTTTCAGAAACCAAAAAATCAATCCTTTCAATCTCCAAAAAATTCAATTTGAATCAAGATTCAGTCATAGAATTCCTGCAGCCCAACAGAGTCGTTGAAGTAAAAATCCCAGTTAAATTAAAAGACGGATCGACGAAAGTTTTTCAAGGCTTCAGATCTCAGCAAAACAACAGACTTGGTCCATACAAGGGGGGAATTAGATTTCATAAAAATGTTACCAAAGAAGAGGTCATGGCTTTGTCTTTGTGGATGAGCTTGAAATGTGCCGTCGCGGAT
>Ga0182027_10001986_pt1 | contig 33409 bp, 30 predicted proteins | sample 712E1DmetaG_FD_121300 | JGI IMG/M metagenome (GOLD analysis project Ga0182027, IMG submission 121300) | Permafrost microbial communities from Stordalen Mire, Sweden - 712E1D metaG (Illumina Assembly) | ecosystem: Environmental > Terrestrial > Soil > Wetlands > Permafrost | place: Sweden...
AAACAGCATGGCGAAAGCGACAATGAGACCGAAGACCGCTCCGGAAGAACCGATCGTCGGCGCGTAAGAATGGGGTGTGAACAGGAGGACCGTGAGCGCCGCGCCGAACCCGGTGATGAAGTAATATTTCAGAAATTCGATTGTTCCCCACCGCCGCTCCAGCTCAGCGCCGAACATCCAGAGGATGAACATGTTGAAGAGCCAGTGAAAAAGGCCGCCATGCAGAAAGAGATACGTTACCGGCTGCCAGACCCAGTACCGACCCAGCACTTGCGCCGGCACGAGGCCCAGATACGGGACAAGCCATCGACCCGCGAACTGCTGGGCAATAAGCATGGCGCCGGAAATCATGATGATCCAGCGAATCGCTCCGCGGAATCCGATACCGCTTAACGGACGATGGAGGTCTTCGAAACTCATGACGTCATCCCCGAACGACCCTGTCGGGGATCCATGGGTCCCCCGCCAGTGGCCGCGGGGGATGACGTCTTTATTGGAGTCATCGTTGACCAGTTCTGGCCGGCTTTTAAATCCACGACAACGGGAATCCGCAAAGGAATGGCATTCTCCATGAGATCTTTGATTTTACTTTGTGAGGCGGCCAGATGACCGGGTGGAATCTCAAAGAGAAGTTCGTCATGGACCTGTACGAGCATGTTCCCCTTCCACTGTCCGTCAGCCTGGGCCTGGGCGAGATGGATCATCGCCAGCTTGATGACATCCGCGCTGGTGCCCTGGATCGGGGTGTTCATGGCGGTGCGTTCGGCGAAGCCACGGACCGCCGCGTTACCGGCCTGGATCTCAGGCAGATAGCGAATGCGGCCAAGCAGCGTCCGAACGGAACCGTCACGACGCGCGTCATCGATAATTTTCCCCATCCACGTTTTCACGCCCGGGTAGCGTTCAAAATAACGGTCAATATGCGCCTTGGCTTGTTCGACGGGAATATTCAGCTGTTGGGACAGCCCGAAAGCCGACATGCCGTAGACGATGCCGAAATTAATTGATTTGGCGACCCGGCGCAGTTCCGGAGTGACCTCTTTCGCCGTGACACCAAAGATTTCGCAGGCCGTCATCGTGTGGATGTCGTCCCCTTTCCGGAAGGCCTGGCAGAGCGTCTCATCTTCGGAAATATGCGCGAGCATGCGCAGGTCGATCTGCGAGTAGTCTGCAGAAAGGAGCATCCAGCCGTCTTTCGGAATGAATGCCTGACGTATTTTGCGGCCCAGTTCGGTGCGGATCGGGATATTCTGAAGATTGGGATTGCTCGATGAAAGACGGCCCGTAGCCGCGACGGTCTGATTGAAAGACGTATGGACCCTGTTTTCCGCGCCCTCCATGGCGGCCAGAAGGCCATCCACATAGGTCGAATTCAACTTCTGAAGCTCGCGGTAGTCCATCAACCTCTTTGGCAGCGGATGTTGTGCCGATAATTTCTGGAGGACTTCTTCGTCGGTGGAAAATCCCGTTTTCGTTTTCCGAATGACGGGCAGTTTCAGCTTTTCGAATAAGATCACCGCCAGCTGCTTGGGAGAATTGATATTGAACGTTTCTCCCGCGAGGCTGTAAACCTCTTTTTCTATGGCGGCCGCCTGAACACGAAATTCCTTGCCCAATGATTCCAGGTACGTCCGGTCGATGCGGATCCCGGTCTTCTCCATCTGTCCGAGGATTTTCACGAGAGGCATTTCCATGTCGTAGAAAAGCGGGCCGAGGCCCTTCTCCCGGATTTGAGGCTCCAGCTTTTCGGCCAGGCGCAAAGTCATATCCGCGTCCGCGCAGGCGTAGGGCGCTGCCTCTTCGATCGACACCGCGTCCATCGAGATCTGCTTGGCCCCTTTGCCGATCAGCGTACCGATGGGAGTCATCTGCTCTCCCAGGAGTTCCAACACCAGGTCTTTAAGTCCGTGGCTGTTCCGGGAAGGATTGAGCACATAGGAGGCCACCATCGTATCGCAATGAAGCTTCCCCAATGAAAATCCGTGGTTGGTTAAGATCTCGGCATCAAATTTCAGGTTATGTCCGCAGAGAAGTGGTTTTTCACCCCTGAGCAGCGGCGCCAACTGCCTGCGGACCACGTCCAGCGGCAGTTGTTGTGGCCCACCGAGCACCTGATGTCCGACCGGGATGTAGCAGGCCATTCCTTTCTGAAAGGACAGTGAAATCCCGACAAGCTTGGCTTGAAGCGGGTCGAGTCCGGTGGTTTCCGTATCGAGTGCCAGCTTGTCTGCTTGGGCGGCCTTATCCACCCATTCCTTCAGCTCGGTTTCGGTGGTGAGCGTTTTATAGTCGCGAGCTGAGGTATCAACGGGCGACTGTGAGACCAGCGCGAGGTCCTTTAAAAGTCCCTGGAACTCAACTTTCTGTAGAAAAGGCAGAAGGATGTCTGCTTTTGGGGAGGTGACGCGGCACTTGTCCCAGTCGATATCCACTGGCACATCGTGATCCAGTGTGACCAAAGATCGACTTCTCAGCGCATCCTGCGCGTGTTCCTGAAGGAGAGTCCCGACTTTTCCCGTGATCGCCGGGGCCGCTTTGAGGATGGCGTCAAGAGTTCCGTAATCCTGGATCAACTTGGCGGCTGTCTTTGGCCCGATGCCGCTGACACCCGGCACGTTGTCGCTGGCGTCCCCGATCAGGGCAAACATATCCGGAATTTGTCGGGGAGTGACCCCGTAGCGTTCTTTGACTTCTTCCGGGCCGTAAAGAATATCCTTGGGTTCATTGAGCACGCGCACACCCTCTTCGATCAGCTGCAACGCGTCTTTGTCGCCTGTCACGATCACGACATCCCATCCTTTGGCCCGTCCCTGGCGCGTGAAATGCGCGATCAGGTCGTCCGCTTCGAAGCCGTCTTTTTCAAAACCAGCCAGATTAAGCGCCTGGATCGCTTCACGGGCGAGAGGAAACTGGCTGACGAGCGCGGTCTCGGTTTCCTTGCGTGTGGCTTTGTACTCCGCATAAGCCAGGTGGCGGAAGGTCGGCGCGGCGGTATCAAAGCAGACGGCCATGTAGTCGGGTTTATATTGCTTCTCGATACTCATGACCATCCGCATAAACCCGTAGATGGCGCCGACGGGCTGGCCTTTTGACGTCGTCAGAGGCGGCAGGGCGTGATACGCCCGGTGCAAATACGCGTGCGCATCAATGAGATAGAGGCTCGGCATGGAATGAAAGGGATAGAGATCTAATGACTGTTCTTTAACGCCAGTTTCAAATCATCCTCCCAGCTTCGGGCCATCTCGTAGCTGAAGCCGGAATAGATCTGAATAATGCGTCCGTCAGCATCGACAAAAACGAAATGCGGGATACCGTCCACCTCATAATCCCCCGGGACGGATGAACTGCCCGCAAAAAGGACAGGATAGGTCATTTTAAACTGTCTGACGAATCCGTAAACCCCGGAGGGTTCGTCGTCCATATTGAGTCCGAGGACCACGAGACCTTCGTCCTTGTGGCGCATGTAAAATTCCTGCACCATGGGGATAGACATCCGGCAGGGCCCGCACCAGGTTGCCCAGAAATCCAGAAGCACGGGATGGCCCTTGAACGAATCCAGCCTCACCGTATTTCCTGACAAATCTTTGAGCTCGAAGTTCGGAGCGGCAACCACCTGATTCCGCCGTCCGCTGCTGCATGCGGTAATCAGCCCGATCGCAAGGGCGACAGCAAAGACCGTTCTGAACTTATCCGACCAGCAGCGCATCCAGACGCTTCTTGATTTCGGGCTTCGGGTGAACTCCGACCAGCTGGTCAACCACTTTTCCGTTTTTAAAGAAGAGGAGCGAAGGGATCGCTGAAATCCGGTAGCGGGTAGCGACCTGTGCGTTATCGTCCGTATTCAATTTGCCGACTTTGACTTTTCCGTCGTATTCTTTGGAGAGTTCATCGACCAGCGGGGAAAGCATCCGGCAGGGTCCGCACCAGGGCGCCCAGAAATCCACCAGCACTGGTCGTTCCGACTTAATAACTTCCGTATCAAAACTCGCGTCAGAAAGTTGTAATTCAGCCATGGGGTAACTCCTTTTGGGTAAATTAGCCTGACTGATTATAACAAAGCCCTCAGGGAAAGAGTTCCCTGAGGGCTTGTTCTTTCAACCGGTGCGACTGAACGCTTAGGCGTCGAAGTACAGCTGGAATTCAGCCGGATGCGGGCGAAGCCGCACAAAGTCGATTTCCTTTTTCTTTTTGTATTCGATGTAGGTCTCGATCAGATCCTTTGTAAAGACATCCCCTCTCAGGAGGAAGTCGTGGTCTTTCTCGAGAGCCGTGAGCGCTCCGCCCAGGGAGTCCGGAACCGTCTTAATCTTCGCGAGTTCTTCGGGGCTGGCCTCGAAGAGGTCGAAGTCCGCCGGTTCGCCCGGGTCGATCTTGTTGATGATTCCATCCAGTCCCGCCATGAGCATCGCGGCAAATGCCAGGTACGGATTACACGTGGCATCCGGCGCACGGAACTCCACGCGCTTGGCCTTGGGTTCGTTGGAGTAGGTCGGGATCCGGCAGACGGCGGAGCGGTTGCGGGCCGAGTAGCAGAGGTTCACCGGGGCTTCAAAGCCCGGGACCAGGCGACGGTACGAATTCGTCGTCGGCGAAGTGATCGCCAGGAGCGCCGGCGCGTGCTTCAAGAGACCGCCGATGTACCATAGGCCGATCTGCGAGAAGTTCGCGTAAGTCATTTTCTTATCAAACATCAAGGGAACGCCGTCTTTCCAGATGCTCTGGTGGCAATGCATGCCGTTTCCGTTATCCTGGAAGATCGGCTTCGGCATGAAAGTAACGACCTTAAAATGCTCGCGCGCCACATTTTTAAGGACATACTTGTAGAGCGTGATCTGGTCAGCCGCCTTCGTCAGCGTTTTGATGCCAACGCCCATTTCACACTGTCCAGCCGTGGCCACTTCGTGGTGGTGAATTTCCATATCCAGGCCCATTTCGCGCATGCGAAGGAGCGCCTGGGAACGAAATTCCATAAGGCTGTCTGTCGGCGGGCACGGGAAATAACCTTCTTTATAACGCGGCTTGTAGCCGAGGTTCGGTTTCTCATCGCGTCCGGAGTTCCAGGCGCCCTCCGCGGAGTCGATGTAATAATAGGCGGAGTGCTGATTCTGGTCAAAGCGAATCCCGTCGAAAACGAAGAATTCGGCCTCCGGGCCAAAGAAGCACTGGGTAGCGATCCCTGACTTAATCAGGAATTTTTCGGCCTTCTGCGCAACGTAGCGCGAATCGCGGCTGTAGGGTTTGCGCTCAATCGGATCTTCGATGTTGCAAAACATGCTTAATGTCGGTGTTTTGCAGCAAGGATCGACGATTGCGGTTTCCGGATCCGGCATCAAAAGCATGTCAGACTCGTTGATGGCCTGGAATCCGCGGATCGAAGATCCGTCAAACCCGATACCATTCTCAAAAACGCTCTCTTTCAACGTATCGATGTGGTAGGAAATATGCTGAAGGGTGCCCGGCAGATCCATAAACTTGTAATCGACGATCTGAACCCCGGCCTCCTTCGCCATTTCAATCACCTCTTTTGGCGAAGTAGACTTCTTGGATTTCTTTGCCTCTGACGTTTCCATGATTCCTCCTCTTTTAATTTAAAAAATAAAAAAACGTTCCCTAATGGTTTGACCCATCGGAGAACGCCTTTGTTCTACGAAATTGATGGCTATTGATTAAGAGACTCGACGACCGACGCTCGAAAATACCATTCTGGAATATCCTCTGTCAATATTAAATCCCAGCTTCCTTATTGATGGCAGCGCGGCCCACAGCAACGAGAAATGTGAGCAAGCCGGCGATCAAAACAGCTCCAAAGCTGGAACTGTATTTATAGGCCAATGGCGTTGAATCCTGAATCAGACAGGCCCAACCATGACGCAAGACTTTCATCAGAAACCTGCTTTCCAGAGATATAAAATCTCTGTCACAAACCCTGTAAGAACAACCAGGGTGAACGTGGCCAACCCGCCTGCTCGATACCAGTCCGACATTCTATCCAGTTGCATTGTTCCCTCCCTTTCGTGCCCCTTGCCCAATAAAAAACGCTCACATCCAACCCGGCCTTCGGGTCTTTTGAGAGCGTTCTCATGCTTCGGGCACGATCTTTGTGCCCCGCACGCCGGCAGGCAGGCCTCGCAGCCATGCCTGCCGGCGCTTTCGACTTAACGCTTAGAGAGCGTAAACACCTTTTTCTCCTGTGCGCACACGCATCGCGCTGGCCGCCTCATAGACGACAATTTTGCCGTCTCCGATGTTTCCCGTTCGCAGCGTATCCGCGATCACATCCATCGCGCGCTCCATATCCCAGTCGCGCACGAGGATTTCCAGTTTCAATTTGGGCAGGAACTTAATGGCCTCGTCTTCATGACCATTCGCCTCTGCCGCGCCCTTCTGCCGGCCGAATCCACGCACATCCATCACCGTCATGCCCATCATGAGCTCCTGCACCTTGAGCGCCTGGGCTACTTCATTGAGTTGCTCAGGTCGGATCACACAGGTGATCATTTTGACCTTATAGGTCTTGTGCACCGTGGTGATACCGATGTACAGCAGGCTGACGACACCCCATCCGCCGGCGATCCAGAAGCAGATGTGCGCTTCCGAGACCGAGTCCGCATTTCCGACAATGTAGAGGTACAGAATGCCGGCGACCATGACCAGGTTGGCGATAATGCCAAGCCCGGGGATGATGGCATGCTTGATCGGATTGAAGTCCTTGCGCTGTTTAAAGGCCACGATCGTCCAGATACAGGTCAACCCGTAGAGGATGAACGTTCCCAAGTTCGACGCCAGCGTGATTCCGGTCAGACCGACAACCGAACGCACTCCGACGGCGGCAATGAGGCTCGAGACAGCCACGAGAACCCACATCGCCATGTGCGGCGTGCTGAAGCCGCCATGCATGAAGCTCAGCATTTCCGGGAGTTCCCGGTCTTCCGCCATGCCGCAGGTAACTCGGACCGCCGTGTTCATACAGCTGAGCGTCGTACCAATCACGGCAATGCCGACCGTCACCGCAATGGAGATCATCAGTCCGAAGCCAACGCCCGGAAGGACGTGATCTCCGATGAGCCTGGCCAGATCGCCGATCGGCGCGCTGGATGCGGCCGCGGCGGCCATTCCGGTGATCGTGCTCGTGGTCGCCGCGGCGGTGGCCGTTGCGGCGGTGGTCACAGTTCCCGTGAGTTTCTCGCTCAGCATGTAGCCGGCGGCGAAATACTCAAGCAGGTACGCGATCAAGCCTTGAATGACGAGGGACAGGATGATCGCTTTCGGAATGGTTTTTTCCGGTTCGATCGTTTCGGCGGCAAGCGCCGTGCAGCTTTCGAATCCTACAAGAATCAGGATCGCGATAGTGGACTGCACGAGAATGCCCTGGAACGAGTGGAATTTCACGATGTCAAAAGCTCCAGAGAACGTCCACTGGGTCGCATGTTCCGGGTTGGACCAGCGATACCAGATGGCCAGCCCGCTGAAGATCACCAGGGCCGTCAACTGGATCACGTTGATCCAGAGGGACGTCTTGGTGGACCCGGTAACACCGCGGTACCCGATGTAACCGGTGACGAAGGCAAACACCACGCCGATAATGGTCAGCTCTGAATTGGTCAGAGACTTTCCCGTAAAGGCGTTATAGAGGTAGCCGATAAACGTCGCCATGAAAGCGACCATGACTCCGGGATAGACCCAGTAGAAGAGATGGGCCGCCCAGCCGGTCGCCAATTTAGCGACACGGGCAATGGAAGCTGGTCCATGCTGCTTTTCTTCCGATGAGTCAATGAAGGCCTTTTCCGCGAAGTAGGCACAGCTCGCGAATCCCGCTTCCGGATAGATCTTCGCCAATTCCGCATAAGACAACGCTGTCAGGAAACAGACGGCAAGAGCAACCACAATACCTCCCCAGATGTCGGAGGCGCACGACGTGCCGTTCGGCAATGTCGCCGCGGCCTGCAGCTGGTACGTAATCCAGAGGAAGGCTCCGGGAGCGATCAGCGCCATCGCGTTGACCGTCGCCCCGAGAAGCCCGAGGGTCGGTGTGACTTTGGGTTTTAACATCGATTCGACTTTTTGTTGACTCATGTTAGTATCTCCTTTTATATTAAAAAAGACCTTGAATCCCCCCCTTTGGGGTTCAAGGCCTCATTGCCGTTACACATGCTGATTGCTTATGATGCGGCGCTTATAAACAAAAAAACCCCGGTCCGTTGGACCGAGGCCTCTGTGCCGATGAATCTCACCCTTCTTTGGGCTGCCATAAGATTACCACAAACATCATAAGCTGTCAACTCATAACTCACTAGGCTTTTGGCCTATAGTCAAATCTGGCATAAAAGTAGGTCGGAAAACAGGCTGTAAAATTATGGCCCTGAGACGCCAATAGTAATACGACTCATTCGGGGGGGTTCAGTCTTATTCGGCGGGTGACAAAATTATTGCGGTTGTGGGTACTGCTTACGAGATGCAATGCCGGCCCAGTAAAGCTTGTTGATGGCTTCAAGCCATTCCAGGCGATCATGCGGGGTCATATCTTTGAATTGAACCTGTTTTGCAGGATCGTAGATTTGAAGAATGCGTACAGGTTCGAAGGGGATGGAATCCATTAATGATACCTTTTCATATCTTTCAATGCCTGAATGTCCTGAATATCCTGAGGCCTTCCAGCCTTCTGTTTAAGGATAATCAAATCTTCCGTACTTACAACAGAAATTTGGGTCATACCTAAAGGCACCATGACCCGTCTCTTGTATGCTTCCTCGAACGGAATTGTTTCTTCCGTAAAAATATCGATCAATTCCTGAGATCGTTCCGGATGGAACAAAGAAAATACGATCATCCCTTTTTCGGATTTCCATTTCTTTCGATTCTCAGCCACCTTAAAATCATCAAGGGAAACAGGAGCTTTTGGCTTATAACCTTTTGTTTTCATTAACGCCAGAAAGGTGTCGACATTTTTGGGGTCGAGGCCGACAAGAAGATCTAAATCTGCTGTCGCACGAACAAAACCGTGAAGAATAACTGCCACCCCCCCGACCACCAGATAGCGGACATGTTGCTCTTCTAACGCATTCAGAAGATCTTCGTAAAAATTCATTTTAATTATTGTCCTAAATAGGGGCCGTGGGTTCCAGTCTTAAAACGAAGGCGGTTTATCGGGGCTTAGCCGGGAATATTCTTTTCCAAAGGATTCCCCAAGGTTTTCCAGTCCCTAAAAGAGCTGTGGTATCATTGCCGTGATATGCCGGCCATGCCCCAGTTCCATCTGATTCTTACCCTGATCATTTTTATCGCAACCTATATCTGGTTGGCGACAGAAAAGACGCCCCGACACCTCGTTGTCCTCTGTGGATCAACGGCGCTTCTCCTGGCGAGAATATTAACGTTCCGGGAGGCCTTCGCCCTCGTGAATTGGAATACCCTCGCATTGCTCCTGGGCATGTTCGTCCTTGTGGAAACGCTGTCTGGCGTCGGAATTTTTGAGCGAATAGCGCTTGGCCTCGCACAACGTCTCGAGACCCGGCCGATGGTGCTCTTTTTCGCTTTGTGCGCGGCCGCCGGATTGCTTTCGATGGTCGTTAATAACATCACGGTCATGATCTTCATGACCAGCCTGACGCTGCAGATCTGTCAACACGTGCCACTGGCGCCTGTCCCGCTCATCACCGGCGAAGTCTGCTGTGCGAATATGCTGGGAGCCGCAACGCTCATTGGCGCTCCACCCAACCTGATGATGGCCGAGAACCTGGGGATCGGATTTAAGCGTGTCGCCATCCATATGGGACCCTTGGTGACCCTCTCCACACTCATGTTTATGACTGTTTATTATTTTCAAAACCGTTCGCATTATCTCGCATCAGACAGGAACCCTCAAGCGTTATGCATGTCTCGCCCCCCAAAGTCCTCTTTCCGCGGCTGGAAACAACTCTCTTTGCTCCTGGAGGTGGATTTCGAGACTCTAATATTCTTTATGGGACTTTTTGTCCTGGTCGGCGCTTTGGACCATGTCGGATTTTTCCAAATGCTGGCTCACCGCCTGGCAGTGGTTCAAAACCCTGTCGGGCTGATATGGGGGACTCTGTGGCTGTCAGCAACCATGAGCGCTTTGGTGGACAACATCCCGATGGCCTTAGCGATGGCTTACCTGATCAAGAACCTGACTGCAGTGTCTCCTGGCTCTCCTACAGGCATCCTGGTGTGGGCCACACTCATTGGTCTGACTCTCGGCGGAAATATGACGCCCATCGGTGCATCGCCGAACGTTGTGGCCTATAGCGTACTCGAAAAACAGAAAGTTAGAATAGGATGGATCCGCTGGGCACGGCTGACTGTCCCTGGCACGCTCGCGGCACTCCTGACCGCTTCTCTATTGGTGTGGGCCAAATTCCGTCTAGGATGGTACTGATCTGCCTTATCGCGTAAGTCAAATGAGTTATTTGTGTGGCCTCGGTTTTCGCGCGAACCAGACTCCGATGGCGAATGCCTGGTAGACGCGCTGGACATCGATGAAACCGGCATAGCGGAAAAGATCCTTGATCCGGTCTTCCGGAACGACATGCAGATCAGGCCGCGCCGGGTTGCAAAGCTCTCCAGCCTTCGGCTCGTCCATGCCGTGGGCCATCGCCCAGGCTTTCGTCAGGGAAATCATACGTTTATAGCGTGTGGTGGAAGGGTCGCCAAACAGTGTCGCAATCACCAGAGGCGCGCCCGGCTTCAGGCGGTCAGCGAGGGCCGCGAGCAATGCTTCTTTCTCACCGTGATCCGGAACAAAGTGCAGAACAAGCAGCAGAGTGGCGGCGTCAAAGACGGATTCGACTGGGAGAGTTGCCACAGATCCGACCGTCAATCGGACACGATCGGAAACACCTTCGAACCTGATTTTGTCTCGTGCGACAGCGATCATGGCCTCCGAAGGGTCCACGCCGACGAATTTCCATCCCGGATGCTTCGGCGCCCATTCCCGGATTTCCATCCCGGTCCCGACCCCTGCGATGAGAAGAGCGGCATCTGCCGATAGTTCCGCGGCCAGAATCGTTTCCGACAGACCATGCAGAGTTTCGTAGCCTGCGATATGCTGGCGAATGCGATCGTCATACGCTTTCGCGCGGTCTTCATTGAAGCCTGCTTCTTGAGGGATCATTTTCCCGGTTTATCTACCGGCAAGCGGCGGGACGCCCGGAGAGCTCTACCGAGTCTTTTGGCCGTGATGAACAGTGCGATCAAAAGCGCAACAACGAGGACTCCCCAAAGAATTAATTCTTTCATCGATTCACCTCCTGAATCGATTCTAGCATCTGGACGTTATTGAGGGACTTTGAAAAATCGCAGGAGGCCGGGAAACTGGTATTGCATGGCGTCAATCTGGTCCTTGATTGGCCGGGCGTCCTTGATCAACTGGAACAGGATCCGGATGTTCACCCCAATATATGGCGCGCCCGTACTGCTCGACATCCGGACACTGCTCGTATGGTAATTCAGACTGCGTTGGAGCATCCATCCGGCCTCGCCGTTAAGTTCCAGCAGCGGCTTGATGTTCCAGGACAATCCTGTCCCGACGCGTACCTCCTGGTAATCCACCAGGGCATTGTTCAGCGCCGGCAGGCCTTTCGAGTCTCCAAAGTTGCTCGAAACGCGGTAACTGTCACCGCGGAAATCGGCGCCGACCCAGGTATGGACCCAATCGTTGGCTTTGTACTCAATCTGCGGTTTAGGCAGCATGAATTTAAGCTTCCACCGGTCATTGATCTGGTAGCGGAAACCTCCGCCCGGAAGATACCGGTTTTCCCGCCAGGTGTTGATACTGAGCGCCAAGGTCCATTGGAAGTCTTTACTCGCCACCCGGGTATATGCCAGGGCGATGGGGGCATTCACATCGCGGCCGGTAAATTGAGATAGATCCGAAAAAAATCCGGGTTCGACCTGAAGGCGAACCATGTTTTGCGATGACCAACGGAAGTCTGCCGCCAGAAAGGCGGACAAGGCGTTTAATTGTTCAGGGACGGGCAGCGTATTGGCGGGATCAAAACCGAAACGTTCCCAATCGAAACCGGTGTGGAACAAAAAGGCCAGCATGGCGCGGTGCGTGAAGATGTTGCGGATGTCGGTGTAATGCTCCGCGATATCTCCGGCGCGTCCATCCCCGAAATTGACGGGAGCTCTCCCCACGTAGTCATATTCCGCTTCCATATCGTACCCCACATCGGTTTGGGTCCACAGGAGCTGGTCTTTGGAGGGAGACTTGGCATTCGGATCGACATTGCCGAACATCTCGGCCCTGACGCGAGAGGTCAAAAGGATCACGACAAGAAGCGCGGCTTTCTTAATAAAAAGCCCTCAAAAATATGACATTCATCCTCCTCCAATTCTATCCGTGACCGAGGCAAATTCAATACTTTTCAGAGCTGAGTAATTATTACAGTCTATGGCTCGGGATGTTCATTCTGGTCTAAGGCATGGGGATGCGCCCTGGTCAGCGCATCGGTCGATGACGCGTTGGGCATGTATTCGCCTGTGGCAACACTAGGGTGCTGGGGCTTCTCCGCTCAGATTTCTATCGATGGCCCGGGCGACTTCGTCGCGGATTTTGTCCTGCGCCGCGCGGGAGAGGGCAGCCTGATCCGCGTCTCGAATGCTCACCTCGTTATAGCTGACGGTGACAGCCCATTTATGGCTGCTGGTGACAAACCACAGTTGATTGGAAGCCATGAGCCCCGCCTCCGATCCAATGTCGGCCACCGGACGGCTTGTGGAGCTTTTCAGCGAGGTGATGATAGATTCGGCTTCCTGGTCGGAGGTGAATTCTCTGGGGTCAAATCGCAGGATTTTGTGGACATATTGAGAGGACTTGGCATGGTAGTTGCAGCTTTTGTCTACCCCGAGAGTAAAAACGAACCCATCCGGGCGAAGGCCAAGAATTCGAGCGATATCTTCAGGCGTTAAGCTTGTGTCGCATACGTGTCTGGCATGATCAGATTTGGAGGATCCCCCCTTCCCAGATACCTGCGTCTTATTGAAGGTCGATTCAATCGCTCTGGCCAGGTTTTTTGCCACTTCATTCGCGTTCATTTTAATGCCTTGAATTTTAACTTCAGACTCGAAGAATTCGGTTTTCGAGCGATCCAGAACATAATACACGGCACTTTCCGCATCGGCGACCCGATAGGCTCCGGCGCCAAGTCCCGGAACGTCGACCAGAGTGGTCATCGCAAATTGCGCTTTGGAGGTATCTTCTTCTTTTTTTGAGTTGAACTCATCTTTGGCGTACACGCCTGTCGTACGTTCCTCAATGCGGATGGTGGACCCGTCGGGATGCTCATAAACACACCGTGGCCCATAATCGGGAATCCGCTTAAACTGCGTGGCACGCAGGCCTACCATGGCTATAAAATCGGGCTCACTCAGCGCCGGCTTTTCGCAACTTAGCTCAGCACCCCTGATCGGAAATGATCCAGTAAGGATCGCGACAGACAAATAGACCGCTGACGGCTTCATCATCGGGTTTGTTTATAGACGGCAACAACAGCAAAGAATATAACCCTGCTCATATCGCTTTTTCAGCTTGCTTGATCGCGTGCAGGATGCCCTGTGGTGAGGCCAACTTCGAAAGTTGATCGACGAACATGGCTTTCTGGAACAGCGCGGCAACGCTGGACAGGAAGGAAAGGTGTTCTTTCATATTGTCGGCCGGGCCCAGGAAAAGAACGAAGACCTGGATGGGCGTCCCGCCATCATGCGGATCATGCACGCCGGAGGGGCAAATTCCAACCGCCGCTTCGATCTGGTGAAGCCCTTCGAGCCGGGCATGCGGCAGTGCAAGCCCGGGAGCGATGATCGTTGAGCCTATCTCTTCGCGGGCCAGGATCGCGTTGATCGCCGACGAAGGATCCGAGAGATCAAGGGTTCCAATCAGATTTCCCAGTACCTGTCGTTTGGAGGGGCCTGCCGTAAAAAACACAATCCGTTTTTCGCTCAGATAGCTTGATACGGCAGGAATCTTTGATTTGACCGGAGACTTTGGCTTTTCTGTGAGTTTCTTTAACCAATTCATGCTGTTATTCTAACGCATTTACTACCAGGCGTCCAGCCGTTGGCGAGAGGATGTTCTAGGCGTCCCGAGCGCGGAGCGCAGAGAACAATGCGAATATAATCCAGATCCAAGCCACCCATGAAACGGACTGGAGAGGCTGAAGGGACCGCCAATACAGCCAGAGAGTCGCGAATGGGCTCAGGAGCAAGCCCCAGAATGAGCCAGGGATGAAGCGCACACGCTCCAGGACTTGAACAGCCTGAAAGCGTTCCGTAGCGAGGGTTTTCAGGACAGCTTTTTCAAGGGTATCTGCGTCCATTTCCCTCCAACCCGGAACCTGCATCGCGTTCCATGCGGCAGTCGCATACCCATACCCATGATTATCTGAAATGCCTGTCATAAAGAGATTTTGTGAACGGCATAAACCTACTATCTGAAGCCTGTATGCTACCGGGAAATCAAGCGCTTTAGGCGCACTATTGATCAATTCAAATCCATCCATCCCCCAGCGCAGAAAATCCTGGACCCCTGCCCCCCAATGATAGAACCAGTACTCCGGGAGCGAGGCGATGACCGGGCAACCAATCTTATGCATATCGTGGATAAAGATCGGTATTTTATCGTAATAGCCGTCGTAAGGCCGGTTATCTACCTTTGTATGGTTGCCGAGGATCACCAGGTGGGTTTTCTGAAGGCTCACCTCTTCGCCCTCGAGCGAACGATAATTCGTAGTCTGCCAGTCCATCTGGGATATTCCCTTGGCGATTTGCGCTGCCTCGACGCGGTTATGATCGGTGATAAAAGAAGCCTCATATCCCTGAAGGCGGTGCCAGCGCATATTGGCTTGCGGAGTAAATGAATGACGACCATCGTGGGAGTAAAGACTGTGCGAATGAAAATCGATGAGCAGCGTTGATGGGTTATCAGAGACTAACTTTCCCATCGGTCGCGGGACCAGGACACCCCACGCGATGAAGGCGACGAACAGCATGAAGTAAAGCGCCCCACGCCTCCATCCTGTCAGTAGACAGCCTGCAATGACGTAGAACACCAGAACATAGTCCTGATGGAAACTTAGGACGGACAAATGGTCAGCCAGGGAGCAGAAGGGCGTAAAAAGAATATGCCAGGCCGGAAGGATCAGATGAAACCCGCTGGCCCACGACAGCGTGGCCGCGTCACGCACGGGGGACGGAAGCGGAAAAGCCTGGGACAGCAGGACGAGTCCGGACAAGAAGAGAGGAAGACGCCAGCGCCGGGGCGCCATGCGTTCGTGGAGCCCCGATGCCGCCACCGTTGCGGACAGGAAACGGCGCCGAGGGGTCATGGCGCGGGAGGGACGTTCATTTTTCTGTCTTTCCATATTTCATACAGCATCGGCAGGAGCGACAAGAAAATCACGATCAGAATAACTTTATGGACATGCTGGCCGATGTTGGGGATGGAGCGTCCCAGAAAGAAACCAGTCAGGATCATGGAGCAGACCCATCCGATCCCTCCGATCACGTTATAGACCATAAAACGCAGATACGTCATTTCCCCCACGCCGGCCACAACGGGAGCGAACGTCCTGATGATCGGGATGAAACGCGCGATCACCACTGTTTTCGCTCCATACTTTTCATAGTAGCGCCGCGCTCGGTCCAGATGTTTTTTGTGAAAGAAAAAAGAATCATCCTTACTGAAGATTCTGGGGCCGATAAAGTGTCCGACCGAATAGCTGACGGTTTCTCCAAGAATAGCCGCGAGAGAAAGCTCTGACAGAAGCCGGGGAAGATGGAGCGTCCCCGAAGCGGCGAAAAGGCCGGCGGTCACCAGAAGCGAATCTCCCGGCAGAAAAAAACCCGCCATGATCCCGTTTTCAGAAAACACGATGGCGATAAGGACCGCATCTCCACCCCAGCGGATGAGATCATCGAACTGGTAAAGACGGTGAATAAGATCGAGGAGAGAAGTCACTTCCCGCGCTGGAGTTCTTCGGATAGAATCAAGGCTTCCGCGACTTCTTTCATGGTTTTGCGGCGATCCATGGCCTGGCGCTGGATCAGCCTGAAAGAGGCTTCTTCGGTCAATCCCTGCTGGCGCATCAGAATCCCTTTGGCGCGTTCGATCACTTTCCGGGTTTCGAGCGCTTCTTCAGCCGCAAGCGCCTTTTCAATCGCGCGCGTATGCTCGATCGCCACGGCGGCCTGGTTGGATACCGCCTGCAGGAGCTGAATCTCATCGCTCGTAAAATTGTGGATCAGAGATGTATAGCAGTTTAAAACGCCGATCGGTTTGTCTTTGGCCATCATCGGGACGACGAGAAGGGAACGAAGATTTTCTTTTTTCGCGATTTCGGGATAACCGAATTGAGGATCCTGCGTCACATCCTGGACAATCACCGGCCTTCTTTCAAGGATGGCCCGGCCGGAAACGCTGGCACGCAGCCGCACCGGGGGTTTGGAACGATACTCTTCGCTCAGGCTCTGAGTGGCTTCAATTTTCAGTTCCTTCGTCTTTTCATCGAGAAGCATCAAGGAGCAGATCTTTGATCCCATCATTTCAGCCGTCATCGTGACAATCAGCTGCAGGATTTCCCGAAGGTAGGCACCCTGCGCGATGGTTTGCGACATTCGCGCCAGGGTTTCAAGCTGCTGAGACTTTTTCCTGGCGGTAACCGTCAAACGGGACTGGCTGATTAATCCGGCAATCTCATCCGCGATCGTTTCCGCCAGTTGAATTTCCGAAGGAGCGTGTTCGTGCGCCTTTTTGTGGTGGATATTAACGACGCCGACCAGTTCCCCCTTGAGGGTCACCGGCACGGAAAGAAAGGCTTCAAAGCGATCTTCCGGCAATCCGCGAAAGGGTTTAAACCGCGGATCTTCACTGGCCTGTTTAGAAATCGCCACAATCTTCTGCTTCTCAGCGACCCATCCGGTGATTCCTTCACCCAGCTTGAGCCTGACCTGGCCGATCTGTTCACGGTGAGGCTTATGCGAACCGCGAAGAACCAGGACATCCCCACTGTCATCGAGCAGGTAAATCAGGACGGCATCCGCTTTCAGCTGCTCGACAATCAGATCACTGAATTCCTGCAAAAGCGCGTCGAGATCGGGCCTCTGACTGACGATCCGATTGACCGCATGCAACAACGCGATCTGCCGGTCTTTTTCTTTAAGCTGTTCTTTGAGAGATAAGGTCATAGTCAGGAAGGCGTCATTAAAGCAGTTTATCTCGTGTGTCTTCAATTAACTGACCCCACTCCGTGAGGGTCGCGATCCGGTTGGCGCGGCTGCGAAACGCTGTCGCATTCGGAAGACCGGCGATGTAATAAGGAACGAGCTTGCGCAGGCGCAATAACCCGGTGCGTTCCCCAAAGAATTCCGCGGCCCATCGCGCATGCTGCCAAAGCGTATCCAGCTTTTCAGGGTAGGAGGGTCCCGGCAGAGACTCGCCGGTGGTAAGAAAATGACGAATCCGATTAAAGATGCCTGGATCTCCAATCGCAGCGCGGCCGATCGAGACCCCGGCGCAGCCTGAGATCTTCAAAAAGTCGAGTGCATCCTGAGGGACGGTCACGCCGCCGTTCCCGATGACGGGGATGCTCACGGCTTCCACCACCTGCCGGAGGCCCTCCCAGTCCGGGCGCCCGGCATGCTTTCGAGAGACAGGCCGCGCATGAACTATTACCGCCCCTACCCCGCAGCTCTGCGCCAGTTTCGCGAGGGCGGGAGCCAGATATTCGTTTTCTCGGAGCCCGATCCTGATTTTCACCGTCACGGGAATTTTGACGGCTTGCACTATCGCGGACAAAATGGCGGCAAAGCGTTTATCATCTTTCAGAAGAGCGGATCCTGACCTGGTTTTCACTATTTTCGGCACCGGGCAGCCAGCGTTTACGTCGATCACCTGCGCCCCATGCGCCTCGACGACGCGCGCCGCCTCGGCCATGACTTCGGGCTCCGCCCCCATGAGTTGCGAACTGACCGGACGCTCGTCCGGAAAGAATTTAAGAAGACCCAGTGTCTTTTTGCTCCGGTGGCGGATGGCCTGCGCCGAGAGCATTTCTCCGCACATGAGCGCGGAACCGCCATGGGCGCATAAGCGCCGGAAAGGAGCATCCGTCACTCCGACCATGGGCGAGACGATAATATTGTGATGGAGGGCGAGCGACCCGATCTGGATCGGACGCGACGGAATCATGGTTTGTGTGGCCACCGCTCAGGCTGCCTTCCAGTTTTCGATTTCGAGATTGGCGTTCACGGCCAGCTTTTCTCCGCGATGCAGGGCTCGTTTCAGCTTGTAATAACCGGCGGCCGCGATCATGGCGGCATTGTCGGTGCAAAAGGAACGATCAGGAAGAAAGACACGAATTTTCCTGAGTTTCGATTCGTTTTGGAAAGCGGCGCGCAGGCGGCTATTCGCGGCGACTCCTCCGCCGACCACAACGGAGGACAGGCCGTGTCTTTCGGCGGCATCGAACGTCTTATGGACAAGCACATCGACCACAGCCTCCTGAAAGGAGGCGGCGATATCATCGACTTTCGCGCGGCGGCGCGCGGGTGTGCTTTTCAGGTAATTCGCGACAGATGTTTTCAGCCCGCTGAAAGAAAAGTCATACGTCCCGGGGATCCAGGCTCTCGGGAAAGGAACGGCGGAAGCGTTACCGAGGCGGGCCGCTTTATCGATGGAAGGACCGCCCGGAAACGGAAGCTTCAGGAGGTTTGCGACCTTGTCAAACGCTTCGCCGGCGGCGTCGTCTCGTGTCGCGCCCAGTTTCAGATAACGGCCGTATCCTTTAAAAATCACCAGTTCCGTGTGCCCCCCGGAGACAATCAGCCCGAGAAAGGGCGGTTTGAGCTTTGGGTGCTCCACAAGTCCGGCAAAAAGATGGCCTTCGAGGTGATTCACGCCGACGATAGGAATGTCCTTGACCCAGGCCAGCATGCGCGCGGTGACGGTTCCCACGAGCAGGCAACCGATTAATCCCGGTCCTGTGGTCACGGCAATCGCATCAACCTTCGGGTGAAAGGACAGCGCTTCTTCGATCACGTCATTGATCCGTTCGACGTGGGCGCGGCTGGCCAGCTCCGGAACGACCCCTTTGAAAGGCCGATGTACCGCCAGCTGCGAGGCGACCGTGCTGTGCAGGACGCGGCGGCCGTCTTTCACGATAGCCGCGGCGGTTTCGTCGCAGGACGTTTCAATCCCGAGCACGATCATTGATGGTAAAAGGAGGGCAGGGCCACAATCTGAATGCCGCGCGATCGGAATTCAGGAATCTTTTCCAACAGGGCTTGGACGAGATGTTTTCTTCGGTAATGCCCGATCGCGATCGTCTGGCCCCTTTTGAGCGCCAGCCTCATCACCAGGTCCAACTGGGCCTCAATGGACTTCACATCATCCGCGTTATCCAGAAAGGTCTGATTGGCAAGGCACGGAACTCCAACAGATCCAGCGGCCCGGCAGCCGGTGGACCGACCGGTCGTCCGCGAATCCAGAAAATACAGATTCCGTTTCTTGACCCAGCCAAGAACCAGTTTCATGCGCGGTTCATTTTCCGTAAAAGCGGATCCCATATGATTGTTGATCCCGACAATGTTCGGCACGCTGTCGGCGTCGCGGTCAAATTGTGATTTCAATTCCGCGTCGGTCATCTTCAGCAGAAGTGCGGAAGGCCCCGGGTTGTTATGGACCGCGTCCTTTGGTTCCATGGGGAGATGAAGCATGACGGGATAATGCAGCGCGGTGGCTTTTCGAGCCAGTTCCCCTGAATGTTTTTCCCGCGGCAGGATCGCAAAGGTCAGAGGGACCCGGAGGGAAACAAACCGGTCCATCGAGGCCGTTTCATAGGCGACATCGTCGATCACAAACGCGGCCCTGGCCTGGATGGGTTTGTGGCCCTGCCGTTGCTGGGGCGCCGCAATGAGCGTCAGCTGCTGCAGGAGCCAGGTGTAGCGTTCGATGCGGATTCCCGTCCCCGAAGCGCCGGTTGTGATCTCCACGCGGCATCCCAGATGTTCAGCAACGCGCCTGACTCGACGCGTGATGTCCAGATGACGTTCAGGATTTGATACAAGGACCGTTCTCTGGCTTCCGATCCACGTCATTCCCCACTGCAGATGTTCCTTACGGACCTGACTCAGAATATCGCGGTCCGTCACGCCGGCACGGGCGAGTTCTTGATTGACAGCGCTTTCAAGGCGGCCGCTGAAGGCCTGGGGATTATTGACCGGCCACCAACGCGCGTACAAATACCATGCCGTGGCGCCCAGAAGCGCCAGGAACAGCAGTTTCCTCATGAATCCTTCGACTTGATGAATATCTCCCGGGATTTCAGGATCTCCTGAGCACGATCCAGAGCCTCATCCCGGACAATATCCTTATCTTTGCCTTCCTTGCCGGCGTCTTTTTCTTTGGCCTTATCCTTGGTTTCCGTTTTGGCCTTCCCGTAGATTTCTTCCTCCTGCGACTGAAGCTTCACTTCAACGTCGCGCGGGACTTCAATCAGGATGTCCGGTGTGATCCCCCCCTTGCCGGTCTTCTCGTCACGGTGGAAGGTACGACCCGATGGCGTGTAATACTTGGCTGTCGTCAGGCGAAGCCCGCTTCCATCGGCCAGAGGAATGACGGATTGCACGCTGCCTTTTCCAAAGGTCTCAGAGCCGAGAATGACAGCCCGGTGATAATCCTGCATGCACCCGGCGAAGATCTCGCTGCCGGAAGCGGACCCATGATTCACGAGAATGACCATGGGTACCGCGGCATAGGCCGCCGTGGCATCCGCGCGGAATTCCTGCTTGGGCTGCCGCCGTCCCTCGGTGTAAACGATCAGCTTGCTTTCGCCGACAAACAAGCGGCATACGTCCACCGCCACGTTCAGAAGCCCTCCGGGGTTATTGCGAAGATCGACAACCAGATTGGCCATTCCTTTCGCCTGCAGGGCTTTAAGCGCCATGTCAAAGTCCAGAGCGGACCTTTGCGTAAATTCTGTCAGGCGGATATATCCGATCGTGCTATCCAGCATTTTCGATTTGATGCTCTCGATTTTAATCAGTTCCCTTGTCAGCACGAATTCCTTGAGTTCCTTTTCTCCTTCACGCCCTATGGTCAGCGTGACTTTGGATCCCGGGGATCCGCGGAGTTTCTTCACCGCCTGCTCAATCGTGATATCCTGAGTGGATTCTCCGTCGATCTTGATCACTCGATCCCCGGGCAACACACCCTGCCTGTAGGCCGGAGTGCCCGGCAGCGGCGTGATGACCGTCAGAATATTGTCACGGATCGCGATGCGGATGCCGAGCCCGCCGAATTCACCTTCCGTCTCGGTTTTCATCTCCTTGTGAGCATCGGGTTCCAAAAACTGGGAGAACGGATCCAGCGTCCTGACCATGCCGGAGGCCGCTCCATACACGAGTTTCTTGATGTCGATTTCCTGCACATAGTTATCGCGGATCAAGTTCAGGACTTCGATCAGCATTTTCATGTCTTCGTACGTTTGGTCCCCCGCCGAGCGGAGCACCGGGCTGCAGAAGATCAGAAGAGCTGCCAGAAGCGGCAGCGTCCAGGTCATATGGCGACGATTCATCTAAACGTCCTCCTTAAGCTGATTTCGGAATGTGAGGCTGGGGCGAGGTAAACGAGAGGATTGACAGGCTGTTCATCTCGTCTGAGTTCGAAATAAAAAGAACCGGAGTCTCCGGTCAGACCAATCTGGTCGAGCGCGGACAGGTCCTGATTGGGTTGAACCTGTGTCTGTCCCAAGCCAGCATAGACCGAAGTCAGGCCATTTTTGTGCTGGACAATGACCAGCTGTCCATACTGTCGGAAAGCACTGGCGTAGAGAACCCTTCCTTCCTGAATCGCGCGGACGGTATGGGCAGGACCGGCGTCAATTTTGATGCCGTTGGACACGACCAGCTGGTTCAGGCCATCCGGATACTGCCGCCCATAATTCTGGACCACTTTGCCCTGCGCCGGCCAGGGAAGTGTTCCACGCATAGACGCCAAGGCCCGATCATTCACCGAGTGGTTGTCACGCAGCGCCATCGCCTCATCCCGATGATTCTGCAGTTCCATAAGCATCACCTGAAGGGCCTTGGCCGACTGGTCGATCTCGGCGATTTCATCCTGCAGCGCGGTCTTGCGCCGCAGAGCCTCCTGCCATTTGAGCCATTGAGATTCCTGTTTTTGATGCAGCCGATCGGCTTCTTCAGCGCGGGCCTGCTCTTCGGTCTGCCAGCGCATCTCTTCTGTGCGCAGAACCAATTCCTCCTGCCGCGCTTTTTCCGCGACGGCCTGCGAATCAACGGAAAGCGAGGCCACCCGGGTCAACACAAATTCCGGGGCCGCCTGATCAAACGCGCTCTGTTCACCGCGATCCGGAACGAGCGAACGGATATAGAGGTCCTGGGCGAGCCTCCGAGCCTGTGTCAGCGCCGAACGCGCAATCAGGACATTTTCCGTGGTTTTCCACTGGGCCGCATCGGCCAGCACTCGCGATTCCTGGCGCCTGGAATGGACAAGCCTGATCTTGTCGCGCGTCTCGGCGAGAGCCGCGCTGGATTGAGACCAGGCCGCCTTCGCCTTTTCCGCTTTGCTCTGCCAGCGGGAGACGTCGCGCTCCTTGTCGTCGAGACGGGCCCGTAGATTTTTCAACTGATGTTCCTGGTGCCCGATTTGCTTTTCATAACGCTTGAGAAGAACGCTGTAGGAGTCGGCAAAGGATCTGATCGCGATGAACACCGTCATTCCGGCGAAAGCCGGAAACCAGAACAAACGACTGGGCCCCGACTTCCGTCGGGGTGACATCACGCTAATTTTCATCGCTCACCTGCCAGCCGAACGTCGCCAGGGCGGCCATCATGGCCGTCAACAATGGCCAGAAAGACAGCGGGGCTGGTTTGTACAGCGCGGCGTCATTTCCGATGCCGCGCAGCGCCAGCCCCCATGTCGTCACGGCCAGACTTCCACCGATCAGCCCGATTCCCAGCTGGATGAAAAGCTGCGCGACCGATGCTTTCATCATTAAAAATCGGTAGATGCCAAAAAAACACCAGATAAAAAGCATGAGAAGTGCGAAGGTTGTCAGTCGTGCGAGCCAGGCGCGCCACTGCCTGAGAGACCGGAAGACGGACCGAGCCTCGGGATCCCAGCGTATCTCCTGCACTTGAGGGAGCGCTTTAAACGCCAGCGCAGGCTCCGGACGTTCCAACCAGGCGCGATCGTTATACGTGAGGATCACGGAGGCCGGAAATGGATTTTCACGAAGAAGAAGAAGTGATTTGACGAGCGCCGGGTTGCCCTGTGCTTTCTGCAGGGCTTGTTCACGGGAGACGAAATTCACCGCGGCAATCTCAGGATCTGTCGACAACAACCCGCGGGCCCAGAGCGCGGCATCCTGATCTGTCACACCGGCCTGCAGGATCACGGCGACGTTTAATTCCGGTCGAATGGCTTGTTCGGCCGTCCGCAAAGACTGCTGAAGGCCGATCATTAATGCCCCCACACCGCCCAATATGAAGGAGACCATAAGAACATGGGCATTCGCGGGCGTAAAAAGTCTGGTTCGAATTTGCATATCGTTGCGCAAAATCAATCTAATATTTGAGTATAACAGTTTTGTCAGACGATTGGTATAAAGCGCGAAGCCCTTTCACCTGTTCCTGAAGATTCCATTCGTTACCCGGTTTCCAGAACGGTCGATGGAACTCTCTGCATAAACTCAACACTTTCGGATGGGCGCTCCAGGCGAAAAACGGGATATGATTAACGGCCGCGAGCACCAGAGCGTGAAAGCGGCTACCGGCAATCACCTGATACTGCGGAATCCAGGCTAAAAGGTCAGGGGGGTTCGTACACACGCGCACCTGTCGGATCACCGCAGACAGGCGAGCCACTTCGAGAGCCAAGCTCTCGTCTTCTGCAGGGAATAGAACAAGGAGATCTATCGGGCCCGCATTATCATCCGACAATCGGTCGCACAGGGACGCAATTTTTCGAGGCCAGTCCGAGACGCCCGGGAGCGAGGACAAAGCCAACGCCATGGCGCCTCGGTTGTCGGAAGGCACAGTTCCCAGGTCGAACACAGGATCGCGCACGATAGAGATGTCGCTGCGGACCCCAGATGCGACGAGAGCCTCACGGGAATCCATATCTCGAACCGAGAGGCTGTCCGTCCAGTGATGCAGGACAAATCGCGTACAGAAGCGGTTCCACTTCCGGGAGATCGGGTCCACGCCGATGGCATAAACCTCGGTCGTGCAGCCACAAATTCTGGCCGCCACTAAAAGCGCCAGGTAGTAAAGATAATTCCATGGACCTGTGGTCTCCTGAAGGAGTCCCCCTCCGCCCAGAATGAACCGGTCTGCGTCCATTAAAGGCCGCACCCAGCACCAGGGGCGCCATCGGTCAACGGCCTGGACACCGAATGATCGGGCCGTTTCTGCCGGATCCGCGGAAAGGACGGTGATGATCGTTTCTGAATTTTCGGTGCGGAGTTTTCGGATGAGGGCCAGCAAAATCAATTCATCGCCTGCGTTCCCGAAACCGTAATAGCCCGCGATGACCAGCGTCTCTTTCTTCAAAGACATCTCATCACACGCTTTTTGACCGCAATGAGAAGTGCTCCGAGGAGCATTCCAAAGATAATGCCGTTCAGGCTTCGCCAGAACGCCAAATGAAGAGGTGAGTGCAGATGACAAAAGGTATTCATCATCGAGATCGGCCCGATCATCCCGAAACCGATCAACAACCGCCCGTCCAGCCAGAATGCCTTTGTCCGCGCTCGGGACCAGAGATGCAGTCCAAGAAGGAGAAGCGGATACCCAACGGCAAATTCCTTGAAGCGCGGCCGCGCCACCAGCCACGTTTCCAGGTGGTCTCTGATCCCCTGTTCCCAGCCGGGCTTCCATGCCGCGCTCGCGTTTCCCATCCGGATCAGGACGTAGCTCACGAGGGCCGCCGCGACGAGGCCCGCCGCGATATCCAGGCGCCGGACCGGGCGTATAGACTGCTCCTTCAATTCTGGCCAGGAGTAGAGCGAGAGAAATGATCCGAGCCAGGCAAAAACGAATGCCAGCTTGATGCCACGGAATGGGACGATTTCCAGACGCGTCAACGGATTGTCAGCGATGGCGGCGGTCGTGCAGGCGCCAAGAAACGTCAGCACGATGATGATCGCAAACGAGAAACCGGATGGTTTACGAAGACCCGCCCGCAACGCGAAGACGGGAGTGAACACCGCCAGGAGCAACGCCGCCGCAGGCGCGAGCTGCCTGTTCGCGAATGAAGGGAATTTCCATGTGCGCCGGGGTCCCGGCCAATCAAAAACCCACCGACCGGATTCAAAGGTCCCGCGCAGGGATGAGAGTGCGGCCAGAAAACTGTTCAACGAGTCGGTGGGCGAAAGATGAACCAGAAGAAAACGACACGAACGCTCTTCGACCGCGCGTCGCCAGCGGGCATTCTGCTGGTCGGGAGTCAGGTCTTTGAGTTCATTGGCGGCGATGGTATGCGCCCTCCAGGTGGTCGAAGGGACGGCATAGGCCAGTTTCATCGTCGCTTTGGCGGGCTTGAATTCAAATAGCAGCTGGAGATTCCCTTGATCCTTCAGAAAGGATTTCCATTCCGGGAACGCGTCTTTGCCCCCAGGGATTTCGTCGGTATTCAGGAGAACCCCGATCTTTTCAGAGGCGGTGATTTTTGCCAGATCAGCGAAGAGTCTGTCTTTGGCTAGCCAGGGATCATGATTGACCCTGAGGATCAGACGGAACCCCGCCTGCCGCGCTTGGTCGAGAAATTCCGGATCGAAACCCGATTCGACATCTTTGAGGCGGTCCCAATCGTTCCTCTGGCTCATCAGCCGGAATTTGCCGGACGCTGACTTCAGGGACAGCCCTGCGACTCCCCGGTCGCCTAAGCGCTGGAGCGTTTCTTCAGCGGACGCGCGGTTCGAAAATTGAAAGTCTGCATCCAGGTAATCCTGGACTGTTGCAGCACCGATCAGGAGGACATTCGCGCCGGCCTCATGGAGTTTCTTCAGAAGAACGGCATCCAAAAGACCGAGCCGGGCCGTGGCCTCATGAATTTCCGCCCAATCCACCACAAGCTCCAGCCTTCGATCCGCACGCTCCTCGCGCCAGCGAACTGTCAGCTTCCAGGCGACGGTGCCGAGCACCAGGCAGAACGCCGCCCCTGCGAGGATGCGTTTCATTTTGTTCTGTGTAGTTTGGAGCGGGGACGGCCGGGACTCTTCGCGCTGCGGCCAAGCGCCTTGCGATAGACCGCGAGATAGGCCGAAACGGATGCCGTCCAGGAAAAATCTTCATTCATCGCCCGACGCTGGAGCGCCGTCCAGGCCTCGCTGTTGCGCAGCATGGCCAGAGATTGTTCGATAGCGCCCAGAAGGGCGGGGGCGCTGCCGCTCTGAAAGAGAAAACCGGTCCCTGACGTCGAACCGGCCTGAATGACCGTATCATGCAATCCTCCCGTATTGGCAACGACCGGGATTGACCCGTAACGCATGGCGATCAGCTGACTTAGGCCGCAGGGCTCGAAGCGCGAAGGCATGAGGAAGATGTCGGATCCGCCGTAAATATGATGCGCCAGAGGCTCGTTAAAGTCCGTGCTGATCCGGACATGGCCGGGATATTGACGCGCGTCATTCTCGAACTCACGCAGCAAATCATCATCCCCCTGTCCGAGAAGCACAATCTGAACGTTATGGCGCCGCAGGAGGTCCGTCACGATCTGAGCCAGAAGATCGACGCCCTTCTGACGGTCGATGCGCGCCACCATGCCCAGGACGGGAATCGAAGGGTCGATGGTAAACCTCTGGCTTTTCTGCAAAGCCGCTTTGCATTCCTTACGGGAATCCAGATGATCGGAATCAAAAGGCGCCGCCAGAAAAGGGTCTTTGGATGGATTCCAGTCATCCTGGTCCAGGCCGTTTAAGATACCGGAGAGCTTCGACGCATGATTTCTCAGGGCGCCCTCCAAGCCTTGCCCGAATTCATAGGAACTCTGGATTTCCTGGGCATACGTCGGGCTGACGGTGGTTAACTGATCGGCATTATTGAGCGCCGCCTTCATAAAGGAGATGTTGTCGTAGTACTCAAACTGATCCATCCTGAACTCATTCCAGGAAAACCCGGTGGCTTCCAGAAGCGTCTTGGGGAAAAGACCTTGATGGATGATATTGTGGATCGTGAAGATAGACGCCGTATGCTGGAAAAAGGCGTCACTTTTCAGAAGCACCTTCAAATACATCGGGATCAGACCGGTCTGCCAATCATGGCAGTGAATAATGTCCGGCCGGAACTGCATCGCTTTGCACGCTTCCAGCACCGCTTTGCAGAAAAAAACGAACCGCTCCCCGTTGTCGGGGTAATCACCGAAGGGCCCGCGGTAGAGCCCGGGCCGGCCGAAGTACCCTTCGTGGTTGACGAAGTAGACCGGGATGCCTTTCTCTGTTTTCGCGGCGCGGATATCCGCGGTTTCGACCCGTCCCCAGCCCATCGGCACGCGCACCCACTCGCCGGTCTCCTTGATCCCGAATTCCTGGCCGCGGATGGCCCTGTATTTGGGGATGATGATCCGGACATCATGGCGCTTCTGGCGAAGTGCCTTCGGCAGAGCTCCGACGACATCGGCGAGACCGCCGGTCTTACAGAAAGGAACGCATTCCGATGCGACGAAAAGGATTTTCATGGGCGGACGGTCCGCGGACCGCCCCTACAGGTCAATCGGCCTCCCTCAGGAATTTGGCTGCCTCTTCCGGCGGCGTCGGGTTGATGTAGAACCCGGATCCCCATTCGAACCCGGCGACCTTGGTTAGCTTGGGCATGATTTCGAGATGCCAGTGATAATGCGCCAGCTTGGATTCCCGGAGGGGTGAGTTCAGGATGATGAAGTTGTATGGCGGGTTATCGAGCACGTTTTTCATGCGCCGTAAAACGTTCTGGAGGAGACGCGTGAGGTTGACGACCTCATGCTTCTGAACGTCTTCAAAGTCAGAATCATGGACCTTTGGCAAGATCCAGACTTCGAACGGGAAACGTGCGGCAAAAGGCACGAAAGCAACGAAATCGTCATTTTCGGCGACGATACGCGTGCCGGTGGTCGCCTCCTGCTTGATCATGTCGCAGAAAACGCACCGTTCCTTGTATTCGTAATAATTCTTCGCCCCATTGACGGATTCCCGAACATGCTTCGGCACGACCGGAGTCGCAATGAGCTGGGAATGCGGATGCGTCAAAGACGCCCCGGCGGCCCCCCCCTTGTTCTTGAAAACGAGAATATATTCGAAGCGCGCATCTTTCTTCAGATCCATGATCCGGTCACGAAAGGCCCAGACGACGTCTTCCGCATGTTTATCAGGTAAATCCGGGAAATCTTTCCCGTGCTCGTTGGATTCGATCACAACTTCGTGGGCCCCGACACCATTCATCTTGTCGTACATGCCCTCACCCTGGCGATTCAGGGTCCCTTCGATCTGGAGGGCCGGGAACTTGTTCGGGACAACACGCACCCACCAGCCCGGAGCGTTTTTCTCGCGACCGGGATCATGATACGCGAGAAGCTCGGAAGGCGTCTTGTCTTCATTGCCCGGGCAAAAGGGACAGAATTTCCCCACGCCTGTTTCCACTTCCTGGCCAAAATCGGAAGGTCTCTTCCCCCGGTCGGTCGAAATAATCACCCAGCGGCCTATCACAGGATCACGCCTTAACTCAGTCATGACAATGGACTCCTTAACTGTTGCTTTCGACTTTTGGTTCAGACGGCGGTTCTGCCGGCTCCTCTGAGACCGGTGATGCCTGAGGTTCCAGAGGAAGCTCGGATTGCAGTTCGGGTGTGCTCGGAGGCACCAGAGATTCGATGTTCGGCAGTTCCTCTAATCTCTTGAGCCCGAAGGACCTCAGAAAATCAGGCGTCGTCCCGTAGAGAAGCGGACGGCCGACGGATTCCCGGCGTCCGGCAATCCTGACCAGGCGTCGTTCCACCAAGGTATCCAAGACAGCGGACACCTCCACCCCGCGGATTTCTTCGATCTCGCTGCGCGTGATGGGCTGCTTATAGGCGATAATTGACAGCGTTTCCATCGCCGAATTGCTGAGCCGGTAGGTCAGCCGGTCTTTAAAGAGCTTGCGGATCCACGGCGCGAATTCCGAGCGCGATGAAAACTGCCACCCGCCGGCAATTTCCCTCAACTCCAAAGCGCTCCCCCGGACCTGATAGTCGAGCGCGATCTCTTCGGCCATCTTGAGCAGATCGTCCTGCGAAAACTCTTTATCGAAGAGATCCTCGAAGGATTTTAGCGGAATCGGCTGTTCGGTAATAAAAAGAAGCGATTCCATGATATTCCTGGCGTCCCTGAGTTCCATTACGATTGCGCCTCCGTCTGTCCGTCATCCCCGGCGGCTTCTGGCCGGGGGTCCACGGGTTTCCCGCCAGCGACCGCGGGGAATGACGATTCGGGCGCGGCATCCGCCCTGTAGATCCGGATCGCTCCAAATATGTCCGGCTGCAGGGCAACAATCTGCTTCATCCGTATCAGCTCCAGAAGCGCCAGAAAGGTGACGATCAAGTCGATTCGACGATGACTGCCGGCAAATAGTTCTTCAAAGGCCATGGAGGACTTGAGTTCCAAAAGATCAAGAATTTCACGGATCTTGGCTTCAATCGTGATTTCTTCCCGGATGATCTGTCCGACTTCGCGCGGCGCCTGGTCCAGCACGCGCTTGAACGCTGTCAAGAGATCGAAGACGGAAGCGCGCAGGGTAAAATCCTCATGATCAAACTGCGGAGGCAGCGATCGATAATAAATATCTTTCGCTTTGTCCTTGTAGGCGGAAAGGACTCCGGCCGCTTCTTTGAAACGCTGGTACTCCAGAAGCTTATTCACCAGTTCGGCGCGCGGATCAGGGCCGGTTTCCTCTTCCGTCGGATCCGGCGTCGGCAGAAGCATCTGAGCTTTGATCAGCATCAGAGTGCTTGCCATGACCAGGAACTCCCCGGCCATTTCCAGATTTAAATCCTTCATGAGGTCCAGATAACTCAGGTATTCCTGAGTGATCTGGGCGATGGGAATATCGGAGATTTGAAGATCGTTCTTCCTGATCAGGTGCAGAAGAAGATCCAACGGCCCTTCAAAGACGTCGAGGCTCACATCCATCTGTTGAGGCGCTTCGTTCATACGGGTGGCTCCTCTGGACCTGCGAGTTTAACGGCCGCCCGGGCATCCCTCATGGTTGCCTCGGCGACGGTCCGCGCTTTTTTCGACCCCTCGACTACGATATCCTTCACATCTCTCATTTTACTAGACCAACGGGCCCTTTCCGAACGAATCGGCTCCAGGGCTGAATTTAAGGTTTCCGCTAAACGACTTTTGCAGGCGACACAACCGATCGTGCCGGCCTTGCAGCGCTCTTCAATTTCCTTAAATTCCGGCGTGTAGAGCGTATGTGTCGCATAGACGACACAACCGTCAGGATTCCCCTTATCATTCACTCGGATTTTTTTAGGATCCGTAAACATGGTCTTCGCTTTGGCGGTCACATCTTCCTTCGAATCAGACAGGAGAACCGCATTATTATAGGACTTGGACATTTTCCGGCCGTCTGTTCCTGGAACCTTGGGCGTTCGGGTCAAGAGCGCCTGGGGTTCGGGAAAGACCGCGCCATACAGATGGGTGAAACGCCTGGCGACCTCGCGCGTTAATTCGAGGTGTGCAAGCTGGTCCTCCCCGACGGGAACACGGGTCGCCTTGTACAGCATGATGTCGGCGGCCTGAAGAAGCGGATATCCGAGGAACCCGTAGGTCGACAGGTCGCGGGTTTTCATTTCCTGCATCTGTTCCTTGTAAGTCGGCACACGCTCCAGCCAGGACAAGGGGGTCATCATGGAAAGGAGCAAATGCAGCTCCGCGTGTTGAGGCACCCAGGACTGCCGGAAAATAACACAACGGGCCGGATCTAACCCGCTGGCGAGCCAGTCCAGAACCATATCCCAGACGCTTGGCTCGACATTTGCGGTGTCTGCATATTCGGAGGTCATCGCGTGCCAGTCGGCCACCATGTAATAACAGCGGTATTCGTTTTGAAGTTTAATCCAGTTCGCCAGGGCGCCGAAATAATTACCCAGATGCAGTTTGCCGGATGGACGCATGCCGGATAATATGGTTTCAACGGCCATTTTGTAGAGGGAAGGTGTTCTGCAGGAATCGGATTTCTTCTTCGCGAGTGCGCAGTTTCCCTTCCCAACGCGCCTGTCGGAGCGCATCAAATATTTTAGTGAAGATCGGCCCGGGCTTATATCCCAGGTCGCGCACATCCCGGCCCGTGAGACAAGGGGCGCTATCCTGAAAGCGCTGCCAGTCCGCCAGGAGCTCTTTTTTCGGTGCGAGGGTCTTGAGCTTGACCGCCTTCGCGATAAAAGATTTCACTTCGGGCGCAAGAGGTTTCTTCGAACTTTTCTGCATCTCCTGTAACGAAAGAGTCCCGTCCCTCATCTGCGCCACGAGGGTGAGGGCCAGCTCGATCTGCTCAATCATTTTCTGCGGAAACATGAGATGGCCAAGGCTTCCGACGGCCTTCGCGAAAGGGATCGCGTGCAGGAGCACAAGAATCCGAAGGAACAGCGTGCTCTCTGTTCCCGGCCGGCGGATCACCTCCCCGAAAAAGGTTTCATGCGATTTCTCCCATTTGAGATTGGGGACGAGAAACGAAAGCGCCCCCCACTGAGACAGAAGCCGGAACGCCGGCCTCGGGTCTTTTTCCATCAAGAGTGGGATCAGCTCTTCGCGCAGACGAGCGCCGGATAAGCGCGCCGGCAGCTGCAAAGCGACCGCTTCAGACAGCCATTCGCGCGTCCGCCACTCCAGGTCATATCCAAAACGTCCGGCGAAGCGGGCCGCACGGAATATCCGGGTCGGATCATCCTTGAAACTCTGCGCATGGAGCACACGGATTTTCTTGGCCCGAAGATCTTCGACACCGCCGAAAGGGTCCCAGATATGACCGAGATCCGAGCGGTTGAGCGAAAGAGCGATGGCATTGATCGAAAAGTCCCGGCGGTACAAATCTTCCTGGAGACTCGCCGGCTCAACCACGGGAAGGGCGGCCGGCTCGGCATAGGTTTCCGTGCGTGCCGTCGCGATATCCAGATGTCGCTCACCGCGCGACTGCAGCGTGTACGTGAGAAACTGCGGATGACTCACGAGTTTGGCTTTGTAGGCCCTGGCGGCGGCGCGGGCCACCGGTTCAACGGACCCTTCCAGCACCACATCGACATCCAGAGAGGTCTTGTTCAATAGGAGATCGCGTACGCAGCCTCCAACCAGATAAACCGGATTCTGCACGGCATAGGTCTTTTCCAACAGCGGCTCTAGAAACCGTTTAAGTTCCTTGGGAATAGCCTGGCGGGCCCGGGCGGAGAAAGACGATTCATTGGGCATCGTTTAGGAAAGTAATTTTATCAAAAAGACGATGTTATTTGAAGATCTCGCGGCGGTAATACTTTAATTCTTCAATCGACTCCCGGATATCGTCCAGGACTTGGTGAGATTTCTTCTTTTCGGGCGCGTAAGACGAGCGAGGATACCAGCGGTGAACCAGCTCCTTGATTGAGCTGACATCCACATTCCGGTAATGAAAGAAAGCATTCAGTTTCGGCATATATTTGACCAGGAAACGACGATCCTGACCGATGGAATTCCCGCATAAGGGCGATTCATCAGGCTTGACGTGCTTTTTCAAGAATTCCAGCGTTCGTTCTTCGGCCTGCGCAAGCGAAATCTTCGACGCCACGCACTTATCCGTCAGGCCTGATTTGCCGTGGTGCTCGACACACCAGGAATCCATTTTTTCAAGGGCAGCGGCGGATTGATGGATCGCTATTGACGGCCCTTCAGCGATCACGTTCAGGTGAGCATCGGTCACAATCGTGCCAATTTCCATGATCGTGTTTCGTTCGGGATCGAGCCCGGTCATTTCCAGATCCAGCCACGTCAGGAAATTACGCTGAATTCTTGGCCTCGCCATCAGGGTTCCTTGGAATACTGCTGGCGCGCGCGGCGGTAGTATCGTTGGGCTTCGCGGCGATTACCCTGGACATCCAGCGTGGCCCCGAGCGCGTAAAGCATCTGAGCCCGAGCCGCAGAGGCCGGACGCTCGATCATCCTTTGTCGTTCCGAGCGTCGTTCTATGACGGTATGGCTTACGACAACTGTAGGACTGGTCGCGGGCACTGGGCCCCCGTTACTGTAGTACGATGCAGAATTTCCGCCTGAAGGGGCATTATACGCAACAACAGACTCCGGCGGCGGCGGGGCTCCCCTCCGAGCTTGTGGCGTAAAAATCAGAGGCGAGGCGTGCATGACATAGTGGCTGTCGTCCTCTTCTTCCGTTCCAGGGG
>Ga0182027_10001987_pt1 | contig 33401 bp, 26 predicted proteins | sample 712E1DmetaG_FD_121300 | JGI IMG/M metagenome (GOLD analysis project Ga0182027, IMG submission 121300) | Permafrost microbial communities from Stordalen Mire, Sweden - 712E1D metaG (Illumina Assembly) | ecosystem: Environmental > Terrestrial > Soil > Wetlands > Permafrost | place: Sweden...
CCGGGCTGTTGAATGTCAAAAGTATGCTTTTCATAGTTGTCGGGAGTTTGTTGCGGTTGATTTGAATGTTAATGTCCGAAAGCCGTCCGGCGGAATCGCCGGATCTTTCGATCCCTGCCTTTCCATGCGGCCGGCCATGACACAAACGGCTTCATATCGAGATTTGCGGGTGATTCTGAACCAAATGCGGGATTTGGCAATCTCTTTTATTATCCTTCGCTGAATTCGGGTGTGAGACAAAGTTCTTCCTGCGTGGCATTCAATTTGAAGAACGCCAATAGGCGGTCGCTGTGGGCGCTCGCATTTTAGCGCGAGCTTTTCCGTTTGATCGTTTTCAGGAGGATCACCGCCGGAGGCAGGAGAACCAGCACGCCAAATACTGCCAGGAAGACAGGCGATTGCTTCGCCGGGCTTTCGCCTTCCGATCGGCTTTTCGCCTCCGCGGCCGAGAGCCATTGAACACCGCCCCTTTCCAGATATTTGGACGGCGAGTTCGAAGTTTGCGCATTGGCCAGCCGCCAGTCGGTGACGACAACCGCATTGTCGCATCCCGGCAGGAAGTTCCTGATGGAGCAAACAGGCCGGAACGCCGTCACCGTTGCTTCGGCGCGTCTCACCATCCTCCGGTCATCCCGCGCAGGCCCTTGCGGCGGCGCATATTCCTCGAAAACAAATCCGCTTGGGAACACCGTGCCGCCGAAGTTGGTTATGCCGCTGACGCTGTAAGACGCCTGCACGAACCCGTCGTGCGGCCCTCCGTCGGTGTAGTAGTTGACCCGCAAGGGCAGCGCGCCCGCCCCGCTCATGAGCTTCCAATCCGCTTCCAATTTGATCGGCGGATTCCCCTTGTCGGGCGCATAAAACGCATAGACGGGCGTGAGCCGGTTTGTGCCCGGGGCCTGAAAGCAGCCATGCGACGCGAACATGAGCCACAAGTGGGGGACTATCGCCTCGTCGTCGTCGGCCAGCGGCATCGTATTGGAGACGACCTTGCCCGTACTGCCCAGGATGTGGATCGGGGCGCCGACTGGCAGTGAAGGCCGGCCGGTGCTTGGCGGCGGGCGAACAGGGAGCGGCAGATTTGTCGGCCATGCCTCTACGACTCTGTTTATCGGGACATTGAGTGTGTATATTTCGGTCGAGTTGGCCGTCCCGGCTCGCTGGCTCCTCAACGACCCCCGCGTTCTGACCAGTTCGGTGGTCTCTATCAGCCAGGCGCGATCCCTGACTTGGACCTTGAACTCCGCCTTGAGCTTCCCAGGAAAGCTTCTGAAGCTACTGAATATATCCTCCTCAATGACGCCCTCCACCTCATACTCCTTCGCGTCGAAACTCATGCTGCCAATCGGGGGCTGGCTCTCGATGGCCGGGGGAAGCGGCATGTGATTGGATTTTTCGACCGTCTCCACAATCTCCTGCAATACCGCCGCGTCGGGGAAGGTGTTAAACCCTTCGGTCAGGATTTCCTCGTAATACGGATTATCGGCATAAAACCTCGCCACGTAGCCTTTAAACATGGCAGCCAAAGGTTTGTCCCCGCCGGCGGCTTTCAGGCCGTTCAGATAAGCGGGCAGCACCTTCCTTCTGAGCGCAGGCAGTTCCCGCACCGGCACCTCGTATTGCATCCACTCGAGCGTCACCCCCATCAATTCCCAGACGCGGCACGCATCGCTGTAAACAAGCGGATAGCGCAGCGCAGACTCGCAATGCTCGAAGATGCGGTCCCGTTGTTTCTGCTGTTCATATGAGTAGCGGAAAGCCATCGCCAGCTCCAGCTTCCCCAGAAACGGCGGGTCGTTGCTGCGATCCCGTGACATGATAATAAAATTAGTCTCCGCCACAGCCAGCGACTTCTCCGACGAAATGGTATTATGCACCGCCTGTGAAAACACATAGTTCGTTTCAATCGAGTCTGCTAAACAACTCCAGCCAAGTAGCAGAAAAGCCACGGCGGATAAGATCCCTCCGGGAACTCTTGTCATGTATGGCCTTCTATTCTGACAATTAGACTGGCTCAATTCTTCTTTGAATCCTTTTCTTCAGTTATAGCCATTAAAATCGGGTTCAATTGATCGTCCAATACTACCTTGCCTTTGATTCCCGTGAAAGACTCAAAGAGCAACACTAATTTGCCATCTTCCACATCCAAGACAGCGCTCCGAAGCGGTGTGCCCATAGCCGAATAAGAGGTCTGGTATTCAGTTTGGAGTATAGGCCTTAGATTGATGTGTCCTCGTTTTGGGCTAATAGCGAGAACGAAATCCTCTTTCATCTCCTTTTCAAAAGGAACGGCATGCTCAAAGTTCAGTTCTTTTGCACCGAAGATTTGTGAAACGTATATGTCCGCAACTTGATCTGGACCTCGAGATGGAGAGGCAAAAAAGAATCTGCCATTGAAAAAGCAAAGCCCATTTGTTGAGGATCTAATGATCGCCTGACCAGAGGCGTTGTTAAAAAACACAATTTCACCATCCCCCATTTTTAGTGCAGAAACCACATCATTACTTCCCATCCCCATAATTGCAGGATAAAATTCTTTCGGATTTGAGCCGATAGGCGAACCATTTGTCATCACTGGGTGCTGCGCCATACATGGATTCATCGACACAAATGCTATGAAAACAAACCCTGCGCAGCCGCGCACATAAATGTTTATACACTTCATAATTATACACTTCATAATATTAGGGGAATGGGCTAATGTCTATTTCAACGGTATTTGTAGGCAGTTTTACGTTCATCTGGTATGTTCCGTTCGTAACATTGTTAGAAACAGCAAATCCAGCAACGGCTTGCGCTTGAAAATCAGCTGCGTTTGTGTACGTCAGGCCATAAGATGGATCGTAATAGATGCCATTTAATGACAAAATAAAATGGCGACCAAAAATCTTTTCTGCGGGAGTTGGAGAATTCTGTCCGTCTGCGCCAATGATATTGTTCATATCGCCATTTCCGCCGGAGGGGTTCGAAGCTGTTGTCCAAGCGGTCCCGGCATAAGGGGTTAACAACAATAAATAGCTGTATGGTGGATTATTTGTGACGCTGGGACTGTTCGCAGCCCAATTTTTCACAAGCAAATACTGGTTTGGGGACGCCACTATATTTGTGGCTGAGACTATTCCATTGGCTTGCCAGGCGTTTTGCAAGAGAGTACACCAGGACATGCAATTGCCGTTGTGATTTGCAAGCAGACCCACAAGGTCAACAATGTTACTGGCCCATGGAATGCCTGATTCATAATAATAGAGCTTGTTGGTATCCCAGGTCGTTACATTGCTCGGTCCTTTGAAAAGAGACCACGTATTGGACGCAGCAGTATTTGCATTTGTTGCTCCCGGGTTTGAGCACGCCAGATGAACCACAGTGTGGAAGAGGTTTGTCGGCACTAATGGTGCGCTGTCAAAGGGGTCAAACCGTGTTTGTGCGTGTTTTGGCGTTTGCCAGAACATTCTTTTGAGCCAAGATTGGCACGCCATGAACAAAATAGCGCGAAAACACGGTTTAAACCCTCACCGTCACCCTCATCTCGGGGTCATGGTGAGCTGGTCGGAGGTTTGGCCGCGCACGCCAACGCAGGCCGCGCAGAGGAGCAGGATCACGCCGGCCCCGGCCGGACTGTTGACTGTCAAGTGCATGCTTTTCATAGTTGTCGGAATGTTGTTGAGGTTGATTTGATTGTGAACTCAATTGTGCGGCAGGATGGGGATCGGGGCCAAAGGCAGGGAGATGCGCACCAAACCGGGCTGCCCGCTCTGGGGCGGCGGGATTTCCATCTTGCCACAGTGGGTCTGGATGATTTTATGGGTAACCGTCAGACCGAGGCCAAGCCCGACATTGCGCGTGGTGAAAAACGGATGCGACGCCTTGTCCGCCGCTTCGGCGCTGAATCCCGCCCCGCTGTCCTGGACCTCAATCCGCGCCCAGCGCGAGCCGCTGGCATCGGTTTCCGACCGGGACCGGACCCGGACCTGGCAGGACTGTGTGTTGGCCTGGAGCGCATTCAAAATGATCTCGGCAAAGGCATGCTGTAGGCCGACCCGGTCGCAAGACACGGTAAGCAGTTCGTTGGATTCGAAATGCAACAGAACCGTGCTGGCGGGATGATAGGAACGGGCTTCGCGGAAGGCCTCTTCGATCAGTTGTTTGACCGGCACCGGCTCGACCAGATCCATGCGGTCGCGCGCCAGGTAGCGCATCTGGCTGACCAGCCGGGAAACACGCTTGACGCCCTCCCGCAAGGCCTCGGCCAGCGACTGCTGAAATTCGGGATCCTCGATGCGCTCCCCGAATAATTGCTGGTGTGTGGAAATGGGCAGGACGGCGTTGCCAATTTCGTGGGCCAGCCGCTCCGCCATTTGCTGCACCAGCCGCAAATTGGCCGTTTCCACTTCCAGTTGCCGCAGGCGGTCGGCCTGGCTGCAATCTTCGATGGCCAGCAACACCGCGTTGGGCGCCGCGGATTGCCGCTTCTTGAAGGGGGTGGCTGTGACCAGATAATGCTTCTCCGGAAAGCCGGGCGGCTGATAGCGGAAGGGAGGCAGGGCCGCGCCGGTTTTCAGCACTTCAAAAACCCGGCTGCCGATGGCCTGGGGCAGATCGCAGAAATCCAGCGCGCCCGGCGGGCGTCCCTCCCGCGGGAAGCAGTTGCGCGCCATCTGGTTGGCATGGAGCACCGTCAGGTCGCGCCCCACCACCACGCAGCCGCTGCTCAATTGATGCAGGATGTCCGACATCATGTCGTGGTCGGAGGCGATTTGGTCGTGCAACCAGATATTCTTGACAGATTGGCCAAGCTGTTCCAGCAGGTGGAACACCAGTTGCAATTCCTCCTGCGTCAGGCTCTCGCCCGTCACCCGCCCGTCAAACAACGCCAGGCCCACCAGCGATTCCCGGTCCAGCACCGGGATGGCCACCTGCGCGCTCAACAGATCGAACTCCTTGCGCATCTGCGGGTCCCGCTCCGCCTCCGCGCTGTCGCGCCGCAGAATCCGCCCGTGGCGGAAGAGATGCCCGCCAATGCCCGATTCCAGCGACAATTGAAAATGTTCCAGCAGACCCGGCGCCAGCCCGATGGCGCACGCCGAGCGCAACTGCCGCCCGCCGCCGACCGGTTCCGGCGCGTCGGCCAGCGACCCGGCCGGCTGCCGCAGGAAAATCGCCGCCCGGTTGACGCCGATGATCTTCCGCAGCGAGAGCAGAAACTCCCGGAGCAGCGATTCGGCATTCAGATTGTGCAGCAGGATGGACGAGTAATTGCGCAGCAACTCCAGCGTCGGCGCCGGGATTGGGCTGGGTTCGGCCGCCGGCCTCGCCTCCGTGCGCGGCGCGGGGTCCGCCGCGGCCAGTTCCGGCGCGGCCTTCTCCGCCAGCAGACGCGTCAGCACGGCATTGAGCAACCGTGCCCGCACCGGCTTGGCCAGGACCTGGCTTGCCCCCAGAACGTAGGCCTCCTCTTCCCACTCCAGGCCCGTCCCGGCCGCATAAAGGATCAAGGGACAATGCGGCAGTATCCGGCGCAACCGCTCCAAGGAGCGGATGGACTGGACCTTCGTCAAATCAGCCTCGCAAATACACGCATCCAGCGAGCCGGCCGACAGCCTCATTTCATCTTCGCTCAATTCCGCCTGCCCGATCACGCGGTAGAGGGTCGGATCCAGCGCCGCCCGCACCGCGGCGGCCAGTTCGGATTGGGGGGCGATGACGACAATGGTGTTCATGCGGGGATCGCCTCCCGGCCGGCTTCCACCGCCCCGCGGAGGCCGCTTTGGGCTGGATGCAGATTGCTGGGCAAATCAACCTGGACGGTGGCCCCTTTTCTCTCCTGGCTCGCAATGCTCAACGTGCCGCCGTGCAAATGGACTATCTTTCGCGCAATCGCCAGGCCCAGCCCGAATCCGCGCCGGCCGTCCCCGGTGTTCTTGGTGGTGAAATAAGGGGTGAAAACGCGCTGCAGGTTTTCCGCGCTGATGCCTTCGCCGTGGTCCACGATCTTAAGCCGGTGCCAGTCGCGGCTCAACTCCGTCCTGGGCAGCCGCGTCAGTTGAATTTCAATCCGGCCCCCGGGATGCGAGGCGTCCACCGCGTTGGAGAGCAGGTTGCAGAGCAACCGCTTGATCAGCACCGCGTCCATTTCCATCACCACATCGCCGCGGCTGTCGAATTGGATTTCGATCCCCTTGGCTTGGGCCGCGGGCTGGACCAGCGCGACCGCGTCGCGGATGGTGGCGTTGAGCAGCCCGGGGGTTCCCTTCAATTGCGACGCGCGGGAAAAAAAGAGCGCCTCGTTGACGTAGGTGCGGACGGTCTCCAGATTGCGCAAGCCGACCGGCAGCAGTTCGTCAATGGTCCCCTGGTTCTGGGCCGATTCCCGCATCAGTTGCATGAGCGTTTGCACCGGCGTCAACAAATTATTCAGGTCGTGCGCCAGCCCCCGCGACATCCGGCCCAGCAAATCCTGCTCGTGGGCCACCTGCAATTGGTGGCGCAGCCGGATCTGGTTGAGCAACAATCCCAGGCTGGACGACAACTCGGCCAGCAGCCGCAGGTCGTGCGGCGTGAACAGGTCCCCGCTCGTTTTGGCCCCCAGCAACATGAACCCCACCAGATCGTCCCCGGAAAAAAACGGAAAACAAAACTCCGGCTCGAACACGCGCATCTGCTGCCGCGCGTCCCGCTGCAACAGCGATTCCCGGTCCGTCTCATACAGCGGATTGCACGACAAATACTTCACCCGCGTCCGCTGGAAATACCGGAACACCGGCGAGTCTATCTGCCAGTCCGAAAGCGACGTTTCCGGCCGCGGCGGATGCGAGTGATACAGCCCAAAGCCCCGCGTCGCCTCGTCCAGGAGGATGATCTGATAAGAGCGCACCCGGATGGTAATGGCCAGGAGGTCATTGACCTCCTGCATGGCCAGTTGCGGCTCCGGGAACGAGCGGATCGTCTCAATCACGCTCTGCACCCGCGCGTGGTATTCGAAGCGGTCCCCCAGGATCTTCCGCTCCAGCTTGTCGGTCCCCCTCCCGAAAAATTGCGGGAAGAAGAACGAGGTCACCAGCGCGCTGATCAGCAGCACCCCGATGGCGGCCCCAAAGGACACCTGGTTAAACGTGTTGACCGGCGCGAAGTGGCCAATCACCAGCAGCAGCATCAGCCCGATCAGAAACATGAAGATCAGCCGGACGAATTGCGCCGCAAACCGGCTCATCGTCACATGGATATCCAGCAACTGGTGCTGCAGCACGCTGTAACCTATCACCACCACATAAAACAGCGCCGACAAACTGCCCATCGGATAAAACGGGATGTCCGTCAACGGATACGTGTCATATCCCAGAATGGGCAGAAGGTCGTTGGTCCCAAAAACCCACATCCCCAGTATCGCCAGCAGCATCGCCCGCAACCGCGTCCGCTGCGTCGGCGGGCATGCCCTCTGTTTCCGATAGAGCATCACCAGCGCCGTGCCCGTCAACACCAGGTAAAAGACCCCGTCCAAATTGAACAACGGACCGGGCACCGACCAGTATCCGGCCTCATTCACCCACCGCACCCCGGTAATAAAATAATTAAAATAAAGGCCAACCGCGAATCCCGCGTGGATCAGATACAGCAGCGGCATGACCCACCGGCTGGTCCGGGTTCCCGACACAATGACGCACAAATGAAAAAGGGTCAGCGGCATGAATATCACCCCCAGTTGCAGAACATGCGCCCAGAAAAACGCCGTCACGTAGTCCGTGTGCTGGCTGAGATGATACACCCCAAAATTCCACAGCGTCACCGGTATCCCCCACAGCACATAGACCCGGTGCAGCCGCGACTTGAAATCGCGTCCCAGCACGAACAAGGTCAGCGCCAGGTTTAATAGCGTCGCCATCAGCGCCGTGAACATTATGACATCTATGAGTTCCACAACCGTTTCACATTCTTTTCAGCACCAGACACGCATAACGCCCGCCAAATCCCGCGTTCAGATTCAGCGCCACCCGGACCGGATAGCTTCGCGCCCCGCCGCGCACATAATCCAAATCACACGCCTCGTCGGGGTCCTCCAGATTAATCGTCGGTGGTATCTCCTGGCGCGCCACCGCCAACGCGCTGATCACCGTCTCGATCGCTCCCGACGCCCCCATCAGATGGCCCGTCACCGGCTTGGTCCCGCTGACGGCCAGACGCCGGGAATGATCTTTGAATACTTGTTTGATGGACCGGGTTTCGATCGGATCATTCAACGGCGTCGCCGAGCCGTGAGCATTGATGTAATCCACTTCATCGGGATTCACCCGCGCCTGCCGCAGGGCCTTCTCCAAGGCCCAACGGTAGCCCAAACCCTCCGGATGCGGATCGGTCGGGTGATACGCCTCCGAACTTCGGCCGTGCCCGGCAATTTCCGCGTAAATCCGCGCACCCCGCCCCAGCGCATGGGAAAGCTCCTCCAAAACCAGGAAGGCGGCGCCTTCGCCCAGCACAAACCCATCCCGCGACTTGTCAAAGGGCCGCATCGCCCGGGCCGGATCACCCTCCAGCTCCGACATGGCCCGAACCCGGCAAAAGCTCATGTGCATCAACTCTATCATCTCCTCCGATCCCCCGGCCACCGCCACGTCCGCGTCATCCGAGCGCACCAGGTAAGCCGCGTACCCAATCGCGTCATTGCCCGATGCGCACCCCGAACAATACGTCACCGCGTTGCCGTGGATTCCCAGGTGCAGGCTGATCGTGCTGCTGCCCTCCCCGCAATAGCCGCCCACGACATTGTAGGGATGCAGCGCCCGGTAGTTGTGGTCGCTTGTATTGTAACTGTCCCGCAGCTTAATCACGCTGACGGCCCCGCTGATCGTCGTTCCTTCCACCACGCTCGTCCGATCCGGCTCCAACTTCCCAATATCCAGCCCCGAATCCTTCACCGCCAGACTCGCCGCGGCCACCCCGAATTGCACCGTCAACTCATAACGCCCAAACTTCTTCGCGTTGGCATACCGGCTGATATCGAACCCCTTTACCTCCGCCCCAATCTTCACCGGCAATTTGCTCGCGTCGAAACGCTCAATCGGCGCCGCCGCGCTGACGCCTCCCCGGACGTTTTCCCAAAACCGGGCAAGGTCCTGGCCGCTGGGGGCGATGACGCCCATCCCCGTAATCACAACCCGGCGTTGCGTGCAGTCTAGGCTCATTTGTTTGTTGGCAGTCGAAAATTAAAGCCCATCCTAACACACTGCGCGCCAACACACAATCGAATTATTCACATTTTATTCACACCTTCTTGGTAGGGCAGAGCTGCCGCCTGCTCTGAAGCCAAGTACGGACGATTCCGGGGAGCACATGCGCCCTCGCATGTCGTGGCCGGCGCCCTCGCCGGCCACATCTTTAGATGTAGTACATCTCCTTGTCCGCGCTCTGTTCCAGCAACTCCTGGAAGGTGATCGAACTGGCCGTTTGGTTGACCGCCTGGCGCAACCGCCCCCACGCCGCCCGCAACTCCGGTGGATTCTGACGATTCTTCAAACCCGGCGAATCAAAAATCTCCCCATGCACGCAACGCAACACATCCCCAAAGCTGATCTTGCCCGGTGGCCGGGCCAGCAGATACCCCCCCTCCTTCCCCCGCCGGCTTTTCACGATTTGGGCCGACTTCAACTTAATCAAAATCTGCGCCAGATAATGGGGAGGAATCCCCTGCGCCAAAGCCATCTCCTCCACCGTCCGCGCCTGCCCCTTGGCGTAATGCCGCGCCATCCAAAGCACCGCGCGCGCCGCATAATCGCTTTTCACCGATAATTTCACCCCGCCAGCCTAAGCCGCCCGCCCCCCCGGCACAATCAAAACAACTCCCCCTGTAGCGGCGCTCTATGAGCGTCGCCGACCTGCCGGCAGGGCGAAGCTCCCGCTGAGCCGGGGCCCCTTGGAATGGAACCGTAGCGGCGTCCCGGCAGAGCGCCGCACTTCTTCCGTTCGATGAAAACGATTGGTTGACAAATCCCCGAAATCATGAGTGAATCGCAAGCTTTGTGGAACTTTTCCCTTCGAACCGCATTGTCCGGCAACGCCCAGCCTTGCCGCCAACTCGGATATTAAAACAAAAGACCCCGCCCGCGGGATTTCGCGGACGGGGTTGTTGCCGGGGCCGAATTGGATTCGGCATCCGGTTAATTATTATTGACCACGGGGAGGCGGGGTGTTGCCGCCAGGGCCGCCAGGGCCGGGAGCACCGCCACCTTGGCCACCGGACGCACCGGGACCGGTGTTGCCGCCGGGACCGCCAAAACCAAATCCTCCGCGACCACGACCGCCACGGCCGCCGAACATGCCGGGACCGCCGTTGCCGCCGGGACCAGGTCCGCCTAACGCGCCTTGGGCATTGGCTCCGCCTGGAGCATTGGCGCCAGCTTGCCCATTGAAGCCGCCCTGGCCACCGAAAGCGCCGGGGCCGCCATTGCCGCCGGAACCGCCAAGACCAAGTCCGCCGCGACCACGGCCCCCACGGCCACCGGGCATGCCGGGACCGCCGTTGCCGCCGCGAGCAGGTCCAGCAGCCCCACCTTGAGCATTGGGGCCAGATTGGGCATTGAGGCTGGCTTGTGCTTTCAAAGCAGATTCAAGTTCGGCCACCCTGCGTTGTAAATCGCTGATTTGGGCATTCAAATCGCTTTGTCCACTTGAAGCACCCGTGCCGGCATTGCCGCCGGGACCGCCAACACCAGCTCCGCCGCGGCCGCGGCCGCCACGTCCGCCACGTCCCCCAAGCATGCCGGCGCCGCCGTTACCGCGAGGGCCAGGTCCACCAAGGCCGCCTTGGCCACCAAGACCGCCGGGGCCGCCATTGCCGCCGGTACCGCCAAAGCCGCGTCCGCCGCCACCACGTCCGCCACGTCCACCAAGCATGCCGGGACCTCCATTACCGCGAGCACCAGGTCCGCCAAACCCGCCTTGGCTGTTGGAACCGCCTTGGCCACCAAAAGCGCCAGGGCCGCCAAAGCCGCCGGGACTGCCAAAGCCGCGTCTGCCGCCACCGCGTCCACCACGTCCACCAAGCATGCCGGGACCTCCATTACCGCGAGCACCAGGCCCGCCAAATCCGCTTTGGCCGTTGGAACCGCCTTGTCCATCAAAAGCGCCGGGACCACCAAAGCCGCCACGCCCGCCTTGCTGGCTCATGCCCGTGCCACCTTGACGGCCCATGCCCGGGCCACCTTGCCGCCCCATGCCAGGCCCTCGTTGCTGGCCCATGCCTGGCCCGCCTTGCCCCATGCCCGGCCCGCCAAAACCTCCAAATCCGCCGGGTGGCGGTCCGCCGAATGGCTGCGCGATGGTTACCCATGTTGAAGCGCCGAGCGCCAACATGGCCAGAACTGCTCTTGTCATTATCTTCATATTCTACCTGCTTTCATCGGTTCATTGTTATGTGTACTTGATAAAAGCCGCTCCGACCGCCGCGCTCCAAGCGCCGGGGTCGAGACAGATTTCAATCTTCATGCCGCCAATCTACCCCCACGAACCTTAAGGGGACATTAAGGACAAAATCTTTCTTTCGGAGCTTTCGTCCGCAGAATCAGAGACCCGTGAGCTGTTGTCACTGACAAACAGCCAATAACAAATCTTCAATGACCAATTCTCAATCGAGTCCGCAATTTTGGAGCCTTGCTTCGCCAACTGGAGTCACCCGAGAATAGCAAGTGCCCTCCGCAGCCGACGGTTCCGCAGAACGAGCCACTCGTGGAAGCCGTCTTCATCCAATCTTAAGGTTCCCTGTGGGAGAGTGACACCGGGGCGCGGAGGCGTTATGCTTCCCGCCGCCACATCCCGCATGAGAATTCTAATCGTCGAAGATGAGCCGGATTTGCTCCGCAGCCTCACGCAGGCCTTGCAGGAGGAGGGCTACGCCGTGGACTCCGCCGCCGACGGCGAAGCGGGGCTGTTCAACGCGCAAAATTATGACTACGACGGCGTGGTGCTCGATGTCATGCTGCCCCGGGTGGACGGCTGGGAGGTCTTGCGCCGGCTCCGCAAAACCAAAAGAACCCCCGTCCTCATGCTCACCGCGCGCGACCAACTCAAAGACCGCGTGCGCGGCCTGGACAACGGCGCCGACGATTATGTGGTCAAGCCCTTCGATCTGGAGGAGTTGTTCGCGCGGCTCCGCGCGATCATCCGGCGCAGCGCGGCCCGCGCGAGCAACATCCTCACTGTGGGCGACGTTGTCATTGACACTGGCGCGCGCCAGGTTTCGCGGGGCGGCCAGACCGTGGCGCTGACGGCGCGCGAGTACGCGCTGGTGGAATATCTCGCGCTGCACCAGGGCGAAGTCGTCACGCGCACCGCGCTCTACGAACATCTCTTCGACGAAAACGAAAGCACGCTCTCCAATCTGCTCGACGTGCATGTTTCCAACATCCGCAAGAAGCTGGGCGCGGATTTCATCACCACCCGCCGCGGGCACGGCTACTGCGCGGGAGGCGCGGAATGATCCTTCAATCCATTCGCTGGCGGCTGCAACTTTGGTACGGCTTGGTCTTCCTCGCCCTGCTCGCCGGGTTTGGCTTCACTTCTTATGCCTTGCTGCGCAACGTCCAACTCCGCCACCTGGACGCGGAATTCCAGAGGCGGATTGGCCCGCTCTCCGCCGCCTTGCGCCCGCCGCCGGGCTTCGGCTTCCCGTTTTCATTCCCCGGCCCAGGCTCGTTCTCCAACTCCATGCGCGGGCTGCCGGGCGGGCCGAGATCCGACGGCTTCCGCATGGGCCGCGGGGGACGGCGGGGCGGCCGGGGCGGCCAGGGCGATGGAAGCGACCAGGGTGGCGATTTTCCCAACGGCGGCCCGCCGGGGGAGCGCGGATTTCCCGGCCCGGTCGAGCCGCAATTTCAATTCCGCCTGTCAACAGATCAGGCGGGGTTGTTTGGCAGCGAAAGCAATTCCTTTTACTATGTAGTCTGGGGGCCGGACGGCAAGGAACTGGCGCGCTCGGACGCCGCGCCGCGCGACGTGCCGCTGCCCGCCGCCGCCGGAACCGCCCAAGCGCCGCCGGAACCGCAAATGCGCGGCGTGTTCCGCGAGCTTTTTCGCGCGGCGCCCGGCGGGGCAGTCGTGCTGGTGGGACGCTCCATTGCGGAGGATCTGGCCGGGCTGCGCCGGCTGGCGTGGGAACTGGCCGGGGCGGGCGGCGTGGTGCTGTTGCTCGGCTTGACCGGCGGCTGGTGGGTGGCGACCCGCGCCATCCGGCCCATCGAAGACATCAGCGCCACCGCGGTGAAAATCGCCGCGGGCGACCTCTCCCAGCGCATCAGCGCGGCGGACACGGACAGCGAACTGGGCCGTTTGGCGGCGGTTCTAAACTCGACCTTCGCGCGGCTCGAGGCCGCGTTCGCCCAGCAACAACAATTCACCTCCGACGCCGCTCACGAATTGCGCACGCCCATCACCGTCATGCTCGCCCAGACCCAGACGATCCTGAACCGCGAGCGCGGCGCGGCGGAATATCGCGCCACGGTGGAGACCTGCCAGCGCGCGGCCCAGCGGATGCGCAAGCTCACGGAAGCCCTCCTCGAACTGGCCCGCCTCGACGCCGGTCAGGAAACCCTGAAACGGGTGCCGTTTGACTTGTCCAAAACCGTGAGCGACTGCGGGGAATTGATGGCGCCGCTGGCCGAAGCCCGCCGCCTGAAAGTCCATTGCGCGGTCCCGGCGTTGCCGTGCGTGGGCGACCCGGAACGGATGGGCCAAGTCATCACAAATCTTCTTGGCAACGCCATCGAATACAGCCAGGAATCCGGCGAGGTGCGGATCACTGGCGAGCGGCAAAGCGGGTCGGTAATTCTGAGCGTCAGCAACAGCGGGCCGGGGATTGCGTCGGAGGATTTGCCGCGCATCTTCGAGCGATTTTACCGCGCCGACAAGGCGCGGTCCGGCAACGGCGGCCACACCGGGCTGGGCCTGGCGATTTCCAAGGCGATAGTCGAGGCGCACGGCGGCAGCCTGGAAGCCGCCAGCCGCCCTGGCGCCGGCGCCACCTTCACCATCCGCCTGCCGGGGAAAACCGCCAAAAGCTGAAACGCTGAAAAACTGAAACGCGAAAATGCTGAAAGCTGAAATGCTGATTTGAAACCCTGTAGCGGCGGTCTATGACCGCCGCACTTTTCTGAGAGACATTTCTTGGTTGCAGGCTTTCCAAGGACCCTCGTAGCGGCTTTCGGCAGAAAGCCGCCAATGAAAGGTCAGGGGGAGTGAAACCCGAATAGTGCGGCGCTCTGCCGAGCGCCGCTACGTTTTGAGATTCCCAACGCCCTCATTTCCTTTCCGCGAGCGATTTCACAGCCGCTTCCAATTCATTCAATCGTTCTGCCAGCGAATCATTCTGTTGTTTCAAGCCTTGTATCTCCGCGGCCTTTTCTTTCGCCTGTTCTTCCAGCTTCGCGTTCAATCCCTGGATGGCCGCCAAGGCCACGCCCCCCTCGTCCACCATGGAAATATGCTTGTCGTCCCCGCCGTTGAGTTGAAACGCCGCCGCAAAATCCTGCGCCATCGGCCCGACATGGCGAACCCCGGCGGCTTCATTCCTGTAATTCCATTCCGTGACCGGCAGCGCGGCAACCCTGTCCAGCACTCTCCGGCTGTCCAGCGCCGCGAAATTCTCCTTGGCATCCCGGTCACTGCTAAAACCGAAGCTATTGCCATAGACCGCGCCCGACAGATAAGTCGCCTTCTGTGTTGTGCCGATGCGGATGATGCTGTCCTCCCCCGCCACGCCCATGTTGCCGATGTCAATGTTACTGTTGCCCGTCGTGAGGTTGTAGCCGGCCTGATAACCCACGGCGATGTTGTTGCTGCCCGTCGTGTTGTTGAAAAGCGACCCCCAGCCGTGAGCTGAGTTTTGACTTCCGGTTGAGTTGCTCACAAGGGCATCTCGGCCATGGGCAGCGTTATAGCTTCCAGTTGTGTTTTGGTTCATCGAGGCCTGGCCAGTGGACGTGTTGTCATTGCCGGTCGTGTTATTATAGAGCGCCCCATGCCCGTTGGCCGTGTTGTTTGCGCCGGTCGTGTTATAATAAAGTGCCTGAAAGCCATTGGCAGTGTTGTTGCCCCCGGTCGTGTTGAAAAACAGCGCCCCTTGCCCATCGGCCGTGTTCCAACCTCCGGTAGTGTTGTTTCCAAGTGCCCCTTGGCCGCTGGCCGTATTCCCGTTGCCACTTGTGTTATTCGCGAGAGCATTAACACCGTTCGCTGTATTTCCAGTGCCAGTCGTGTTGGAGGCGAGCGCCTGATACCCACTGGCCACGTTGCCCATCGCGGAACTTGCGGAGGGGCCGGTCATGTTCAGATTCGTCAAACCGCTGCCGTCGCCGACGATATGCCCCGCGATGAATGCCTGGGTTTGGCCCGACCCGATGCGGATGATGTTGTTGTCCCCCGCCAACCCCATGTTGCCGATCTCAATGTTGTTGTTTCCCGTCGTGAGGTTGAAACCGGCCTGAGCACCCAAGGCCACATTGTTGTTGCCGGTTGTGTTGTTGTTTAGAGCCGCCTGACCATCGGCTGTATTGTTGGTGCCCGTTGTATTGTACACTAGCGCCGCCTGGCCGTTGGCCGTGTTCCAGCCGCCGGTCGTGTTGTTCTGAAGCGCCGCCTGGCCGTTGGCTGTGTTCCAGCCGCCGGTCGTGTTGCAGCCGAGGGCCACTTCGCCGTTGGCCGAGTTATAGGATCCAGTTGTGTTGCTGCCAAGCGCAGCTTGGCCATTGGCGGTGTTGGCGGCGCCGGTCGTGTTATTGGCAAGCGCCGCCTCGCCGTTGGCCGTGTTGTTGTAGCCCGTCGTGTTGCTGTAAAGCGCATTTTGACCTGTGGCCGTATTGACATTGCCGGTCGTGTTGTTGTAAAGGGCATATATTCCGCTGGCCGTGTTGCTGTTGCCGGTTGTGTTGTAAAAAAGGGCGTCAAAACCGGCGGCGGTGTTGCCGGAGCCGGTCGTGTTGAAGTGAAGCGCCCCGTAGCCGGCGGCTGTGTTGTAATAGCCGCTCGTGTTGGCGTACAGCGCACTCGCGCCGCTGGCCGTGTTATAGTTGCCGCTCGTGTTGGCGTACAGCGCACTCGCGCCGCTGGCCGTGTTATAGTTGCCGGTCGTGTTGGCATTGAGCGCCGAATAGCCTTTGGCCGTGTTATAGTTGCCGCTGGTGTTCTTCTGCAACGCATTCACGCCGCTCGCCGTGTCCGCTGCCCCGCTCATCGTCAGGTTGCCCGCGCCCGATCCGGCGAAGAAATTCAACATGCCATACGAGTGCATCAACGGGGTGCCACCGGAATAAAGGATGCCGGCGCTGGCGGTTGTGGCCGGCAAATTCAAGTTGCCGCCCAGCGTCAGGCTCGCCGCCGACAAACTGCCGCTGGCGTCGCGCTTGGCGATGAGGTTCGGCGTCGCCGCGCTGGTGGCGGTGTCTCCGAGCGTTACGGCCCCGCCCGTTGTGGTGGCGGTGATGTCCGCGTTGCCCGTCACGGAGAGCACGCCGGCATTATTCAGCGTGGTTGAACCGCCCAAGGCCACCGCGCCGCCGCCGCTCAACCCTGTTCCGGCGTTGACGGTGATGGAGCTGTTGGCCAGTTGGCTGTTGGCCACCGCGCCGCTCAATTGGCCGGCGGGAAATGCGCCGGACAGATTGCTCGCCGTGTTGGCGAAGATCGCGTAGGGCGCGGGCGTGACCGGCTGGCGCGGGGCCAACTCGGTGAACGTGCCGGTATCGTTGGTCCGCACGCTCAGGTCCAGCCAGTAATTGGAGCCGGTGAACAGGCCGCCGCCAAAATCGAGCGTGGTGGTGAACAGCCCGTTGGTCACGCCGACGGCGCTGTTGGTGAGCGAAGGGCCGATTTGGTTCCCGCCCTGGGAGTTGTCGAAGAGGGCGAAAACGAAATCAAAGCTGCCGCCGGTCGGGGCGCCGCCGGCGTTCAACTGGCCTTGATAGGTGAAGGCCGTGCCCTGGGCCATAGCAGTGGAGAGTTGGGAGTTCAGAGTTGAGAGTGCCAGCAGGGCAGGCAGGATATAGCGCAAACGGAATGTTGTTTTCATAAAAATTTGCAATTCGGAGCGCCTTGCGGGCGCGCCATTTCGTTTTCGACTTTTAGACAAAAGCGATTGTAAGTCTTTCCCGGTTGACAGTCAACTGGAAATGACGCCTCTTCGCAATGCGGCCGGGCTGGCGGGTAAAGGCAGGGCAGAGCTGCTGCTCTGCCCTGAATTCTTGGGCGGCGCAGCAGCGCCGCCCTACCGAAGAAACGAAGATTTTTGTCATGCGCCCAGGCCCGGTTTGACGTTATTTTACAGGTTGAACTTTGCGGCGGCACAACGCAGATTAAACAAAAATGCGCAGGATCGGATTATTCTTAGGGCTGTGGATGGGCCTGCTCTGGCACGGCGCCAACGCCGGCAGCTACGCGCTGACCGACGGTTCCCGCGTGTCGGGCGACCCCATCAATTACGACCTGACCGGGGTGATGCTCAAATCAGGCGCGGACACCTACTCGGAGCGCATCGTCTGGGGAAGATTCACCGACGAGGCGCTGCGACAATTGCGGGACGACACCCGGAATCCCCAATACAAGGCCATCGTCGCTCCGATGATCTTGAACGCTGCTCCGGTGGAAAAGACCCGGGTGCCTGAGATCACCGTCAAAGCGGTCGAGACGCCGGCCCGGCCTTCGGGGCCGCCGGGCGTTCTGGCCATTTTCACCAGTCCGCTCGGTTGGGTGATGCTCCTGATTCTCTATGGAACCAATCTGTTCGCGGCTTATGAAGTCGCCCTTTTTCGCAATCAACCTTTGGCAACCGTCTGCGGTCTGGCGGCCATCCCGTTCCTGGGCGTCGCCAGCCCCATTGTTTTCCTCGCCTTGCCGGCACGCCCCGGCACGGAGGACGATTCCGCCGCTGCCGGCGGCGAGACGGGTGCGGCATCGTACACGCTCCCTCCCCTTGCCTCCGCCGCGGCGGCGGGCCGCGCCGCGCCAGCGGCGTCCGGGAGCGTGGACCCGTCCGCCGGCGCGCCCGCTGCGGAGGAGTTGCCGGCGCCGGTGATGTTTCAGCGCGGGGACTATTTGTTCAACCGCCGCTTTTTTGAGACCAAGCTGGCTGGCTTCTTCCGGGTGGTGTTGGGCGAGGCGGACAAGGACCTGCGCGTCTGCATCCACTCCAGCCGCGGCGATTTTGTGGGCAAACGCATTACCCGCGTCACTCCCTCCGAACTCTATTTGCAAGTGTTCAAGGACAGCGCGACGGCGGACGAGATGATTCCCTTTGTGGAAATACTCGAAGTGCAAATCCGGCACAAAGACCTGACCTGAGATATTTGAAATTTCCGGTAGGGCGGCGCTGCCGCGCCGCCCCAAAAACCGGGAGATAATTTGACGAGATTTTGAACCCAAGAACCTGACCCGAACCCATTCCGGCCTTTCTCAACGCGGCGTCCAGTCAAGCATTATGAAATATCGCACCATCCTGTTATTCGGCGCGCCGGGCGCGGGCAAGGGGACCCAGGGCAAAATCCTGGGCGCCATCCCCAATTTCTATCACCTCGCCTGCGGCGACACCTTCCGCCGCCTGACGCCGGAGAGCGAACTGGGCCGCGTCTTTCTCTCCTACTCCACCCGCGGCGAGTTGGTGCCCGACGAGCCGGTCCTCCAATTGTGGCGCCAGAACATCGAAGCCGCCACGCGCGAGGGCCGTTTCGACCCCGCCGCCGACATCCTCGTGCTGGACGGCATTCCGCGCAACCCCAACCAGGCGCGGATGCTCAGCGAGAGCCTGGATGTGCGCCTGGTTCTTTACTTCAGTTGTTCCGACTTGAACAAGATGGTCCTCCGCCTGCAACGCCGCGCCGTCCGGGAGAACCGCCCCGATGACGCCAACGCCGCCGTCATCCGCAAACGCCTCGAAGTCTTCGAAGCCGAGAGCAAGCCGTTGCTGGATTATTACGGGCCGGACGTCCTGCGGACCATAGACGCGACGCAAACTCCCCTCCAGGTTTTGCGCGATGTGTTGCGGGCCGTGGAGGAACGGATTGGATGATGGCGGAAGATGTCTAATTCCTTGAAATCGCGCATCGTGTTCATGGGAACCGCGGAACTGGCTTGCGCCAGCCTCGAGGCGCTGGCGGCCGCGCCGGGGTTCGAGGTCGTGGCCGTCGTGACGCAACCCGACCGCCCCAAAGGCCGGGCCTTGAAATTGCAGCCGTCCCCTGTCAAGCAAGCCGCGCTTCGCGCCGGGCTGCCGGTCCTCCAACCGGAGCGCGCGCGCGACGCGGCTTTTGGGGAGGAACTTCGCCGCCTTGAGCCGGGCCTTATCGTCGTCGCCGCCTACGGACAATTGCTGCCGCCAGCCATCCTGGCGTTACCCCTGCGGGGCTGCTTCAACTTGCACGCTTCCCTGCTGCCCAAATATCGCGGCGCCGCCCCCATTCAATGGGCCATCCTGGACGGCCAGCCCGAAACCGGCGTCACTATCATGAAGATGGCCGAACGACTCGACACCGGCGACATCCTGGCCCAGCGCGCCACCGCGATTGCGCCGGAGGACACCGCCGTCACCTTGCACGAGCGCCTGGCGCGGATTGGCGCGCAATTGCTGGTGGAGACGCTCGCCGATTCGGTCAATAACAAAACCATCGCCCGTCCGCAACCGGAGGCGCAGGCAACCTACGCGCGCAAGATCACCAAGGAAGACGGCCGCCTGGACTGGTCGCAACCCGCCCGTTCACTGTGGAATCGCGTTCGCGCCTTGATACCGTGGCCGGGGGCATTCACGTCATGGCCGGGCGGGGCGAAGGCCCGGATCGTCAAAATCTGGCGTGCCTCGGTGGAAGAAGCGCGCGCCATCGCCCCTTGTAGCGTCGGCGCTGCGCGCCGAGGGGATGCCGGAGAAGGTCGCGTCGCCGCTCCCCTCGTCCCCGGCATGGTGCTGCAAGCGGACAAGGCGGGCATTGTGGTTGCGTGCGGCGGCGGCGGCGCATTGCGCATACACGAACTCCAACTCGAAGGCGGCCGCCGTCTGGCCGCCGCCGAATTCCTCGCGGGCCACCCGTTGCCCCCCGGCGTCCGGCTTGGCTGATACCCGTCTCCAGGGGTGTGGACCCGTTAGGCCGTTAGGACCCGCATAAACAAAGGGTTTTTTGAGGTCGGACCCGTTAAGTGAGCCGTTATGACCCGTAAGGAGCCGTTAGGTAGCAGGCGAAATGGCGGGTGAAAGGGCAAAAATTGCCGGGTGCCGCCCTCCCGCGCGGCCGGCAGCAGGAGGCTATGAAATTCCTTACGCTCACGCCGCCGGTCAGGCGGCAGCGGCCACGGGCGATTCGTGCAACAGAATCAGCTTTTCGGCGGGCACGGGCAGCAGTGCATACGCCCGTCCGTCGCGACCGGCAAACTCCACGTCAAACGCCGTTCCGTCATAAGTCATCACCACCGTGCCGATTTGGCCGCGCCGCAAGAGCAGCGGCTGGCCGGTTGTAAAATGCGCGGCGGGCACGTCGTCCAGCAGGGCGACAACATCATGCATCTGGATGGCTGCATTCATGGTTTAAACTATATAACAGGTTGTCAGTCTTGGAAAGTCCTCGCTGCGAAGGATGATCCATGCGGTCATGAACCACGCAAAAGCATGGTGCCCCCTTGCACAGACAGACGCCGATTGACGCAGATTAGGAAAACTCTAAACAGGAGCAAACAGAGAGAACAGAGTTTCTTCTCCGAGTTCCTTCTCTGTTGCCTCCGTTTCCTCCTGTTCCAAAATTCTTCATCTGCCTCCATCTGCGTGATCTGCGGGGCAATGCCTTTTCTTCTTATCTTGGCACCCTGGCGGGAGCGGGCTGCCGCCACCAAAACACTGGGGTCGAATACCACTCTCATTTGGCCGAATCCTCCACGATGGTGATTCCGTCTGTGGTCAATCCGTAGAGGGCGCACGCCAATGGGTCAATCTCCCGCTCCAGCGCGCTCACGTCGGCTCCGGCGTCACGCTGCTTGGCCGACAATAGACGCTCCACCAATTCCTCCAGCGGTTTCTCTTGCGGCAGGATTGGAGCGCCATCAACAAAATAGCGCAAAAGCATGGCCTGACCCCTCGCCCCCCTCGCACTCACGCTTGCAGATTCCATACTCACGGCGGAGAACTGCCGTCTTCCGCTTCCGGCGTCCTATCCAGAACTTTCTTTGCCTCGGCCTTGAGCCGCTTCTTCTCCCGGCTTTCCAGCTTCTTGATGCTTTCGGCCACGGGCAGGTTTTCCGGCATTGTTCCGCCCAATTCGTGAATCGTAGTACGGACTTTGCGCCCCACTTCATTGTGGATGCGGTTGGCGACATCTTTGCTCCGCACATTCTCCCGGCGCAGTTTGTCCTCGGTCTGTGTGGCGCGGAAAAGGTTGGCCGCCAGTTCGGTGCTGCCCATGTGGTCCAGAACGTGTTCTTTGCGTTTGAGCCTCTTGCGGTCGTGGATGTCGCGCATCCCCAGCCCGCCGTAAAGGCCGCGATAGCCGTGATCCATGAAAATGGCGTAATCCACCGGCTGAACGACACCGGCCTGCCTGGCCGCGCCCGCCAGATTCTTGTTGTGCTTTTTCATCTCGCCGCGCAGAAGCAGGCGTGTCTTGTCCTCCTTCAGCGCCTCATCGTCCGCCAATTCCTGGCGGCGGGTTTGCACCGCGAAATAACTTTGCCCCAGCGCCACCAGCGGCTTGCTCGGGTCCGCATTTTGGATCACCAGATAACAGGCGTAGCGTGAGAGCGCCCAATCTTCGATGGGCCTCTGAGCTCCCGATCCGATGCCGACCATTTCGGTGATATCGACGAAATGGTCCGAGACCTTGTGGCCGCTGTTCGCACATGCTTCGCGGGCTTTGGCGATCACGGCCACGTAATTGCGGAATTCCGTGTACTCGAGGACGCGAGCGAGTTCGCGGGCGGACCAGAACTCTGCGCCGGATTGGTTCACGCGTTTAATCCTCTCGAACGTGTTGGCTGTTGCAGGGATGGGCAATTCATCGCTCATTTTCGTCCTTTCTGTTGTTCATCGTTTTCGCTCGCTAAACTAAGTCTATGAACCCATGTCTGTGCGTCATGTTGTTCACGGCACTCCAATCGAGCCGCATAGAAATGGCGCTGGCAAACACCAACACGCGCACAGAGATGGGTGACCCCTCCGCCCTTGCTTGGTGGCCAGGGCGGGCGTGGGGGATTTGGAAATGGATTTTGGGGGCATTTCAGGTTTCCTTGGACTTGGCTTTCTGCGCGACGGCAAGGATTCCATCCAGTTTGGCGACGACTTCCCGGTCAATTTTATCCTTGGGCACGAGCCTTGCGAGAGCGTGATAGTCTGTCTTCCTTAGCAAGTTGGGCAGTCCTATTCTTTGGAAGAAGAGGTCGAAGAGCGGGTTCAAAAAATCGTCACTGGCTTTAAGATCGGCAGACCACGGATCCGGGCGGCCGAGGGTTCGGAGGGCGAGGGTGATTTCCTGAATACAATCACGCATGGTCTGCACACGGCGTTGCGCCTCAGCGCCGCCAAACAAGTCATCGGGCTGATCATGCCGGGCATAAGCGAGCAGTACGGATTCCATGCACAGGTAATTTTCGATTTCGCGCTTCTGCCACATGGTTTCCGTCAGGGGCGTGCCGATGGCGAGCGGCTTGTCGAGGCGATCGAAGAGAGCGAACCCCACCAAATCGGGCTTGGCTTCCTGAATGCCAAAGAAGTGTTCGCGAGCGCGGCTCGGCAGATTGGTGGTGAGGTAGTGGACGAAAGGGCGTTCCAAAACCCTGGCGGCCGGATGTTGGAGGGTTTGGGCGAATGACTGGAGAATGGCAAGGTCTGTTGAACCTTCAAGATAGAGAGCCCAGCCTTTGAGTTCGGCTTCATAATACTGGTCAAAACCAATGTCCGTGAGCGCCTTGAGGACTTGCTGGCCGCGGTCGTCAATGCGGTGGGGAGGCCCGACGAAGGCGATGACGATATCGCGGTTGGCGGCTTCGTTGAGGACGACCTCAGAATGGCTGGCGGCAATGATCTGCGAACCTTGTCGCGCCGCCACGTCAGTCAACAATTGATAAATTTGGCGCTGGCGAAGAACTTCCAAATGCGCGTCGGGTTCATCCAGCAAGAGGACCGTCTTGGGATTGGCGTAAAGGTGGGCGAGCAGCAGGAGCGTCTGTTGCAGGCCGCGGCCCGCGCAGGAAAGATCGAGCAAACAACCTTCCGGGTCCTTGTAGCACATGGTAATTTCTCCGCGCTCCTTGATGAACTCAGGGGGTTGCAGTTCAGCGCCGAAAAGAGAGTTGATGAAGTTGAAGACCCCCTGCCAGCCCGTCTTCGGCTCCGGTTGTTCGTGGAGTTGGTGGCAAAGATTGCGGAGCACTTGCGCGGTCTGGCCTTCCCCGAGCAGGACGTTGATGCGCCCCGCTTCCCATTTCGGTTCGGTGGCCGCCAATCCGGACATGGGTGGGAGGTAGGCAATCAAAGTCTCCGCCGCTTCTGGAGGAATCGGCATGCGGCGCAAATCCTTATCGTTGTTCAAGCGCAGCGGCCGGCAATAGAGCGATTCATCATTGGCATAATCGAACTCCAGACCGCAACTCCAGGCCTTGCCCTCTTTGATGCCGTCCACAACGATGTCAATGCGGATGTTTTGCGTGTCGGGTTTGCCATTGGCTTTTTTGATGTCGCGCACATGGAGGTTTCGCCAGAGGAGATTTGCGCTCGGCACGGGAATGGCGACCAGATCGCGTCTGTTGATGGTGACGCCGGGACGTTTTGCGGGGACGGCCCGCCCTTTGTATTCCTGGTTCCATTTGCGGAGTCCGACATCCCACAGGGCAAGCGATTGCAGGGCGGTGGTTTTGCCGGAATTGTTCTGCCCGATAAAGACAACCGCCTGGCCCAATTCGATGTCCGCATTGGGGAAACGCTTGAAATTTTTGATTCGTAAATGTGTCAGCATGGCGGGGAGAGTCTGAACTTTTTTCTGTGTTACGGTCGTGGATCATATCCGCATCACAATTCGTCTCCCGGCAACGGCGGCGCATCTGGAACGGCAGCGAGGTACTTTTCAAAATTCTCACGGCGGCCTGCGGCGGCTTCGCGGCGCAGATAATCCATCGTCATGACCACCGCCAGCTTCTCGCCCGCGGCGCTGGCGAGAAATTGGCTCACCGAGTATCCCTCACGCGCCGCCAGTTCTTCGATGTTCTTTTTCAGCCCCTCCGGCAATTGGACCGTTAATGTGCTCATGATTTCTTTCGTATCAGGTTCAGATATTCGCGGGGCGGCAGCACGGCGACGCCAAGCTGCTCCGAGCCGTGAAAATCCCTTACATTATGCGTCACAATATAAGGGCAGCCCGCCGCAAAAGCCAGTTCCAACACCATGTCATCATCCGCGTCCGCGAGAAATGGCCTCCAAAGGAAATGGACTTCCTGCAAATGCGCGTGACGCGCAAGAAAGCGCAAGAACCGGCGCGCATCATCCGCTGTCCTGCCGGGCGGCAGGTGCTCCGGCCGGGTCAGCACTTGCTGCCACTCGCTATAAAGACCGACGGAGAGGCAAAGCTGGAAGTCGGGGGATGGAATGGAATTGATCAACGCGAAACTCGCGCCCAGCCGGGAGCGGGCTGCCGCCACCAAAACACTGGTGTCGAATACCACTCTCATTTGGCCGATTCCTCCACGATTTTGATTTCGTCTGTGGTCAGGCCGTAGAGGGCGTACACCAATGGGTCAATCTCCCGCTCCAGCGCACTCACGTCCGCCCCGGCGTCCCGCTGCTTCGCCGACAAAATCCGCTCCACCAACCGCTCCACCGGCTTTTGCTTCTCGACCGGCACGGCGGGGATTGGAATTTGCTCCATGATTGGTTTGTGAGTGTTGAAAAATCCACCAATAGGAACCCCAATCAACGCATGGAGAAACCATGTGCAAGCTTTTGAGTTCAAAATAGCGAGGAGGAGTAACTCCTTTGTTGGGATTATGAAGGTCTTGTCGTTCGAAAAATGGACATCCGCGTCATAAGCGTATGAATCAGTTCGGTTGATTACCTGATACACAATTCGCGCGTGCTCGAATTCCCTCCAGTAGATGCACGAGCGCAGTTCCCAAAAATATTTGCCTTGGTCGTCACGCTTATGAAGGGCCGTACGGAACTCCTCAAAGCGCGCGTAAATGGCTGGGTACGTTTTGGCGAAGATTTCCTCGGCTTCCTTCGGACGTTTGTCCCCCCACGGATGGTTTTTGTTTTCGGATGACTCAATCTTGATGAGGTACTGCTCGGCAAACTGGGTTCGCCAGCGCTTTACGTCACGCCCTCGTAGAAATGGTTTGAGAATTTCGGCGGACGATTTGTGTTCCCGAATCAGTTGGTCGCGGGTTGCGCGATCAACGACGAAGGCTTCGTTTAAGCCCGTTTTAATACCATAATACAATCGACCGGCAACGTATTCGCCGAGCGATTTTCCAGAACGCCGCAATTTTTCAAGCAGTCGCAGTATCGCGGGTGATTCTAATTGCCACCCTTCCTCCTTCAAGTTGCACTGCTGGATTATTTGCGAGCGAGTTTCGAATGCCTCTTTGATTCTCTCTGGCACCGTGGATTGATCCCACTTTAAGAACTTCGCATGGTTCCCTGCTGGGACTTCCCTCGTGAGGCAAATAACGCAAGGCTCCGTGACAGCTTCAAACACTCTGGTTTCCGCAAAGTCAATTATTTGTCGGATGCGTGTATTCGTTGATAGATAGCGGCGCAATCCTACGCCAAAACCTGAATTCAAAAAGCTATTGCTCGAGATGTAAGCGAGTGCCCCGCCCTCCCGCAACAGCCTCACGCCGCGCTCGTAGAAATAGACGTAGAGGTCCGCTACGCCTGTATAACACTCGAATGCCTTTTCGAGCATTGGTTTCTGGTCTTTGAATTTTTCCTGACGCACATAGGGCGGGTTAGCAAGGACCAAGTCGAAGCCACAACTCGATTGGGAAACGCATCTGCCAGTGGGCGAAGCGGGGGACGCGCCCTCCGGCGGATCTCGGCGCGCGGAGCCTTCCGCGAGGGCGCGGAAGGCGGCAGCCGGGGCGGCTGCGCTCCCCGGACGATGGAAAATCTCCGCGAAGTCCAGTTGCCAGACAAAGGTTGGCTTGTCTTCGTCGTTGAACACGCGGCTCAAGCGTTCGATGGCCTGGTCCTTTTCGCGTTCGCCTTTTCTGCGGGCGGCGGAAATCTGCAATCTCAGCCGGCCCATCTCTGCCTCGGCCTCGGCGAGTTCGCCCTGCAAGGCTTCGGCCACGACGGATTGCTTGAATTTTTCAAGCGCGGCATTGATGTGGTCGTGATGGGCGGCGTGGAGCGGGATGGATTTCTCGTTCGGATCGGGAGCGCGGAATTCGTCGGCCGCTTCGAGCAAGGCGATTTCCTCAATTTCGCCGTCCGGCTTGGCCCGGTAAAAGGCGTCGCGGCGCTGGCTGCGGATAAAGGCAACGGTGCAGCCGGCGCGGTTCGCATCGGCGCGGCCAACGCGGGCGCGCAGCCCCAGCCCTTTGATGCGGCGGAATTCCTCCGGGTTTTGTTTGCGGAACTGTCGAAGTTCCATGAGCAAGGCCAGACGTTCATCTCGCTCCTCTTCCTCTGGCGAGCGCTCGAACAGGCCGAAATTGTCCACTTCCTCCGTTTCCGAATAAATCTGGCTGTCCTCGCCCAGTGCAGTATGGAAGGCCTGCAACTTCATAATGGCCTTCTTTTTCAACTCAATGTCGTCGTCCACCTTCGCCGTGGGATAAAAATTGTAGATATAGATTCTTGGCGCGGTGGTGCCGATGCGGTTCAAGCGGCCAATGCGCTGCATGAGGCGTGTTGAATTCCAGGGCGTGTCATAATTGACAACGACGTTCGCGCGGTGCAGGTTCACGCCTTCCGCCAGGACTTCGGTGGAAATCAGCATGTCGTAATCCTCAGCACTTTTCAGATCGGGCGGCAGGTTGGCTTCGAAGTTTGCACGCACCAGCGGCATTCGTTCGGCACGATTTTTTGAGCTGACGGTAAGGACGCGCTTGTACCCGGCTCTGGCAAGCTGGCCCAGGAGGTAAGCGGTCGTTTCTTCCGATTCGGAAAATACAACGAGTTTGTGCTGGCGATTGATCTTCGGGTCGAACATTTCGTCTTTTAGATAGCGGAGAAATTGATCCAACTTCGGGTCTTCCGCCACTTCTTTCCATTCGTTGTAAAGGGCCTCGACCTTCTGCGCGTCGGCTTCCAGGCCCGTGACAAACCCTTCCACGAAATCAGACGGGGAACAAATCTCAATGGTCGGGTCTGTGGGCTGGCGCTCCGCGATTTTGGCAATCAACTCCTCCTCGCGGCCTTCGATGAGGAATTGGTTCACATTGAGATTGGGCGCGATATAAATAGTGCCGCGGGCGAACATGTCGCGCATGACATTAGTGGCATCACGGAAACGGCGGAGCGATTCCTTGAAGGCGTGAAAACTGCTGTCGAGGCGCTTGACGAGCAATGTGCGCATGATCGTCGCCAGTTGGGCCGAGATGCGGTCGGCGTTTTGGTATTTGCGCTTCTTTTCGGGCTTCAAAAACCCGATGGCCCGAAAGCGATTGTAGGTGAGTTCGGCCGGCTCGCCCGGCTTATCCGGCGCGAGCACTCTGACGGTGCGGTCGTAAAGGTCCTCAAGCGCGGGCGGCAGTTCGTAGAGAATCTTGCGCGGCGGTTCAATCTTGGGAAAAACGACGGCCTGCTGCTCCAAGTCTTTTTTGTAGTCCTCATGCTCCATGAGGTCGTTGCGCGTGCGGCGCACCGTGACCTCGGAAATGATTTTGGTTCGGATGCGTTCGTAGATTGCTTTCACGCGCTTCCGGGCATCCTCGGTGTCGCGAAGCCTGTGCGCTTCCTGATATTCCTTCTGACAACGGGCGAAGAAGTGTTGCAAGTTGGCGACACTTAACGTGGAGTCCTTCAAGTCCTGGAAAAGCGAAATCAAGTTGCGGATATCGTCCGGGCGGTTATTGAGCGGTGTGGCGCTGACAAGGATGACGCGTTTGGAAGCGCGCGAGCCATCCCGCAGGAAGTGTTGAGTAGGCGATTTGCAGATGCGCTGTAATTCATCGAACGCCTCGGCGGTGTCGTTGCGGAACTTGTGCGCCTCGTCAACGATGACCAGGTCGTATTTCTCCGGGCGAGTGATCTTGTGCAGGCTGCCATTGGTGATGATGTCGCAGTTGTCGAGACGAAATTGTTCCTTCGCGGTTTCCCGCCAACTGTCTGCGATGGCCGGAGGCACGACGATGAGAGTGTGAGATCGGTGGTCGGGGAAGCCATTGTAGAAAAAGAATTTCTTCGCGATGAGCGTGGCGACCATAGTCTTGCCCAGGCCGACAACGTCGGCGAGAAAGAAGCCGCCATGTTTTTCGAGCAGCCGAAAGCCGCTGGTCACGGCGTCAACCTGATAACTCAGGCGCTTGTAGCCTTCCGGCATGTCGGTAATCGCGTTCGGATCGTATTCGATGCTCTGGCCGAAGTATTCGAGAAGGAGCTTGTAATAAAGCTCATGGGGCGTGACCGCTGCCGCCAGATAGGTGCTATCGCGAACTTCCGTGAGGAACTTGGGCAGGATTTCGACCGATTCCTCCCAAAGGAGCTCGAATTCAGACCTGGCGAATTGGACATCCTCATAATCATGCAAGAGGACGTTGAATTCGTAATTGCTGGCCTGCTCCTCCACGCCGATGCCGGCGGCGGTCAAATTGGATGAGCCGGTGATGACGGCGCCGGGCTTGTGCTCGTTGAAACCCGTTGGGCGGAAAATGTAGAGCTTGGCGTGGAGACGCTTGCTCGGGTGGGCGCGGAGTTCGATCTTCTTGGAAATTACATCGTCAACAAATTGGAGAATGCCCGTCTCGGTATCCCGCTTGTACTCCGCGCTTTGGATGTCGTCACGCAGCCAGACGCGAAATTCTTCAAGCGCCTTTGTCGGGTCGGCCAGAAACAGCAGACCCCGGCGGTGATAATCCGCCATTATCGCATCCACGTTGATGCCGACCAGCAGCCGAATGTGCGGAACCTTTTCCAAATATGGACGGAGCGCAAAGTAACCGGAGGAGCGCAAATATCCAATCAGCGCGTCAAACCATTCGATGTCGGGATTGCTCTCGAAGACGCCCTGAAACTTCTTGAACAGGGTGTGCTCGCTGCGGTTGGTGAAAAAGCGCGTGGACATAGCTTTATTGGTAATTCTCATTCTGACAAACCGGGGCCGGGCTGGCGGGTGAGGTTGAGGCGGGAGACGCGGGTGCTGTCCATTTCTTCCACGCGCAGCTCGAACATGCCCAGCGGCAGGGTGTCGCCCGGCTTGGGAAAGCCGCCCAGGCGCTGGGTGACCCAACCGCTGGTGGTGGCAATGCCTTCGCTTGACAGGTTCTGGCCAACCAGCTCGCCCAGTTGATGGAGCGGCAGCGCGCCGTCCACCTGCCATGTGTTGACGCCCAGGCGGAGCAGGAGCGGTTTCTCCTGGTCGAATTCATCCTGAATCTGGCCGACGAGTTCCTCGAGGATGTTTTCCAGGGTGGCCAGGCCGACGGTGCCGCCCCATTCGTCCACGACGATGGCGAGATGGAGTTTTCGCTCGAGGAAAAGTTGGAGCAGCTTTTCCAGGCGCGTGGTTTCGGGCACGTAAATCAGCTTGCGCGCCGCGCCGCTCAAATCGGCCCCGGTCTTCGCGGAGCCGCGCGAGGCGAACAGGTCCTTGCAATGGACTACGCCCAGAGTCTTGTCCAGGTTGCCGCCCACGCAGAGGGGAAAGCGGGAGAAGCGCGATTTTTCCGCCACTTCGAGACATTCGGCGAGGGTGGCCTCGGTGTTCAGGCCGACGATTTCCATGCGCGGGCGCATGACGTCGCGCACGGAGCGCCGGCTCAGTTCCAGCGCGTTGAGGATGATGTCGTGGCCGAGACGGCTGCCGCCGGGACGGCGCTGGGTGAGCATCAGGCGCAATTCGTCCTCGGAATGAGCGATGAAAGGGACGCCGGGGCCGGATTCGATGCCGACGCGGCGCAGGAGCCATTGAGCGGAATGGTTGAGCAGCCAGTTGGCCGGATAAGAGACGCGATAAAACCAGTGCAACGGGGTGGCGGTCCACAGGGAAACCGGCAGCGCGCGCTGAATGGCAAACCATTTTGGACCCAGTTCGCCCAGGACGATTTGGAGAAAAGTCACGACGGAGAAGCCGACGGCGAAGGCGATGTCGGCCCGCGCGCGCGTCGAATCCACATGGCCCCAATCCAGCACCGGCCGCAGCAAGGCGGTGAAGACCGGCTCGGAGAGCCAGCCCAGCCCGAGGCTGGCCATCGTGATGCCCAGTTGCGTCGCGCTGAGATAGGAGGTCAGATTTTGCAGGATGTGCCGGGCCAGGCGCGCGCGGCGGTGGTGTTGCACGATGAGCGCGTCCAATTGCGTGTCGCGCAATTTGACGAACGCGAATTCCGCGGCGACGAAGAAGCCGTTGACCAGGACGATGGCCAGGACGCCCAAGACCCTCAATCCGTGCGCAGCTAGAGCGTGGCTGTCCATTTACAAATTCACCTCCCCAAAGATGACGCGCAGGATGTCCTGCAGGCTGATCACTCCGGTCTCGCCGTGGTCGGCGCTGAAGACGATTCCCAGCCGGCAGCCGGTGGCCTGCATCCGGCGCAGCGCCTCTTCCAGCCGCAGTTCCTCGGGCAGAAAATACGGCGGCTCCATGTAATCCCGCGCCGGTTTGGCGCGGTCCAATTTCCCGGAGTAAAGGACCCACTCGAGGTTGATGACGCCGGCGGCCTGGCCGGTTTTTGTGTCCAGCACAGGGATGCGGTTGAGATTTCGCTCCCGGCACATCGCGAGCACTTGCGACATCGGCGCGGACGCCGGGACGGTGACGGCGGCGGCCATGGGAATGGCGACATGGCGGACGCGGAGATTTTCAAGGTCAAGCACACGGTTGATCATCGCCTTCTCTTCGGTGGTCAGGTTGGGGGCGGATTCCTGCATGACGAAGCGGAGTTCCTCGCGGCTGCCGAAGAGGCGGCCGGTGAAGATTTTGCCGCCGGTGTAGCGGAGCAGCCCGCGGGAGAACCACGCCACCAGCGCCACCAGCGGGGCCAGCAGAGTATGGATGGCGCGGAAGGGCCGGGCGAGCATCAGGGTGAGCCGGTTGGGATAGCGTTGGAAGAGCGTCTTGGGCGCCAGCTCGCAAACGATGTAAAAGACAAACACCGCCGCGGCAAACAGCATGAGCCAGAGGACGGGCCGGCCCTGAAGCCAGCCGCGCAACTTGGCCAGGCCGACGGTAAAGATGAGAAAATTGGCGACGGTGTTGCCGACCAGGATGGTCCAGAGAAAGTCCTCCGGGTTTTCCAGGAAGCCGTGCAAGACCCCGGCCCGGCGGTCGCCCGCGCGCGCCAACTGGCGGATGCGGAAATGGTTCAGCGCCAGCACGCCGGATTCCATCCCGGAAAAGAGGAAGGAAAGGGCCATGCAAAACAAGAGGGCCAGGGCGATCAACAAATCGGGTTCTTTCATTTTATTTCATCTTGACTTATCTCATCGAGCCGCAGGCTCGACGCTACAACCAAGACATCGGGATCGTTCATGTTATTTAGTCTTGACTACATCCTTTTTCCTGACCACTTCCACCAGCAATTCGCGGATGCGCCGCTCGTCCGCCGCCTGGACGGTCAGGCGCAGGCCGCCGGCGACGACCGATTCGCCCGGCAGGGGCACGACCTGGAAATGTTGCAGGGCCAGCCCGGACATGGTTTCCACGCCGGGCGTTTCGCCCAGGGGCGGATATTCGCGGCGGAAATTGTCCAGGCGCACCGCGCCGCCGGCCCGCCATCGGCCCGGCTCCAGATTCTCAAGCACCGCCTGCTCCGGCTCGTGCTCGTGGTGAATCTCCCCCACCACCTCCGCCAGGATGTCCTCAATGGTAACTATGCCCGCCGTGCCGCCGAATTCGTCGCGCACGATGGCCACGCCGCGGCGCTGGCGCTGGAGACTTTTCAGCAGTTGCAGCAGGTTCATGCTTTCGGGGACGAAAGACGGAAACTCGAAGACGTTGTCCAAATCCTGGTCCGGCGCGAGCAGGAGGGCGTGGGTGTTGAGCACCCCCACGATGTTGTCGGGCGTTTCATCATAGACGGGCAGCCGCCGGTGCCGGGCGCGGCGCGCGGCGGCGATCATTTCCTCGACCGAAAGATCGTCAGGGATGCAAACCATCTGCGTGCGCCCTTTCATCACGTCGCGCGCCTGGCGGCGGTCCAGGCGGATGATCTGGAGAATGATCTCCTTCTCCCCGGCCGCCAGAGCGCCCTGCTGAAAGGCGGTTTCCAGCAACTCCTGGTACTCCGCGTCGGAAAGGCCCGCGGGAGCGGCCGGCACGGTGGCGCTGCCGGGATCGAGGACGGCGTTGGTCAGGGATTGGGCAACGCGGCGCAACGGGCGGCTGGCATTTTGCAGATACAACATCGGGCGGGCGACGCGCCGGGACCAAAGTTCCGGCGCGCGCACGGCGAGCGTTTTCGGCGCGGCTTCGCAGACAAACAGCACCGCCCAGAGGACGCCGAACAGGACCCAGCCCGCCGGCCAATCGCGGTGCCAGGACACCCACCAAAGCACGACGGCGACGATGCCGGCGTTGGCGAAGCTGTTGCCCAGCACCAGCGTGGCCAGCAGGTCCTGCGGGGCGGAGAGGAGGCGGCTGATGATTTTGCCCGCGCGCGGCGAGCGTTCCTGCAACTGGCGCACCTGCCATTTGCCCAGCGAAAAGAGGGACGTTTCCGCCAGCGCAAAGAAGAAACTGGCGCCGGAGAAAGCGATCAGGGCGGCCAATGCAAGTATCGGCGTCATAGGCTCCAGGAAATCAATTGCACGGGCTGAACCGTAAGCAGTTCCGTGGCCGCTGACAAGCAGGAAAGAGGAGAGGGGAATTGCGGATTGTGGATTGCGGATTGCGGATTGCCTGGAAATGGAGTGATGGAGTTTTGGAGTGATGGGAAGACCCAATACTCCAGCACTCCAATACTCCGTTGGATTTCCCGGGGGAAATGCCATTCCGCGTCATAAAAAAATCATTTTTTAACCTTAATTAGCCTTAATTAGCCTTAATTGACCTTAATTGGCCCTACTTGAGCTTAAGCTTTAGGTTGTTCTCCGCAAACTGGTTCGGGGGGAAGGGCGAGGCTCCCGCTGAACCGCTGCGTCCAGAAAGCGGCGCTGTCGCGCCGCGCTCCAAGGCGCTTCGCGCTTAGCCCGGATATTTCATATCCGTGGGGGAACATGCCACACCCTGTACGGTAGGGCGGCGCTGCCGCGCCGCCCTGAATTAGGGCGAAGCAGCAGCTTCGCCCTACCAGACTATGAAATATGC